>Ga0307516_10000590_pt1 | contig 49207 bp, 38 predicted proteins | sample 19_EM_MG_FD_203310 | JGI IMG/M metagenome (GOLD analysis project Ga0307516, IMG submission 203310) | Populus trichocarpa ectomycorrhiza microbial communities from riparian zone in the Pacific Northwest, United States - 19_EM | ecosystem: Host-associated > Plants > Roots > Unclassified | place... | reverse complement strand
TTCTCCATGTCGTTATCTTCGATGCCCTTTTCCCCGCTTTTGCCGTCTTCTTATGCTGGCGACTGCAATTCGTACGTTCGATCCATCTTCGTACCGCGAAAGAGCGGATCATTCCCTATATCATTGTCATGATCTTTTACTGGTGGAGCTGGAATGTATATAAAAATATTCCGGAGAGCCCGCCTGTCGCCGTTCATTTTTTACTGGGGGCCTTCCTGGCGATCTGCGGAGCCTGGATGTGCAATATCTATTTTAAGATCAGCATGCATGCGGTTGCGGCAGGAGGGGCGCTCATGTTCTTCTTCCTCTTTTCCTTCAACGATAACTATGCTTCCGGGCTTTATCCGTCGGTGGCCCTGCTTATAACCGGCATCGTTTGTACATCCCGTTTCATCTGCTCCGATCATACTCGCTTCGAGATCTGGGCCGGGCTTTTTATCGGCCTGCTATCGCAGTGGATCGCCTGGCAGTTTTAAATGTGCTCTCACTATTCACCACTCACAAAAAGAAAAGCCCAATCATAGGGTACGAACCTAAATTGAGCTTTTTCACCTTCAAACCATCTGAAGTTTGCGTCCATGCTAGTCGTTAAGTATCTTCGATCGGCTTATGTATTTTTTGGTCGGGTGATAAATGAATAAACAGGATCCTCCCTTGATGGCGTCGATGACGCTCTCCGTCTCATCTGCCGGTACAGCCGGGCAGCCATAACTTCTGCCGGTATAACTGTTCATCCGAAGAAAATCCGGGCCCACATATTCGGACCCATGGATCACGATATTGCGGCCATTTGCACGGTCATTGAATCCTCTCTCCATACCGCATATTTTCAGGGAAAGACCATTACTGCCGAAATAAGTATCCTCCGTGACATAAAATCCCAGGCTCGTCTTATGCGAAGAGGGATTGTTCGAGAACGCATTGGCATACTCCTTCCCGGAATTCCGGCCATGCGCCACATAGGTATTAAGAAGCACGACCCTCTGCTCGAGGTCTACTATATAAAGGCGTTTGTTGCGGGAAGACTGGCTGAGATCGCAGATCGAAAGGATATTCGTCCTGCCGAGCCGGTGATGTTCCAATAAATACGTGTATCCCTTGAGGGCATATTCGAAGGCTTTTCGGGAGAGCCCGGCCTCTTTCAGATCGATCTGCTCGTAGAGGGCGGTCACTTCTTCCTGAAAAGCGGCTTTTGCGGCTGATTTCCTGCTGCCGGTAGATTTGCTGCTCTTTCCACCTCCGCCGCCACCCCCTGCCCTAAGCAGGGTCACAGGCCCCAGGAGGGCCACCAGCACACAACAGATCAGAGGTATTTTGAGCTTAACTCGCATATTTTCAGGGTTTTCAATGGATACCCGATATAAACGGGCGGAAGAACAAAATATTATCTTATTGTCAATCCTGCAAGTCCATTTTAAGAAAACTTTTATTGTATGTCCGGAGGGGTTTATTTGCCTTCAAAAAGCCGGGAGGGGGTTATCAGATCTTGATCGTTTTCCACCGGCCTCCCCGGAAGACGAGGATACCCGTGATGGTAATGGCCGTTTCGGCCAGCAGGATGGCTAAGAATACGCCCGTAGGACCCAGGTCCAGGGTTACCGCCAATACGTAGGCCAGGGGTATCTGGAAGGCCCAGAAACAGAACAGGTTGATAATGGTAGGGGTTCGGGTATCGCCCGCCCCGTTAAAGGCATTCGTCAGCACCATCCCGATCCCAAAGAACACATATCCAATACTTATAATACGTAAGGCTCGGACAGCCACCGCCTCTACTCCGGGATCGGTGTTGATAAATCCCACGATCGGCCCTGAAAAGAAAAGGAATATTAAAGAGACGAACAGCAGGAAAAAGGCATTATAGGTTGCGGCGGTACGGACGGATTGTTCGGCCCGATCGGGTTTTTTGGCGCCAAGGTTCTGTCCTACAAGGGTCGCTGCCGCATTGCTCATACCCCAGGCGGGCAGCAGAAAGAAGATCAGGATACGTATCGCGACCTGGTAGCCTGCAATGGCTTCGCTGCCAAAACGGGCGATGATCCGGGCCATGAACATCCAGCTTGCCGAGCCGATCAGGAACTGCATCGTCCCTGTCCACGCAATTCCGACAATAGCTTTGAGGATGACTTTATCAGGACGGAAATAGTTACGCAGGATACGAATGATCCCCCTGCCTCTGAATAAATGATAAAGTTGATAACAGACACCGATACCCCGGCCGATCGTAGTGGCGATGGCCGCCCCTTTCAACCCGTAGAAATGGATCAGGATCGGGCATAAGACGATATTACAGCCATTGGCGATCCATAATGACCACATGGCGATCGAGGCATTGCCGGCTCCGCGGAAGATCCCGTTGATGAGGAACAGCAGCATGATCACGATGCTTCCGCTGAATACAATACGGGTATAGGTCGATCCGATGGCTACCACCTCCGGAGAGGCCCCCATCAATTGCAGGACCCCCGGCGCGAAATAAGATCCAAGAAGACTGATCACCAGCGTGAGCCCCAGGGAAAGATTGATGGCCTGCGCGGCGGAACGGGATGCTTCCTCCGGGTTCTTCTCGCCTATCCGGCGGGCTACCAGGGCAGTAGCCGCCATACTCAGGCCGATGGCTACGGAATAAACGATCATCAGTACGGATTCCGTCAGTCCTACGGTTGCTACCGCTTCTTTCCCGATCCGCCCCACAAAAAAGATATCGACGACGGCAAAGACGGACTCCATGCACATTTCCAGGATCATTGGAATGGAAAGCAGGAATACGGCACGGCGAATACTGCCGCTGGTATAGTCCTGCTGTGCTCCTGATAGTGCCTGCCTGATTAAAGAATAGACTGATTTGATAACGCTGCGCTTTTGCGTAAATCTCCCGACTTTTTTTTACAGAAAGAAATATTTCAGGTTATTATACCCACTTAATTTTGAAGTATCTTGAGATCGCTAATATGAGTAACCCCGGGGAACACCTATATACACAGTTTAAGGCTGTCTTTCACACCTATTACAATTCCCTTTGTAGTTACGCTTTCACATTCATAAAAAATACGGATCAATGCGAGGACATCGTGCAGGAAGTATTCACGAGGGTCTGGGAAGACAGGAAAGACCTTGTCATAGCCGACTCGATCCGTTTTTATCTTTTTGTTGCCGTTCGCAATAATTGCATTTCCTGCCTGCGCAAGACCCAACGCTATGCCACCGTTGAATGGAAGGATGATGATACCTGGTATGGGCAGGAGCCTGCCGATGACGGCGAGGCCTTTAGCGCGGATCGTACCCCTTTGCTGGAAGAGGCCATCGGGCGCCTGCCGCCTAAATGCCGGGAGGTCTTTACGCTTACGAGGATCAGCGGTATGAGCTACAAACAAGTGGCCGGGGTCCTGGGAATTTCCGCAAAGACGGTTGAGAACCAGGTAGGAAAAGCCTTGAAAATGTTGAGAGGCTTCCTAAAGGAAAAAGGCTTCCAGGTCTTCCTGCTGCTCATAAAATTTATTTCCGCCGTGGGGGTAATGCTCATTTTAACGTTATACAGGAGGTAATATGCTATGGAATGAACATATCGAAACGCTGGTCTTAAAGCAACTGAACGGGGAAGCTTCTCCGTTAGAGCAAGTTGAATTACAGCAATGGCTGGATGCGGATCCCGAACACCGGGACCTGTACGGGGACTGTATAAAGATCTGGCAGCAAAGCGGTCTTTCCCTGCAATCTCTATCCTTCAATACCGTAAGGGCCTGGCAAAAAATGGATGCCGACCTGCAAGGGTCTCTTCCCTATAAAGAAACTGCTTACCGCGGCATCCTCCGGCAAATCGGGTTGTCAGGCAGAAAAAAGGCATTCCTGGCCGCCGCCGCTCTCCTGTTGGTCCTATTGGTCCCGTCCTGGTTATTTTATCGGCACACGACCCAAAGTCGCGGCCAGCTCCTCGTCGCAGAAAAAACAGATCGCAGCATCTCCCTTCCGGACGGATCTTTGGTGTACCTTCGACAGGGATCATCTTTACAATTCGGCGGATCATTCGGGCGGGAAGAAAGGATGGTGGATCTGCAGGGAGAAGCTTTCTTTGAAACAGCTCCCGCACCGGACAAGCCTTTTGTCGTAAGGACCCATTCGGCGTTGATTGCAGATCTGGGGACCTCCTTCCAGGTCAAAGAGGAGAAGGATTTGGACGAGGTCGTCGTCGTATCGGGGAAAGTAAAATTTACGGACAAGGCCCGGTCAGGGAGAAATATTATTCTGCTGGCCGGTCAAAAAGCGATCCTGAAAGAGGATGGCTTCTTCCGAAGCGATATCGATGACTCCAATTTTATGGCCTGGAAGACGGGCGTATTGGATTTTAAGGGAACTCCTTTAGACAAGGCAGCGAGGGAGCTGGAAGATGTTTATAAGATCGCCATATCCTTTAGCCCTCCTCTGCAGGCCGATGCCGCTTCGATCCGGGTTACCGCCCGATTTGAAAGACAAAGCCTGAATGAGGTCCTCGACGAGATCCGCCTGACTACAGGGCTCAGGACAAAAATGGAAAAGGACTCCCTGACCTTTTACCGCCCCTGAGAGCCGAGGAAATACTCATGAGGCATCTGGTAATATACCCCTTCTTACTGCTATTTTTCTGCCTGCTCGGCCGGTCCTCATCGGCTCAGAAAAAAACTATGCTGGCACACCCTTACCGGACGCAATTACAAAACGGAACGATCAGGGAATTCCTGGACGAGATCCATGCCCGCAGCGGTCTGCAACTGGAATATGCATCCAATGGCCTTCAGCTCGACAAGAAGGTCAGCCCCGGCAGGAACACCGCCACCATCGGCGGCTTATTACAAGAGGTCCTGGGGGGACAGAATGTCAAAGTCATCGAAAAGAACGATAAGATCATTCTCGTGCCCTCCCGGCAACCCCTTGCGGACGATGCCTTGTTGCCGTTTTTTTCCTTTTTCGGAGTGATCGAAGAAGAGGGCAGCCGGGAACCCCTGATCGACGCGGTCGTCTGGGAACCCACTACCCGCAAGGGCGCCCTCTCCAATTTTCATGGTTATTTCAGCCTGCTCCTTCCGGAAGGGAAACATCGTATAGAGGTCACGTACACCGGGTATAAGACCCGGACGATCGAACTCGATCTGCACGGCGACGAACGTGCCGACCTGTCCCTGAGCCCGAAAGACGATATTCCGGAAGTGATCGTCCTGGGCAATAGCGCGGTGTTTAAGGATACGATGAATAAGATCCTTCCCCGTCAATATGAAGCGTATAATAATTTCCTGGGAGAGAACGATGCCCTCCGCTCTCTCTATCTGCTGCCCGGCATTATGAATGTACCCAATTCATTCAGCGGGATCCTGGTAAGGGGCGGAGAGCAGGATGAGAACCTTTTCCTGTTGGATGGCAACCCGATCTTCAACCCTACCCATATGCTGGGGGCCTTGTCCATCGTGAATAAATCATCCATCAAGGCCATGCATTTGTTTAAGAGCGATTTCCCTTCCCGTTATGGCGGAGCCCTCTCTTCCGTTATCGATGTGAATACCAAGGACGGTAATATGCAGCGCTGGGAAGGTGAGGCCAACCTGGGGTTTCTTGCAGGGTCCTTTACGCTTCAGGGTCCTTTGCAGAAAAATAGGACGGCTATCATGGCCTCCTTCCGGCATAGTATGATCAGCCCTGTTCTGAAATGGCTGCAAAAAGATTTTCATTCGGACTTTTATGATGCGCAGGTGAAACTGACCCATTTGCTCAACCCGAACAATAAACTCATGCTCAACCTCTACAGCGGGGAGGACAAGATGAACCTGCAGGCAAATACGGACAACCTGAACAACCGCCAGCAATGGGGCAATCGGCTCGCTTCCGCAGGCTGGACCCATATCCTGAATTCAAACTCCTTCGTCAATACTTCAGTGAACCTGAGCAATTACTACAATCTCGCCGGGTTCATTTATACCCTGTACAATGATTCTACCGGGGATCCCGTATTGAGCCGTTCGTTCAATACCTATTCTTCGATCTCCCATTACAATGTCCGGACGCAATTCGAAGTACATGCATCGAATACCCTCAAATTGAGCTTCGGCGCCGAAGCCGCCTATACACGGATCAAACCTTTTGAGTCGAAGATCGATTCCACTTTCGCCGTCGATCCGGCCTCTTTCCAATCCATTACGCCTCTCTCTTTCGGGGAATACAAGGTCTATTATGAGAACGAATGGAGGGCGGGCAAACATTGGATGCTGCGGCAGGGACTTCATCTTTCTGTTTATCGGTTCAGGGACTTTCATTATACTTCCCTGCAGCCCCGTCTCTTTGCTGCCTACAAATGGAATGACGGCAGCCAGCTATATGTGTCCTATGACAGGATGACCCAGTACCTGCACCTGCTTACGAACCCCTCGCTGGGGATCAACAGCGATCTCTGGGCTCCCAGCACCGCCTTACTGCACCCGGAACAAAGCAATAATATCGACTTCGGCTATTCCATACGAAGCAGGAAAGGTCTTTTTCTCACCGCCGGAGTATATTGGAAGCAATTGAAAAATGTGACGAATTATGCGGAGGGCAAGAGCTTTTTTATCAACACCGATTCCACCTGGGAACAACATGTGGCTACCGGGGATGGGGAAAGCTACGGGCTCGAACTCCTGGCGGAAAAAGCCTCCGAAAAATGGAATTTGCATATGGCGTACACGCTCTCCTGGAACTGGAGACATTTTGATCAGTTCAACCAGGGCCGGAGGTTCCCTTTTAAATATGACCGCCGTCATAACATCAACGCCGCGCTGACCTATAAACTGGATAAGAGCAAGGACCTGTCCATCTTATGGATGTTTGCTTCCGGGGATGCTTTTTCCCTGCCCGAAAGGATCTATCCTGATTATGATAACGCACAGCAGATCAGGAATCCCGACGATCTTTTGCAGAATTACCGGTTCATCTACCACTTTTCAGGGGTCAATAATTACCGGACCCTCCCTTACCACCGGCTCGATCTTTCCGCCGGCTATCATCCCCCTGTCCTGAAAAAACGATTCCGCATGAACTGGGCCGCAGGCGTGTACAATGTCTATGGCTCCCCTGCCCAATATAGCTATGGTTTGCAGGGGACCCTGAATGATAAGTCCGTGCTGATCATTACAAAGAGCAGGCTGTTCAATATAACGCCGTATCTTTCCGTTTCGGTATCTTTCTGACCCCTTCCATGCAGGACCCGGTTTTATTATATCATGCCTTCCCAGGCGAACGGCAACGATGCTCTCGTAAGGGATTACTGCCCTCCTTTTCATGGACAGGGCTGCTGATCCTTCTTTCCCTGGCCTCTTGCAGAAAAAACCTTTACCAGGACAAATCACTCGATAACAAACTGGTCATACTCGCAGAGATCACGGCGGAAGAGACGCTGAAAATACCGGTCAGCAAAAGTATCCTCGTAGGCAGCGGGAGTATCATCACTTTTGAAAAAGTAGGGGGCGCCAAGGTCACCGTTACAGAGGAAGGCAGTCCTCCCTGGAATCTCCCGGTCAATAACTCTTCCCTCTATGCTTCCGATCCTGCAACGGTCTATACCAGTCCTCGCCGCCCTGTTTATGAAAAAGCATATGATCTCCGGGTCGAAGAACCCAGCCTTGGTGTCGCTACTGCCCGCGTGGAGATCCCCGGGCCTGTGACGATCACGCATTTCGATACTTCCGGCGAGCTTCGGATGGGGAACCCGGTATTAAAATGTCATATCACCGTTGCGGATCCTGCAGGCGCCCCCAGCTTCTACATTATTGAGGCCGTCAAACAACTGCTCGTTACCCGCCATTTCTTTTATTGGCAGGGGGTCCGTTATGATTATGATAAGGATGCCGGCAAAAAATTGTACGAACAGGTCAGGAACAATCCCGGGGTAAGCCTGCTGCGGGATACCGTTCCTACCGGCAAGCTCCAGCGGCTGAATATTTTCACGGAGGATAATAATACGGACAATGCGAAAGTAGGGAGCCTCGATAGCGTATTCGAAAGGATCTTCCTGCCGGACGACGGCTTTAACGGGCAGTCCTATTCTACCACTTTTTCAATAGAACGAAAATATTTCAAAGCGGGCAAGCCCGGGGATGAGGGAAGGGTGCTGATCCAATTCAAATCCGCCAGCCCGGAGCTATACAATTATCTTTTCTGGTATGCCCAATACAAGACGGATGTCGGCTATATCCCTTCCGGGCAGCTCTATTCACCCCCCGGTAATATCGCGAACGGCCTGGGCATTTTTGGGGGCAGCAGCAAGCGGCAATGGATCTATTATTTCGACCCCCTCTGGTAAACCCCGACACTCCACCCCCCTGGCCGCCGACTGCATGCCGCCAGAGGCCATTTTTCGAAAAAATAGTTCGATCCCGGCATAGGGGTATTCCCTGATTCCCTGTTTTATCAGAATAGAACAATACAGGCCGATGCTAACTATTCAAAAAACACCACAGATCTCCCCCGACCTCCGCAAAGGGAAGGGGAGATTTCCTGTTCATTCCAGGATGCCGGGCACCCCCGTAAGCGCCGTGATCATTACCAGGAATGAAAGCCTGAATATACGGCGGACCCTGTCCAAACTATATTGGTGTGACGAGATCGTGGTCCTGGATAGTTATAGCACCGATGATACGGTAGCCATCTGCAAAGAATTCGGATGCAGGGTCTTCTTCCACCGGTTTGAAGGATATGGCGCTCAAAAAAGAATGGCCGTTTCCAAGGCAAAGAACAACTGGATCCTCTCCCTGGATGCCGACGAGGTATTATCCGATGCGCTGATCCTGGAGATGACAACCGAATTTGCAAGGAGCGAACCCTCCTGTTCGGGATATGAATTGCCAATGAACCTCGTGTTCCTGGAAAAAGAGTTTCGCTACGGGAAAGAAAGCCAGCGCTATTTTCTTCGTCTTTTCGATAAAAGAAAGGGCAATTACGATAATAAGAACGTGCATGAAAAGATCGGGTTGAGCGGCGAAATAAAAAAATTCGACCATACGATCTTACATTATAGCTACACCAGCGTAGAACAGTGGTATAAAAAATGCGATCAGTATTCGTCCTTGTCCGCGGAAGCGGCCATGGGGAAAGGGAAAAGTAAATCTTTGCTGGCCGTATTGTTCGCCATGCCCTATTACTTTTTCAGGTACTATTTTATCGAACGGAATTTTCTCAACGGCGAGAATGGTTTTTACTGGTCGGTTTTCAGCTCTTTCTACCACCTGATGAAATATGCGAAGATCCGGAAGCTGAGAGCAGCCCGGTCCGGAGGCGCCTTTCATTTCCAAAAAAACCCGATTTTGTAACTATGCCTGGCATTATCCGCCCGATCCGGGAAAAACCTTATAAGGCCAAAGAACTGAGGGTGCTCATGTATCATAGCGTATCCTCCAATGGCCGTGTGGATTCCCTGACGGTGGGAGCGGATACCCTGGAGGAGCAATTTCAATACCTCTGCGACGAAGGTTATACCTCCATCCTGCTCAGCGACCTGGTCGCTTTTTCCAGAGAAGGGAAACCCCTTCCGAAAAATCCCGTCCTCATCACTTTCGACGATGGATATAAAGACAACTACGAACTCGCGTATTCTTTGGCACAGCAATACAGCATGAAGATCAACCTCTTCCTGGTGCCGGCATTTATCTGGAAGGGCAACTACCGGGACCGGCCCTGCCTGCAACCGGAGGATATTGCTAAGATGGACCCCGCACTCGTGGAGATCGGGCTTCATTCCTACGATCATCAAAGCTATGCGGACCTCCTTCCCTGGGGGATCGGGATCGATATCGAGCGGAGCAAGGCAGCCATGGAAGAATGGGGTATTCCCTATCAACCCTGCCTGGCCTATCCCTATGGTGCATTTCCCCGTCGAAAGGGCTACGACCAGGATAAGCTTTTCGAAATAATGGAGGAAAAAGGGATCCAACTGGCTTTTCGCATAGGCAACAGGGTCAATAAGTTACCCCTCAGAAAAAGATTCCTCGTCCAGCGGCTGGACATACGGGGAGATGAGACGATGCGCGCGTTCCGCCTGCACCTGCGTTATGGTAGAAAAAAGACGGGATTCTTTTTCGCTTTCGGCATTGGCGTGGCAGCCTTTTTACTCGTTAGCCTGCTCTTTCGCTGTTTCCATCACAGCCTCATTTAATATAAACATATTTTTTAATCTTTCTTATTAAAATTATTTTTGCGGCATAGAAGTTCCTTTTTGGTCTCTTCCAACTTATTGTATATGCCGGCAACCTTTTCCAAGATCTTCCTGAAAGTCCTGAAAATTACGGGCATTACGCTAGTCTCCCTGGTTGTATTGATGTTCCTCCTGCCCTATTTATTCCCCGGGCTTATCGAGACCAAGATCCGGCAATGGGCGAAAGGCAGTATTCGTACCGAATTGAATTTTTCGGGTGCACGCCTCTCTTTCTTCAAGCATTTTCCTTCTCTCACCCTGACACTTTATGATTTCAACCTGAAAGGGTCCGACCCTTTTCCGAAAGAAACGCTGGTAGAGGCGCATGAAATAGCCCTGGGCGTGGACCTTAGCAGTGTATTTTCCCGGCAGATCCGTATCGACAAGATCTTCCTTACCAACGCGTTTATCAATATACAGGTGGACAAGGCAGGACAGGCCAATTATGATGTCTACAACGCCAAAAAAAGCGAACCCTCCGCCGCCAATGCCGCCGATACGGGCAGCGCATCCCTGAAGATCAAAAAGATCCTTATCGAGGGTAGCAAGCTCGTATATAATGACAGATCCTTACCCATGCTGATCAATGCGCGCGGCCTTTATTACCGGGGCAGCGGCGACCTGGATAAAGCCATTTTCGACCTCAACACGCACACCGAGATCGAATCTCTTGACTTCTATTACGATCGCCAGGCCTATTTCCTCTCCAAGAAAGTGAACGCCGATCTCGTCACGAAGATCAATACAAATTCCCTGGCCTTCTTATTTGAGAAGAACCAGCTTACCATCAACAAATTGCCGGTGACGTTCACGGGCAGGTTCGGGTTCCTGAAGAACGGGTATGATATGGATTTTAAACTCAGGTCCACGGATTCGGACCTGCATGATATCTTCACGGCCCTTCCTCCTGAGATGGTCGACTGGCTTAGTAAGACGGAAGTAAAAGGAGTCGGAGATATCGATGCATCGCTTGCGGGCAAGTATATCGCTTCCACGAATGAAATGCCTGACCTTAGCCTGAATATGAAGATCAGGGATGGTTTTATCTCCAATGCACAGGCCCCTTCCCCCGTAAAGAATCTCTTTCTCAATTTCCAGACCCGCTTGCCCGGACTGAATACAGACAGCCTCAGCGCTGTCGTAGATTCTCTTTATTTCAACCTGGACAAAGACTATTTTAATGCCGTGGTTCGCCTGAAAGGGCTGAAGCAGCCCGAGGTAGTTGCAAAGATCAATTCGGAAATAGACCTGGAAAAATGGGGGAGGGCATTCGGCATGACTCCCTTTACGATCAAGGGCAGGGCTGTCTTTCACTTACAGGCGGATGGAAAATACACTACCCGGATCGTACGCCGCGAGGGCCTGAGATCGACCGTCGTGGATACGGTGATCACCAGCATACCCCGGTTTAAACTACAATCCACCATGCGGGATGGCTATTTTAAATACGCTTCTCTCCCGGAAGCCGTAAATAGCATCAGCTTCGATCTTCTCGCCGACTGCCCGGACAATGACTATAAACATACGAGCCTGGAACTGGAAAATATCAATGCGCGGGTCCTGACCAGCTATATTAAAGGCTTCTTCAAAATGGGCAATGCGTCGGATTTCCCGATCGACGCGAACCTTGAGACGATCTTTCACCTGGGCGATCTTAAAAAGGTCTACCCCCTGGACAGCATTTCGCTGGCCGGAGATCTGAAGGTCAATATCCGTACGAAAGGCAACTACCAGCCCGCACAGAAAAAATTTCCCGTCACGGTGGCCAGCCTGGACCTGGATAACGGCAATATTCAAACGAAATACTATCCTCATCCCCTGGAGCAGATCAAGGTCAGCGCGCAGGTCGTCAGTAATAAAGGATCGATGAATGACCTGGCCGTAACGATCCTGCCGGTCTCCTTCCTGCTGGAAGGGCAGCCCTTCACCGTCAGCGCCGATCTGCGGGACTTTGACAACCTCCGGTATGCTATTAAGTCTAAAGGTATTCTGGACCTGGGCAAGATCTACCGGGTATTTGCCCTTAAAGGAGTTGACGTAAACGGCTTCATCGAGACCAATCTCTCCCTGAAAGGCCGGCAGAGCGATGCGGTAGCGGGCCGTTACGACCTGCTGTTCAATTCGGGTACGATGAAGGTAAGAGACCTGCAGGTCCGTTCGGAATTGTTCCCTTTGCCATTCCTGATCCGGACAGGTCTGTTCCGTTTCGACCAGGATAAAATGTGGTTCGATACCTTTAATGCCAGTTATGGGAAAAGCCATCTCACGCTCAATGGCCATCTTTCTAATGTATTGGATTATATGACGAATAAGCGGGCTCCTCTGAAAGGGAGCTTCGACCTGAAGAGCGATTTTATATTAGTGGACGAGTTCACGGCTTTCGCCCAGCCGGCTGCCGGCTCAAAAACAGATCCTGCCGGAACACCCCCTGCGGGAGCTGCCGGTAACACCCCTGCAAGCGGCGTCGTCATCATCCCGGGCGACCTTTCCGTTAGTTTCAACGCTACGGCAGAAAAAGTGCGGTATAATGGCATCGACCTGGATAGTTTCAGGGGACAACTGGTACTGGACAGCGGGCGGCTTCGCCTGAACAAGACGGGCTTTAGCCTGATCGGGGCGCCGGTGGAAATGGATGCTGCCTATCAAAGTCTTTCTCCTCAACGGGCTCAGTTTAATTACCATATCCGTGCAAAAGAATTTGATGTGAAGAGGGCTTATAAGGAAATAAAACTGTTCCACGATCTTGCCAGCTCCGCATCGAAGGCGGAAGGGATCATCTCGCTGGATTATCAGCTTGCGGGCAAACTGGACGGCAGTATGCATCCCGTCTATCCCTCTTTAAAAGGCGGGGGTGTCCTCTCCGTAAAAAAAGTAAAAATGAAAGGGCTGAAATTATTCGGCGCCGTTAGTAAGGAATCGGGCAAGGATGTCAATGACCCCGATCTTTCCAAGGTAGATATTAAATCCACCATTAATAATAACCTTATTACGATCGAACGCACCCGTATGAAAGTCTCTGTGTTCAAATTGAGGATGGAAGGCCAGGCTAGTTTTGACGGTAAGCTCAATCTCCGCTTCCGCGTAGGTCTTCCCCCCTTCGGTGTGATCGGTATTCCCCTGAAGATCTCGGGCACCCAGGACAACCCTAAGGTCCGGGGAGGAAGGGGCAGCAAAAAAGATGACCTGGAACAAACGGAGGACAAGGAAGAAGAAGGACAGGATAATTAAGTTAAAACACTTAGTAGCCTAAAAGAAATCATCCATTAATTTTATAATTAACCGCATGGTTATCCCTGGTATTAACCTCCGGGATGTTTATTGCAAGTGCTACTAAAACAGAGCTTGCTATGAAAAAATTTATTCCAGGCATTGCGCCTGTCCCTAACGATCTTATCTATTATACTGCCCAAAGGGCGGAGGGTCTTCACTTCCTCTTCCGATCATCCTGATCATCACATCTTTTAAAATAGTATTTCTTCTATGCCTGTTTCCTGTTGCGGGAATAGCCAGCCTTCTATTTTATTAACCATTTCTCCATCAAAAATCTTAAAGTATGAAAAGACTTCTGCTAATGAATTGCTTTTGCGGCCTTTTCAAACAGGTCGCAGGCCTTTTGGCCATATTTTGTTTATTGACGGGCGGGTCCTTGCATGCCCAGCAGCCCGCCGCCGCGACCGGCGACCTTCTTAAAGGAAGGATCCTCAATGAAAAGGGCGAGCCTCTGACCGGTGCCAGTATCCGGCATAAAAGAGGCAATAAGGGTACCACTACGGATGCCAGGGGTGAGTTTTCCCTATCGGCAAAACGGGGTGAGGTGCTGCTGATCAGCTATGTTGGATATGCTGAAAACCAATATATCGTTGGTGAGAGCAGGGCCGTGGAAGTAGCCCTCAAACCTTTGCCCGGCAATAATCTGAATGACGTGATCGTCGTCGGGTACGGCACGCAGAAAAAAGCGAATGTCCTCGGCGCTGTGTCGGCGATCAAGGCGGAAGACCTGGTGGTCACCAAGAATGAGAACGTGGTCAACATGTTGTCAGGAAAAGTACCGGGCCTGCGCATTCAGCAGATGAGCTCCGAGCCCGGGTCCTTTAATACCCAGTACGATATCCGTGGATTCGGCAGCAGTTCTACCAATAATCCCAGTCCTCCCCTGATCATCATCGATGGAGTGCCCCGCGGCTCCGGCGATCTTGCCCGGATGGATCCTTCGGAAATCGACAACGTATCGGTACTGAAGGATGCCTCCGCCGCTGTCTATGGTGTGAAGGCCGCCAATGGAGTGATCCTGGTGACCACCAAAAAGGGTGGCCGGACCAACGGTAAATTCAACGTCACCTATTCCGTCAACCACAGTTGGCAGCAATTCCTGGATGTCCCCAATCCCGTCAATGCCGTACAATATATGCAGCTATGGAATGAGAACGCTCAGCGGAATTTCGGGAATAATGTGAACGGTAACGCACCGAAGGCCTATTCGGACAGCACGATCGCCTTATATACCAGCGGCAAGCTGCCATCCACCAACTGGATGAAGGCCATCACCCGGCCCCTGGCTCCGGAGACGCAGCATAACTTGAATATGTCCGGCGGTAATGACAAAGTGAATTACTTTTTCAACCTGGGTTATCTTACGCAAGGCAGTCTGTTCAAGAACAACAGCATCAACTACAACCGGTGGAATTTCCGGAGCAATGTGAATGTCAATTTTACCAATCGATTGAGGGGAGCAGCGTTGGTTTCCGGCTTTACGGATCTCAAGAACGCCCCGAACTCGGCTGTATGGACGATCTTTAAGTATGCCGAGAACCTGGTGCCTACGGACCAGCCTTATGCTAACAGTAACCCCAAATATCCCAGCCTGGAGCCGGATAACGCCAACCCGGTGGTCATGACCAACTCCGACATGGTAGGGCAGAATATTTTTAAGAATAAGAACTTCCAGGGCCAGATGAACCTGGAATATGACATTCCCGGTATTCCCGGTCTGATGGCGAAAGCCATGTATAATTACGGGTACAGTGTCACAGACAATACCATTGTCAATAAATCCTTTAATTTGTACACCTATAATCAAGGGACCCAGACCTACAATGCAACCCTGGTCCATTCCCCGTCCACGGCGCAGCGCCAGTACTATACCAATACCAATACGCTGATGCAGTTGTCCCTGAACTATAAACGGCAGTTTGGCGGCGCCCATAACGTATCCGCTCTCGCCTTGTATGAAGAGCAATATAATACGGGGGACAATTTCCAGGCCCAGGAAAGCTTTTCATTGGGCATTCCTTATCTTTTTGCGGGCAATTCAGGTGATGCCAACTACCGGATCGTAAACCAGGATAAAAACGGTCTTATCCAATTCACGACCAGGAGCGTAGTGGGGCGATTCGACTATGACTATAAGGGACGTTACCTGGCGGAGTTCTCCTTCCGGGAGGATGCTTCCAGTAAATTCAGCCCCGTAAAACGTTGGGGATTTTTCCCCGCCGGCCTCGTCGGCTGGCGCATTAGTAACGAGCCGTTCATGGAGAAATTGATTTCGCCAAATGTCCTGACCAATCTGAAAGTACGCGCCTCCTACGGTCTGCTTGGGGATGACCAGGCCCAGAATTACCAGTGGATAGCGGGTTATAATTATCCCGGCCCCGGCGCCGTGATCAACGGAAGTTATCTGGCCGGCGTTAATTCCCTGGGAATACCCAATCTTGACCTGACCTGGATGCAATCCAAAACCTTTAACATCGGAGCGGACTTCGACCTGTTAAACGGACTCATCGGCGGCAGTTTTGACTATTTCGTCCGGAATCGTTCAGGAATTCCCAAGGTTCCAAATGGGCAGGTCCCCGGCAGTTCCGGCCTGCAAATCAACCAGGCTAACATCAATAGCGACAGAACGAGTGGCCTGGAGCTCGTGTTGACGCACCATCGTACCATCCGCCGGGTGACTTACAATGTCAGCGGTAATATCGGCATCAGCAGGATCAGGTACAACCATTTCGAAGAAGCACGCGCCAACAGCCAATATGATCAATACAAGAATTCCCAGACCGGCCGTTATTCGAATATCTGGTGGGGTTATTTATATGGAGGGCAGTACACCGACTACAGCCAGATCTATGGCCATGACGTGAACGCAGGCGGCGGCAACCAATCGGTCGTACCCGGCGACTTTTATTACCAGGATGTCAACCATGACGGCGTCATTGATGCCAAAGACCAGGTTCCTATTGCTACGAGGGATCTGCCTATTATCAACTTCGGTATGACCCTTGGCGCGAGTTGGAATAATTTCGATATCTCCCTGCTTCTGCAAGGCGCTACCGATTACCATGTGCAGTTTGCAGAACAACTGGCATCGCCCCTGCAATACCAGCGGAGCGCCCTGATCGAGTTCATGAACAGGTGGCATACTGCCGACCCGACCGCCAATATGTTCAGTCCCAATACAGTCTGGGTACCCGGTAATTATCCCACTACCGGATCACCTGCCGCAGATGGCTCGAAAGCCGTTCAGAACGCTACCTATATGCGGATAAAGACCCTGGAGATCGGATATTCTTTACCGAAAAAGCTGCTGGGCAGGATCGGCATCCAGAATACACGGATCTACGTCAACAGCTATAATCTGGCTACCATCACCGGGCTGAAATACAGTGACCCCGAACATCCGGGCGCGCTGGGGAATGGTCAGGACTTTAATATTTCTCAGGCCGGCTACCTGTATCCCCTGAACAGGACATTCAGTGCAGGCGCTTCTGTTTCCTTCTAAAAACTTCTAATCATGAAAATTATTAACGCTATAAGTTTTATACTGGCCGTATTCATCCTGGGTTCCTGCCATAAGCTGGACACGCCTCCCCTGGGTGTTATTTCTGAGGACCAGGTGTTCACCAATGCCAATGCCATACAGAGCTACCTGGCCAATATTTATACCAATTTGCCGATGGAGGACTTCGTGTATGAGCCGAACCGTGGTTTTTTGGTGGGCGATGGGGGACGCTGGCAGAATTTTTATCACACGGATGCGATCGACGGGGAAATGGTAGGCCCTTTCGGCAGCACAGGCGATGCGGCCCAGGGTTTTGGGTTATGGCCTTACGACAAGATCCGCGTCATCAATGTCCTGATCAGCAAGCTGCCTAAGTACGCCAGTAACTTCACGCAGGACCAGGTCAACGAATGGATTGGGCAAGCCTATTTCTGCCGGGCTTACATTTATTTTGCGCTGGCAAAACGATATGGAGGCGTTCCCATCGTCAGGACCGTGATCGATCCCAAAGCGAGCATAGCCTCCCTGCAGGTACCCCGTAACAAAGAAGAAGATGTGTATAATTTTATCGCTTCGGACTTTGACAGTGCATTCGCCCTGATGAAGGACCCCGGTAACAACATTCCCCAGGGGGCTGCCAGCAAATATGCGGCGCCAGCCTATAAATCGAGGGCGATGCTATACGCAGGGACCATCGCAAAGTATGGGGCAACCAACTATGTTGATGGACCGGCAAGAGCACAGGGATTTGCGGGCATCCCCGCTGCCGACGCGAACACGTTCTTCCAGGCGGCTTATGATGCGGCTAAGCTGGTAGAGGGACATTTCAGCCTCTACACCGGAGGATATCCCGACAAGCAGCAGAACTATGTAGATGTGTTCCTGAAACCCAACAACGAGGATATCTTCCTCCGGCAGTATTCCCAGTCCGACCCCAATCGGAATAGCGACAACGGCGGACCGCATAGCTATGACGCTACGATGACCTGTCGTATCATGACGGCGGACGGCCTTTCAAGAGCCTATCCTTCCCTGGATTTTGTGGAACGCTTTGGCCCCCTGCCCGTTGTTAATCCGGACGGTACGCCCACACGGTTTACGAACAGGGCGGACCTGATGAACGGCCTGGAGCCCCGTCTCCTGGCCACCGTCTATTTTCCCGGCGCTAATTTGAGGGGGATCAGCTTCGACGTGCAAAGAGGGATCTATAAGACCTTTACCGGCAGCTCCGCACAGGAGTTGACCAATGACCTGAGTTCGCCGAATGATGTCCAGAACGGAGCGAATCTCAACCTGTACCTGGGCGATATCAATGCCAGGGCTAATGGCCTGTATGTCATTGGACGGGCAGGTACCAGCACGAACGGCGACGAACTCACCCGCACGGGGTTTTATGTACGGAAATACATCGATTATAACAAGCCGGCGTCCGCCTGTGGCCTTTACCAGAGCACACAGAGCTATATCGACATGCGGTATGCGGAAGTACTGCTGAACCGTGCGGAGGCTGCCATGGAACTGGGCGGCGGCGCTATGCAGGTCGATGCGCTCACCGTGATCAACCAGGTCAGGGACCGTGCAGGGGCCGTACCCGCTACCGCCAGCATGACCATCGATACGATCCGGAACGAACGCAGCAAGGAACTGGCTTTCGAGCATCAGTACTGGTGGGATATCCGTAGATGGAGGACTGCCGACCAGGTGCTGAATAACAGGAATATGTATGCCCTGCTGCCGTATTATATCACTTCAGAGAACAAGTACATCTTCTTAAAACAATTGGAGCCTTTCAAGCGGACCTACAATTTCCAGAAACTCTGGTATTATGAGCCCCTGCCTGGCGGGGAGCTGAGTAAAGACCCCAACCTGTTTCCCAATAATCCAGGGTATTAATCATGAAAAAAGCTATTATTATGAAAAAATTATTGATATACACGATCATAGGCGCCGGACTCCTTTTTTTGGGAGTTTCCTGTACCAAGTCAGACAACTACCCCGTACCGGACTCGGCATTCCAGGGAAATATCATCGACAGCGTCACAGGGAAGAACCTGCTGACGGAAACAGGTGGCGTCCAGATCGAGTTGAAGCAGTTGAGCTGGAGTAGCAACCCGAGTCCTTATGACATTCCTTCCAAGCCGGACGGCACTTTCGAGGATACCAGGATCTTCAGCGGGCATTACAGCGTGGTCCCCACCAAGGGCGCCTTCTGGCCGGTGGACAGCACGGTGACGGATATCAAAGGCAATGCGAAAAAGGATTTTACGGTAGTTCCCTACCTGGAGATTACCAACCTTACGCATGTGCAGAATGCAGATTCGCTGGTGATGACCTTCCAATTGCAGGCCCCCAGGACGGACGGGCTGCCGCAACTCAAGACCGCAAACCTGTTCGTGAACAACACGCCCTATGTAGGCAGCGGCGCCTTCATCCAGAACTTATATACCCAGACTTCGGCCTCGGTGAATATCAATAGTAACTGGAGCAATGCCATTGCAACGACGACCTACCGGACAGTCGTTCATAACCTGCAGTTGGGTTGGACTTATTATGCAAGGGTCGGTGTCAAGCTGAATGACAGCTACCAGAAGTATGATCTGTCCGACATCGTGAAGGTGGTAATGCCAACGAAATAGCGGCGCTTACCCGCGGCCGATTATAAACTGTCAACATTTTTTTATGCTTATAAAGATGAGTAAAAGATCCGTTCCCTTTATTTTTTTTGCCACCATCCTATTCTCCGTCCCTTTGTTGTCCCTTGCGCAGAAAAACCCGTTCATCACCGATCTTTATACGGCGGACCCGTCGGCCCATGTGTGGGCTGACGGCCGCCTTTATGTATATCCTTCCCATGACGTTGCTCCGCCGAGAGGATGCGACCTGATGGATAAGTACCATGTATATTCTACGGATGACATGGTCCACTGGAAGGATCATGGCGAGATCCTGAATTCCAGCCAGGTGCCCTGGGGGCGGCCCGAAGGCGGATTCATGTGGGCGCCGGATTGCGCCTATAAAAATGGCACGTATTATTTTTATTTCCCGCATCCCAGCGGAAGCGGTAAGGAATGGAACCGCACCTGGAAGATCGGTGTCGCCACCAGTAAGGAGCCGGCGGCCAATTTCAAAGTGCAGGGGTATATACAAGGGTTGGAATCGATGATCGACCCCTGTGTATTCGTGGATGATGACGGGCAGGCCTACCTGTATTATGGCGGTGGCAGGAAATGCAGTGGCGGGAAGCTGAAAGATAATATGACGGAGATCGCCGGAGAAATGCAGCCGATGACGGGGCTGGAGGACTTTCATGAGGCGAGTTGGGTGCACAAACGGAAGGGCGTATATTATCTTTCCTATTCCGACAACCCTGATTCTGCCGGACAGCACAACCGAATGCGTTATGCCACCAGCAATAGTCCATTAGGTCCCTGGAAATACCAGGGCATCTATATGGATCCGACGGACAGCTATACGAATCATGGGTCAATTGTAGAGTATAAAGGACAGTGGTATGCGTTCTATCACAACAGCGCGCTGTCGCACTTCGACTGGCTGCGGAGCATTTGTGTGGACAAGTTGTTTTACAATGCGGATGGTACCATTCAAAAGGTCGTGCCGACAAAGAGTCCGGCGGGTGAGGCGGCTGCGGTGCGCTACCCGTCTTACAAGGGCCTCGTCATGGCCGGTTACCAGGGCTGGTTCAATACTCCTGGCGACAGCACCGGCCGGAACTGGCACCATTACGAGCGGCGCGGTGTATTTGCCCCTGGCTCCTGCGAAGTCGACTTATGGCCGGATATGCGTGAGTACGCCCGGGTCTATCCCACTCCATTTAAATATGCAGACGGGCAGACAGCTTCCGTATTCAGCGCATATGACGCATCTACCGTACAACTGCATTTCAAATGGATGAATGATTATGGGATCGACGGGGCATTCATGCAGCGTTTTGTTGGGGAGATTCGCAACCCCAGCGGCAAAAAGCATTTCAATAGGGTACTGGACAATGCCATGGCTGCCGCCGGAAAATACGACCGGGCTATCTGTATCATGTACGATCTCAGCGGGATGCATCCGGGCGAGGAGCAACTGGCCCTTCACGATCTGGATGAACTCTCCGCTAAATATGACCTGATGCACGGTACGAAAAGCCCTACCTATCTTCATCATCATGGCAAACCGCTGATCGTCGTCTGGGGAGTGGGTTTCAACGACCATCGCCAATATGGTTTCAAAGAGGCGGAGACCCTTATCGACGGGATAAAGGAAAAAGGTTTCAGCGTCATGCTGGGAGTGCCCACCTATTGGCGAACCTTGAGCAAAGACGCTCTCCCGGATTCCGGTCTTCACCGGCTGATTAAAAAATGCGATATCGTGGCGCCCTGGTTGGTAGGGCGGTACAACGAGGACAGCTATCCTTCTTTTAAAAGCCTGATCGGTGAAGATATCGGGTGGTGCAATGCCAATGGGGTTGATTACGCTCCGCTGGCTTTCCCCGGCTTTTCCTGGAAGAACATGAATGGACCGCAGTCTAACGCTATGTCCCGAAATCGCGGGCATTTCTTCTGGAAGCAGGTGGCCGGGGCCAGAGATGCAGGCGCAACCATGTTATACATAGCCATGTTCGATGAAATGAACGAAGGCACATCCATTTTCAAGTGCAATACCACCGATCGCCTTCCCCTGAATGACGGCGGGGGCTTCGTAGGCATCGATGCCGATCTGGGCAGTGACTATTATCTCTGGCTGGCGGGGCAGGCGTCAGCATGGTGGCATGGAACGAAAGGGTATAGCGGCGAATTGCCGGTAAGAAGGTGAAGGAGGAAAACTGCGGGGAATAAATGAGGACTAGTAATATCTCCCGACCAACGCGTTGTTGACGATCTTCTGTTTTAGCTCCAGGGGGTTCACCGGCCCTTCTTTTGCATAGACGATCTTACCTCCGGGCTCGACCAGCACGGTGTAAGGCAGGGCGCCCTGCCATTTGGGATCGATGGCCTCGATCAGCTTGTACTTATTGTCGGTGCTGAAAATATAATTGGTACCGGAAGCCTGCTGGCTTTGCAGGAATTGCAAGGCCTTTCCCATTTTAGCCGGTTCATCGGCGCTAACGCTGATAAACTCAAAATCCCGGCGGCGATACATTCGGTTCATGGTGATGAACTCCGGGAATTCGGTCACACAGGGGCCGCACCAGGTAGCCCATACATTGATAAGACGGAGTTTGTCCGAAGGGTTTTTCAACAGGTCTTTCAGGCCTTGTTCGCTGATCGTATCCAGCTTCACCGGTTCCTTCGCCCAATCCGCCCTGGCTTTGGAGATCCAATCGCTTTTCTCCGCCCATTTGACGGAGCAGCCGAATACCTTGGTGGTGGCTGCCGGTACTTCCTTATTGCTGAGCAGGGCATCGATCGCATTGCGTGTATCGAGACTGTTGGGGGTCTTTGTGGGCTTTTCCACGTCGTCGATCCGGCCGCTATAACGGAGCTTCCGCTGTTTGTCAAAAATAAAGACATGCGGCGTGGCGATCGGGCCGTATTTTTTAGACACCTCTTCCGTTGCGCCATCGTATAAGTAAGGGAAATTGAAATGCTTCTCTTTAGCCCGGATCTTCATCTCTTCAAAGCTGTCCCCCATATCCGTATAACCCAGTTCATCGAGCCGGATGGAGCCGGGGTCGTTCGGCATGATCGCCACTACGGCCACTCCTTTGGAACGATAATCCTTTGTCAGTTGAATTAAACGATCTTCGTATGCCTGGGCGGTAGGGCAGTGATTGCAGGTAAAGATAACGACCAGGATGGGAGAGCTGCTGAAAGAAGCAAGACTGTACATTTTCCCATCCACGCCGGGAAGATGAAAATTAGGGGCCGCCGCGCCGATCGCCAGGGTAGGATGCTCCCCTTCAGGATGAACTGCATTGGCAGGCATCCCCTTGGTAAAGCCACACAGGTACAGGGCAGGTAATAATAGGGTGCAACAGATCAGGCTTTTGAAGGCTCGTTTCATAATGGCAAATTTTACGGAAGTTACAATTTTAAAAAATCCGTTCCGCTTCACCCCCCTTAAAGAAGGTTTTTGATGTAGGGATGATGTAGTATATTAGTGTTTTTCCCGATAGTGATGTGGTGATGATGTAGTATTAAATCACCACCCTTCCCCTGGGTGCTTTAATTTTAGAGGGTACAACGATCTTCCATATAAAAAAGAATAACATGCAAACAAGACGGTCATTTCTCAAATCTTCCTCCCTGTTTTCCGCAGGGGTCCTTGCGGCGCCTTCCTTATCCTCCTTTTTCGAAAAAGGGACCAAAGACATTGGACTACAACTATATACCGTAAGGGACGCCATGCAGGCAGACCCTGTGGCCACCCTGGCGAAAGTCGCGCAGATAGGGTTTAATTCCCTGGAAGGAGCTACCTATACGGGCACGCAAAAATTTTATGGCATGGACCCAAAGACCTTTGCCGGCGTTTTGAAGAACAACGGGCTGGTCATGCGGAGCTGCCACTATCGGCTGGGTGAGGACGGCACCGGCGCCGTGCTGACGGATGGGGTCTTCAAAGGTACGATCCTCCATGAATGGCAAAAAGCCGTGGATGATGCCGCCGCCCTTGGAATTAAATACATGGTATGCGCCTGGCTCTCTCCCAAGGAGCGCCTGGGATTGGATCATTATAAAAAGATGGCCGGAGATTTCAACAAGGCTGCCGAAGCCTGCAGCAAGGCCGGTATCCAGTTCTGTTATCACAACCATGATTTCGAATTCGAACAGCAGGATGGCAAATACCCCTATGATGTATTGCTTGATGATACCGATAAGGAAAAGGTAAAAATGGAAATGGACCTGTATTGGGTTTCCAAGGCCGGGCAGGACCCGATAAAATTGATCAACGCCCATCCCGGCCGGTTCCCGCTCTGGCATCTGAAAGATATGGACAATACTCCTGCCCATTCTTTTACGGAGGTTGGCAATGGTACGATCGACTTCAAGAAGATCTTCGCGCATGCACATACGGCGGGCATGAAACATTTTTTCGTAGAACAGGATAAATGCCCCGGGTCTCCCTTCGATAGTATTACGAAGAGCATCACCTATATCAAAAAGAACCTGGTATAAGACTTTTACAGGATCTCTTACAAGAACTTATCACAGAAAAGGCGCTCGATCGGGCGTCTTTCTTTTTTAGCAAATACCTCGTTTTAGTGCTAATAAAGTCGTATCACTAGGCTTTCAAGCCAATCAAGGACTTCAATATTTAATTCAGCCAATTCCCGTAAATCGGAGCCTTCTACTCAAGCAATATCTCTCTATAATACCTTCTCTCCGAGCAACTGCCGGGACATCATATTACGGCTTATATTTGCCGCATAGGTGACGGTCTATATCAAAAGACTCATTATCAATGCTTTATTATGGTTGCTTGCCCTGCTGAATTTTTATAACTTTGCATCAAATGTTCATCGACGATGATACCCGAAAAAAACTTGAAAATATCGTTAAAGGAATTGTCCTTGAGAGGGAAGAAGATAATTGCACAGCTGCCCGAAATCTCTTATGCGCAAGCTTTAGAACAAGTACAACGGTTAAAAAAGATTTCGAAGGTCAATCCCGAATTAAAAAAGAGCAGGCCGAATTTTTAAGGCATCATAGCTTACAGAATAATTGGTGGGTAAACGCACTGCCAGGCGAAAATAGTTTCTTAACCCGGGGTGGTGAAGCCAAGATTTACTATGCTCCCGATCGACGGAGCGTAATAAAGGTGAATGATGCTGTTTATTACGCCACCTGGCTTGAGTTCTTCAACAGCATTGTCATACACAACCTCTTATTTGAAGATACCGCCTATTCTTTTTTAGGTTTCATCGAAATAGATAATTCCCTGTTAGCTGTTTTAAAACAACCTTTCATTGCCTCTGATGCACCAGTCAACTTGAAGGATGTGAAAGAGTTGTTAGCGTTCAATGGCTTCACAAATACCAAAAGAAACGATTATTTCAATAAGGACCTTGGCCTGATCCTTGAAGACATGCACGATGAAAATGTCATCGTCAATTCCAACACCCTGTTTTTCATAGATACTGTTTTCTATACTGTATCAGAGTAGTCGGCCAATTTATCCAGATTAGAGGCCAGTTGGCTCGATTTCTGTACCAGCTCGTTCACGCGCACACTTGTCATTTGTGTTTCGCATCCTCTTTTTGCCTGGGCAATGTTTTCATATATAGTCTCTTGTAAATTTAAAGCGTGCCTTTAAAATATCTAAAGCCAACTTTTAAATCTGCAAAAAAGAAGTGCACATCAATATTGTCAATTATTTACCCCCGCTCGCCCCATGATTCCCATTCGAACCGTTCCCATTCGCTCCATTTCCCGCAGCAGGCAGGTCCATCAAAAATCGAAAAGATTGGTTTCCGTGGGGATCTTTAATTTCTTCCGCAGCCGGTACCGGCTGATCTCTACGCCCCGGGTCGAAATATTTTCCAACTGGGCGATCTCCTTACTGGAAAGATTTGAGCAATCAAACTCTATTTTTGTCCTGCTAACGATCCACCCCCCCTTTGTTCAATAATTTAACCGACATAGAACCCGGAGCCGTATGTCTCCTCAAAATGCCAAGTATGAAAATGAATAAGTCAAAAACCCCATTACTCCTACCCCTTCTTTTCTTTTTTTCATCCCCGGTTTTTTCGCAAGATTCCAGGGTAGGCCAGTTTGATGGGCATGGGGACATCGGTACGGGAGTAAAGCCGGGCTATGCCCTTTATATCCCCCAATCCGGCCAGTATGTCATCGGGGGAGCCGGGTATAATGTCTGGGCAGACCATGATGAGTTCCAGTTCGTCTGGAAAAAGATGACGGGTGATTTTATCGTCAACGCCCGGGCGGAGTTTTTAGGCCCCTGGGTGGATTATCACCGCAAAGTGGGTTGGATGGTCCGCAAAAGCCTCGATGGGAATTCCGCCCACGTAAATGCCGTGGAACATGGAGACGGGCTTACTTCCCTCCAGTTCCGCAGGACGGCTGGCGCTCAGACGGAAGAGCATCGGATGAAAATGAAATACGCCAATATCCTTCAATTGGAAAGAAAGGGCAATCAATATATTATGCGGGCCGCCATCTATGGCCAGCCTTTTATGACGGATACCATCTCCGGTGTCGAGCTCGGCGATGAGGTCTATGTCGGTCTTTTTGCAGGTTCCCATAATACGGATGTGGTGGAGACAGGGGTCTTCAGTAACGTACGGATCTCCGTTCCTTTCAAAGGGGAGGCGGATAACAGGACCCCCATGAATCTAGGCAGTGATCTCGAATTGCTGGACGTAGCTTCGGGACACCGGGAGACCGTTTACCAGGTACCCTATTCCATCCAGGGACCGAACTGGAGCAAGGACGGGAAGGCCATCTTCTTCAATGACAGCAAGGGGCTTCTTCAACGTTACGACCTGGCCGGTAAGAAGGCGGAGATCGTCAATACCGGAGAGGTAAAGAAAAACAATAACGACCACGTACTTTCCTTTGACGGCACGATGTACGGTCTTAGCAGCAATGTAAAGGAACTGGGCGGCTCTATTATTTACACCGTACCGGTAACGGGCGGCATCCCCAGGCAGGTCACCCCCAAAGGACCTTCTTACCTGCATGGCTGGTCTCCCGATGGAAAGAGCCTGGTCTTCTGCGGAGAACGCAATGGAGAGTTCGACGTTTATAAGATCCCGGCCACCGGTGGCGAAGAGGTCCGCCTTACCGATGCGAAAGGCCTGGATGATGGCCCGGAATATACCCCGGACGGGAAATATATCTATTTCAATTCCGTGCGTTCCGGCACTATGCAGATCTGGCGGATGAAACCCGATGGCAGCGAGCAGGAACAGGTAACCAACGATGAATTCAACAACTGGTTCGCCCATATTTCCCCGGATGGCAAATGGATGGTATTTCTCTCTTTCCTGAAAGAAGAGACGCCTCCCGGTATCCATCCTCCTTACAAACATGTCTACATTCGCCTCTTGCCTTTTGCCGGCGGCACGCCAAAAGTATTGGCCTATCTCTATGGCGGGCAAGGCTCGATCAATACGCCTTCCTGGTCCCCGGATAGCAAAAGGATTGCCTTTGTAAGCAATACCGATAAACACTTAACCGATCAGCCGGGCAATTAGCGAAATTGAAATAGGCCGTAACGAAATATCAGGAAACTTTTTCGACTATTGACGCTATATCGCGGAATTTATTCAGGGATTTTTTGATAATTACCTGGTTTGTAATTCTTTAAGAACCCGGCATGCCGCTTGTCTTATAGGAGGGACTTTACACCATAAAACTTTACTGTTATGGAACAAATTAACACCCCCTTCGAGATACATACACTGGAGTGTATGGAAGAGCAGGACACCCTTCAAATGGATCGACTGACGAGGCTTCGTTCCTTCGAGATCATTTGGATCAGGAAGGGCGCGGGTTCGCTCAGGATCGATATGCAGGATCATAGGGTCGATGAAAATATGATCTTTTGCCTTTCTCCCGGGCAATTGCGTCTTTTCAGAGCGGATAGCTCCTTTGAAGGGACCTATATTTCCTTATCCCCGGAGTTTTTATTCCTTACGGAAGGACATGCTAATTTTTCATTTTTAGACGCCCAGTACGAGAACAGGAATATGCCGGTGATGCGCCCGGACAAAGAAATGCGGGAGCAGATGGAAAATATCGTACAAATGATGTTGAAAGAATTCGATCAGCATGGCCTGCATCGTTTGCAGGTATTGAAAGGTCTGTTACAGGTGTTCATCATTTTCCTTTCAGGGAAAATAGAAATATATACCCAGGAAAGCCTGCACGACCGGGATACGGAGATGGTGAGAAAATTCATGGGACTCATTCGGAAGCATTTCCTGACAAAAAAAATGGTGGCGGATTATGCGCGGGAACTGTGCGTAACGCCTAATTATCTCAACCAGGTGGTAAAAAAAATATCCGGGTTTACGGCCAGCCATCATATACAGCAGTGTATTGTTCTCGAGGCCAAGCGAAAGGCGGTCTATTCCGGGTTGAGTATGAAAGAAGTCGCCGATTTTTTAGGGTTCAACGATCATGCCCACTTCAGTAAATTTTTTAAGAATAATTCCGGTATGAATTTTACCTCCTTCAAGAATGCGATGAGCTAAAGACATTGATCCCGCAGGCTCTTCATATAAGCTTCACCCTTTTCCCGGGCAAAGAGGATATTCCGGTCGGGTATGCTTTCAGGATGAGGATAATGCAATAAGCTCTTTTCCATTTGTTCTTCCCTTAATAAATGCAGCATTGGGTAGATAGAGCGGTTGGTATAATTAGCGGCATCCCGGACGGGCGCTCCGGCAAATTCATAGAGCGGATGAAAACTGGCTACCTGGTAGATCCCTTCGTATCCTTTTTGCCGCAGGTTTTTTTCTGCCCGGGCTGCCAGGTCCAGGTAATCGACCCAGCGGGCAAATGCATTCGGGAAGATAAGGAGGGTGGTGGCAATTCCGGGGGTATTATCCAATCGTACGCACTCCTGGATCATCGCCCGCAGGCAATTCTGCCGTTTGATGGAAGGTTCCACCTGGTAATGGATGCTGTCCAGTCGAAGCTCCCTGGCCGCAAACGGACAGAAATTACAACCGATTACTACTTCTTTGATCCAATTCTTTGTTTGCTCAACGATCCGTGCTGCATCCATTTTATATAGGTTAGAGCAAAGGTAATCCTTGGTTTTTAAAGCAGGCGCTAAATCAATTTATGCGTCGAAGACCCTGGGCTCCGGGACCGAACTTCTTTTTTCGCGGCAAGGATATGATTTCGCTTCCTTGCTCGCGCTCTTTGGGGGGTGCAGATAAATAAGAGATCATCCTACGGATAACCGGAAAGAGATGGTTTCTTTCTTAATGGCCTTTACTTCTTTTTCATTTCGAATAGCGGGCTTCCATTTACCGCTGATCCTGATCATGCGGATAGCCTCCTCCCTCAGGCCTCCTTTCTTAGGACCCGAAAGGACCTTGACATCACTCACATTCCCTTGCTCATCGATCTGAAATTGAACGATGACATCACCCTGGATCTCCTTGTTGATCGCTGCATCGGGATACTGGAGGTTCTTGTTCAGGAATTGTGTCCATGCAGGCCGTCCCCCCGGAAACTCAGCTTCAATTGTGGCCTTTGTCAAGGTAGGGGTGTCCTGCGCTTTGCTGGTCAGGGCAGTCATGAAAAAGAGTGCTGCTAAGAGATATCGCATAACAAGAGGGTTTTTATTTTGAGTAGTAAGGTATAGAATCTTGCAGGATTGGGGAAAATTTTCCCCTGCTGCCGATCCAAGGCCTGGCGGGACAGGCTATCGCAAGCTATGAATAAACTGGCATCATATTTAACCCATTCAGATAAAAAATGCCGGGCACTAAGAGAAGAACTGGATTATGGATCGGTCTGGGCATATTTCTAACCATATTATTGGCATGGCAATTTTACAAATACAAGATTGCCAACAAAAGTATCCATAAAGCGGTTAGCGAAAAATCGAAAGGGCTATACAGTATTCGGTATGACAGTCTTTTAATCGACGAAGTGGGCGGAGCCCTGCATGTTAAGAACGTAGAGATCAGACCGGATACGGCCGTCTATCGTCAACTGATGGAAGAGGGGACCCAACCCTCCGTGCTCCTTACCCTCACCATTCCCCAGTTGGACATAACGGGTGTCAAGACGCCAAAGGCATTACTGAATAAGGAGATCGAGGGAGGTAAGATCAGGATCGTAGATCCGATCATCGAAGTGGAGCTCGATGAGATTTCGAAAGATTCTACCCTATCCAATCCCGGGAAGGAGGTCTATAAAGAACTGTTGGGTAAATTACTAAAGATCAAAATGGACAGCGTTGAGGTCGTTCATGCAAACCTGTTGGTAAAGCACAGGGTATCCGGAAAAATGGCCTTTAAAGGCCTGAATGTTTCTATCCTTCTTTCGGACCTGTCGATTGACAGTATTGCCGATAAGGATAGCTCCAGGATCCTGTTCTCACGGGATCTCGAGCTGGCCGGCGATGAGCTGGAACTGCCTTCAAAGAACAAGAGATACAGGATGCAGGTTGAAAAGCTCCACTTTACCAGTCGGAATAACTCCTTTTATCTTGGCACTTTTAAAGTGATACCTCAATTGCCGGAAGAAGAATTTGCCGCATCCTTCCCCACACAGAAAGACCGGTATGATTTTACCATGGAAGGGATAAGCTTACTGCATATCGACCGGGAAAGTCTCTGGAACAAGAGCATCGAAGCCGATAGTTTGATCATCCATAAAAGCGCCTTCAGGATCTACCACGATCTTTCTTTTCCCCGGGATACGGTGAGTAAGGTGGGAAAATACCCGCAGCAGCAGTTGATGCACATCCCCTTTCCTCTGTTGATCAGGAAAGTGATCTTCGAACAGTCCTTTATTGAATACAAGGAAAAAAACCCCAAAAGCGGGGAAGCCGGCAAACTGCAGTTTTATGATGCACAGGCTGCCATCGATAATGTAACGAATAGAAAGTCGGCTATTTCCCGGAACAACCGGTGCTCTCTGCTCTTCAGTGCGAAATTTCTTGATAAGGCGCCCGTACATGCCAGGCTGGTGATGCTCTTACGAGACCCTCACGGCAGGTTTACTATCACAGGAGGTCTTGGCCATATCAGCGTTTTGTCACTCAATCCGCTTACCATGCCGATGGGGCTGGCCAGGATGGAAAAAGGGGAGATCCATAGCATGAACTTTGACATTAAAGGAGACGATTCCTCCGGTATGGGTAAGGTGACCGTTGTGTATGACGACCTGAAAGTGGCTCTTTTAAAGAAAGATAAGGAAGAGGACAAATATGATAAGAAAGGATTGACGAGCCTCTTTTCGAACATCTTTATAAAAAATTCCAACCCGGGAAAGAACGAAAAGATCAGGGTGGCCGATGTACAATATGAACGGGCGCTCAACAGATCATTTTTTAGCCTGATCTGGAAATCCATTTTCACCGGGGTCAAACAAAATGTGGGCATTAAAAAATAAAAGGTCGCTGACGACATTTCCTTTACTGTTGCGGGATGCGTTCCGGGAATTTCAATTGAATGACCCCTTGCGCATGGCCGCGGCCACGGCTTTCTTTGCCAGTTTTGCGTTGCCGCCGATCCTGATCATCCTCAGCGAGGTCTTTGGTTTCTTCGGCGATCCCCGGACGATCCGGCATGACCTTTTTGAGCAGCTCGGCAATGTCATGGATAAGAAGACGGTATTACAGGTGAGGGAGACCCTGAGGAATATCCATTACTTATCGCTGAGCTGGGGCATGAAGGTAGGAGGGTTTATTTTTTTATTGTTTGTCGCCAGCACCCTCTTTACGATCATCAAGAATTCCCTCAACCAATTGTGGAAGATCAAGCTTAAAAAAAGAGAAAGGATCCTTTCGACGCTTTTATACAGGGCCAAATCGATCGGGATCATCATCATCGCCGGGCTCTTGTTCTTTGTAGTGGTCCTTGCAGACACGAAGGGGTGGCTCTTGCAGAAGTTCTTCTTCCATTTGGTATCCCTGCTGGCGGTGATGACCTGGTTTATGCTGATCCTGCGATACCTGGCGGATGGAAGGACTCCCTGGAAAATAGCCGTGGGAGGCGGGATTTTTACGGGGCTGTTGTTTACCCTTGGGAAGGCCTTATTGCATTTCCTGCTTTCCTTTAATAAGGTTCAGACCATTTATGGAGCTTCGACGGCCCTGGTCCTGCTTTTGCTATTTATCTTTTATTCGTCTTTTATCTTTTACTACGGAGCTTGCTTTACCAAAAGTTTAGCGGATTATTTTAAACAACCCATCCTGCCGACCCGGAATGCCGTGAGATATACATTGGAAAGCATTGAATGGGAGCCAGAGGGATTAAAAGAGCATTAAAAAAACAAGGCCTTAACATTATTAGGATATTTTAACAAAATGCTTAACAGTACACTACGTAATTTTGAATTCTAAACAACAACGAGCATTCAACTTTTTCTCATAAGCAGTTAGTTTTGGTTACGGCCCCTGTTTCTACAGGGGCTTTCTTTTTACCATAACTCCCCGCCTTTTCACTATTCCAGGGCTCTCATGGCTCTCCCATATTCGGCATCGGCCTGCAGGGTTTTTGCTACTTTCAGGTAGGCTGCACTGGTGCGATCGGTCCTGGGCATTTTGGCGGCAATCAGCACCAACAGGTTGGTTTTATCGAGGTCTGCGTTTAATCGTCCGGCGTTTTCGATCAGCAGCACCCATTGGTCTTCCATGGTCTCATTGACATTGTTCAGGAGCCTTTTGTAAAGGGCCATTTTATCGATATCCGCGTTCAGATGAGCTGCCAGTATAAGTACGCTGTCAATACGGGCTCCTCCGACAAGGTTTTTATCCAGCAGATGCTCCACTAAGCTCATTTTGTCGATATCGGCATGCAGCTCCTCGACAATAGTAAAATAAGCCTGGAAAATAGCCGAATCGGATAGTTGACTGGCCGTAAGCTTGTTCAATCGGGTTACTTTATCGATATCGGCGGCGAACAAGCCGATCTGTCGGATCATTTCGGTGAGGTCGGAAGGCCGAAGACTATCGGTGGCGAACAGGCGGTCGATATACATGGATCTCAGGGCATCGGTTTTCAGGTTCTCCAACGCCTCCAACAGGGCAGTACGGCCGCCTTTTTCATAGATCTTTTCCATCCTTTCTTTGGCATAGAAGCCATAGGCAAATAGTTCTTTGATGGCGTCCTTTATAAAGACCTTACCTTTCTCGTCAAAAGCCAGGCTCTCGCGCCCATCAAATAAGTCGTAGTGGATCTCGCCTTGCAGGTTGCTTTTCGCCACCAGCCTTACATCGTTTTTCCTGTATTTGAAATAGCCCCCCGGAGAAATGCTGGTAAAGCCATCCTCTTCATCGTTGATTTTAAATTTCCCCGACCATTTGATCTGTACATAGTCGGTCCCGTTCTCGATGGTCATCGTCCCTTCCTCATTCCCGGAATGCCCATGTCCGGCCCATAAAAAATAAGCACGAAGGAATACCAGGCTAAATGCGATCAGGAAGAAAAGGAGTTTCATGCTGTATTTATTTAACGGGGCTGCCGGGTGAAATAATAGCTGCCTGCGAAGCCTACGGCGATACAAAAAGCCATGATCGCCAGCGAATGCAGACCAAAGGAGCCGATAAAATGAAGGATCGTAAACCCAAGCGCGATACCTCCCAGGACAAAGAACCATTGGAGTGCAGCCTGCCCGGGTTCTTTTTTATCCACCTTTACCAGTTGGGTCACGATATTTTCAGGGGTTCCTTTATCAAGGATCCTGTTCTTAAGCCGGTAGTCGATGTTTTGACGGAGGATCTGCAGGATAAAGTTGGAGATCATATAGATCACCGTAACGATGGCAATGATATTGAGCATGTCGAAAATGAACCCCCGGTCCTTAAACGGCTCGAAAGGGGGGTCGGCTTGCTCTGCATGGGCCGCCAGGGTAGTAAAAAGGATCGTCGAAAAGGTTATTATTTTTTTCATGTTTATTTTTTGTTTGATATATGATTAGATAGGTTGATGAAGGATTGGTTGCAGGAAATTTAATAAAAATTCAGGGTGTCCAGTTTTCTTTGAAATTTTTTGTACATAGAGATAATCTTGAATGCCAGTATGACCAGTGCGGCTCCTGTCATCATATAAAGGAAGAGGGCAGAGACGTCGGTGAACAGGTAAAAGATATTTCTTCTTAACAAATAGAACGGTATGCCGATTACCGGGATAACAAGGAGGGCAAGCAGGAAGACGAGGATACGGTCCTTTGAAAGCCCGGGTCTTGCCGCCGGCAATTGCGGCAGGACAAGGCTGGCGATATCGAACTCAAAAGCAGGTCTCGGCAGCCGGTTTACTTCCGTAAATAGCTGTCGATAGGCGGCTACATGGGCCTGACAGGTGGCGCAGGCATCGATATGCGTAACGATCTCCGCCATGACTCCGGATCGGTCCAGGGCATATTCCTGCAATATTCTGTCTGAAGGATGTCCGTTGATCATAATGCCTCCTTTTTATATTTTGACAATAGGGTCTCTTTTAATTTTTTTCTTGCCCGGAAAAGATAACTTTTTACCGTGCCTTCCGGCAGCCCGGTTATTTGCGCCATTTCTTCATAGCTCAGATCCTCCTGGTGATACAGCGTGACCAGGGTACGGTAAATAAGCGGCAGTTGGTCTATTTCTGTCTGCAAGATACTGATGAGCTCCTTTTGAATAAGAGGGCCGTCGGCCCCGTCACTCCGTAACCCGGTCGCCTGATGGTGCAGCCTCTCCAGGGTTGTTTCCTGTACATCCTCTTCTCGATGCAATTCGCTGGGCAGTACCAGTTTTTTCTTTTGCAACCAGCTTAAACAGGTATTATAGGTAATGGTGGCGATCCAGGTAGATAGTTTGGATTGGAATTTGAAACCGCTCAGTTTATGGAACGCCTTCAGGTAAATATCCTGTACCAGGTCCTTCCGGTCCTCCGCATGGGGGATCATTTTAAAGACGATCTGGGCTACCAACGCCTCTGTATTTCTTATAATAGTTCCGAAGGCATGGTGTTCGCCACGCAATACCTTTTGCACAAGCTGTTGGTCCGCCGGATTTCCTGGTTGGTTGTTCACTGAGTTGATTAGACAGGCCCCTCTTTATAAGGTTGCAAAAAAAGTAAAATTAAACAAGGCTGGCCTGCCGGAGCCTAATTCGCAATAAAAAACTGGAACACATTGAATTATACATAGTTATAATTGTTTTTCCCTTATATGAACCCCCTAAAAAAAACCCTTAAGGGCTTGCATAATCCTAAAAGGACTATTACTTTTACCCTGTTGATTTGAGCGATCCGGGGTTATCCCATTCCTCCCGAAGCTCCCAAATATCCTCCGAAAGTCCGTATCGTACCCAATCTCCTCGAAGGCCTTTATTCAGGCACATTTTCATTGAATTCGATCTATACTCCAATCCAGATCCCTTGTAATTTCCTCCGTTTCCAATGGCTATGACTTAATCCTATAGTTCCAGGTATTTTAGTCATTAACACGCATCGTAAAACCCACCCAAATGAAATCGTACCCTACCTCCGTTGGTAAACTCCTTTGTGCCACCCTTTTCCTGATCCCGTCCACCCTGGTGGAAGGCAAGAAGGAGAACCCCAATGAAAATTACTCCCACTCCGTTTTCTTTACAGTTTACAATATGACGGCCTCCAACGCTGCTACCAGTAAAGCGGCTGCGAAAAAAGCCGCTGCTGCCCGGGTTGTCGCCGCTGCAAAAGCTGCTGCCCGTAAGGCCGAACTGAAGATGATCACGCTCGAAGCGGTAGGGATGTTCAACGATATGCAATTAGAAGATTCCGGATTGAATAGGAACGCATTGGAAACAGCCCTGTTAGGATATCATCGTTTGCTTAGAAAAGGACTCCTGCAAAGAACGGATGTATTATCGATCTGTGATTTTAGCCAGCCTTCCAGCTCCAAAAGGATGTATGTCATCGATGTTCGAAATAGAAAACTCCTCTACCGCAGTTATGTGGCCCATGGCATCAGCTCGGGAAGTGAGTTTGCCAATTCTTTTTCCAATCAGCCGGAGTCCTATAAGAGCAGCCTGGGTTTCTATGTCACCCGGAACACGTATTATGGCAGCAACGGGTATTCCCTCCGCATCGATGGAGTGGATAGGGGATTCAATAATATGGCCAGTGCGCGGAATATCGTGATCCATGGGGCTCCTTATGTCAGCGAACGCATTCTTCATAAATATGGCGTGATGGGTACGACCTTCGGCTGCCCCGCCATCCCCTCCGAATTGAGCAACGAGATCATTCCCGTGCTGAAGAACGGCACCTGCTTCTTTATCTACTACCCCTCTAAAAAGTATTTGAATGGTTCGAGCGTGTTGAATGGATAGTGAGATCAGATGTGGAGCACGCGTTCATGCTAAAAGCCCTTCAAGTGAAGGGCTTTTTTATTTCCTGATTAACCTATTTAAAGCGGTCGGGCTTATTTACTTTTCGATGCATTTGCCGCTGCCTCGACGATCACTTCAGCGACAGCCTTGGGTTGGGACATGAAGACCACATGGCTTCCTTTTATCTCCGTCACCTTGGTATTCGAGCGTTTGTACATAGCCCTTTCAATTTCGGGGGCGATGCTTTTGTCCTCGGTGGCTACGATACCATAGGTCGGCTTATCCTTCCAGGCAGCATGGGTGATAGGTGTTCCAAAACCCTTGGCATAGAAAGCGCCTTGTGAGGCATACATGAAATCTGCTTCTTCCTTCGGAATGTCGGCACAAAAGCCGGCGTGGAACTTGGCCTGGTCGTAATAGACGATCCCTTTATCATTCGGAGGCAGAACGCCATTTTCCGGGGCGGGTGGTGCCGATTGCAACCATTGCAGGGCTGTTTCGCCATTGTCAGGCTGGAATGCTGCTACATACACCAGGGCAACGACCTTGGGATGATTCCCTGCTTCCGTAATGACAGCGCCTCCCCAGGAGTGACCTACCAGGATCGTCGGTCCGTCCTGTTTGTCCAGGGCGACTTTTGTTGCCAGGACATCATCTTCCAGGGAGGACAGGGGATTCTGAACGACGGTGACATGATAGCCTTTTTTGGTGAGTACGCTAAATAGCGCTTTCCAACCGGATCCGTCGGCAAAGGCGCCGTGTACGAGTACTACGTTTTTGACTGCCTGTGCCTGGGCGGCTGTAACGGACCCTGCAAGGGCCGATAAGATCATTAATGCAGCGAAGAGACTGCTTTTCAACCTGTTTTTTAAGCTTACGTGTTTCATTGTATGAGCGTTGATTTTTTATGTTTGGATCAACGATACAAAGGTGCTGCTATAGACCGGCCGGGAGAATAGACATACTTCCCGAAGAATTGTAATTATTTCCCTAAAGGGGCAGGAACCTTATTATTCCTGAATTCCAGGGGGGATAAGGAGGTATGTCGTTTGAAAAAATTGGTAAAATAAGCCGGGTCTTCAAAACCCAATTCATAGGTGATCTGTTTTGCCGACTTGTTGGTATAGTACAGCAGTCGTTTGGCCTCAATTACTATTCGGCACTGGATGATTTGCAAGGGGCTCTTTTCATTATACAGCGCAAAAAGGTTCGACAAGGTCTTAGGCGATTTGTTCAATCGTTGGGCGTAATAATTGACGGAGTGTTCGCTGCGGTAATGCCCTTCCACCAATAAATTAAACTTACGAAAGAGGTCCAGCCGGTCGTCATGAAGCTTTGGATCCGGTATATATTTCGATCTCGCCAATCGGGTTATGACGATGATGAGCCGTTTTAACAACATCAGCAGCATGTCGTTTTGTATATGGTCTTTTGTATTCAACTCCTCTATAAAAATATTCAGCAACAATTGCAGTTTATGTTGGGCGGGGTCATCGAGATTAATAAATAACGTATCGCCCATACCGAACAGGAACCCCACGCAACTTACTTCCGCGTCATGATCGACGATACAATAGAATTCGCGGTTGAACTGCCAGGCTACGATATCGGCGGGGTGTTCAAAATAGAAGGATTGGTTGAACATCAGCGGCAGGATGGTATGCGGCATAAAATCATGGGCTGCCCCATCGATCGTTACCGTTTGCTTTTCGCCATGATTCCAGGCGATCGTAAAATATTTCTTATCCTGGTCACGGGTATAAAAAAGGCGGTCAAAGTCTTGTTCGCCGCTTAATAGCAGGAGATCGCCGCCGGTCTTTGGGTCTGTAATGGTTAGCTTCATTGCGGGGGTGAAGATAAGTATTTCTGAGGCGGGCCGTAAATAAGCAACAGGGTGGCACACTCTTAATACCACCCTGTTGCTATGCAAATTCAACAGGTATTAGTTATACACCCCCAACAAATCCACCGGGTTTTGGGCTTGGCGGGAGGTCTGCTCTATGATCCCACAAATAAAGAATTCCTTCAATTGCCCAGGAGATGGGGTTTCCGCCATCCGTTTGCTGCATTTCCAGTGAGGTCATCGGTGCAAGCTGCATTTTGTTCAGGTCTAAAGTCTGCGTGTTCATAAAATAATCGTGTTAATGTCTTCCTACTTTTTCGCAATAGCATGGGTTTCGGAATTTAGCCCATTTGTTTTGATCAAAAAAAGCTGTAATGCTCTTATATAACTTTACTCATATTTTGATTCCATAGATCTGCATAATGCCTGCCATTTAAGATCAGATCGGTATGCGTCCCTTCCTCTTCCACCTGCCCGTTTTTCAAAACAATGATCCGATCGCAATTTTTAACGGTGGTTAGCCGATGGGCGATCATAATAAGCGTTTTACCCTGTTGCCGGTACCAATGGAGCGTCTCCTGCACCTTTTGCTCACTGGCAGGATCCAGGTTGGAGGTGGCTTCATCCATGATGAGGATATCCGGGTTTCGATACAATGCCCTGGCGATAGCCAACCGTTGCCGCTGGCCGCCGGACAGGTTGATCCCTTGTTCGCTTAAAATAGTGTGATAATTGCCGGGCAGTTTTTCGATAAATCCATGGATCCCCAGCATTTGAGATAATTTGAAGATCCTCTGCAGGTCCGGCTCAAATTCGCCGATGGCAATATTTTCAATGATAGTTCCGGCAAAGAGATCAATTTGCTGGGGAACGACCGAAATGATCCTTCTCAGGCTCTGGTGATGGATATAATGAATATCGACGCCCCCGATTGTAATATTTCCTTCCTGCAACGGGTAGAGGTTTTGCAATAAGGATAATAAGGTCGATTTTCCGCAACCGCTCTCACCGACGATCGCTATCGCATCTCCTGTTTTTATGGTCAGGTTCAGACCTTGAAAAACAGCAACCCGGGTACCATAGCGGAAATGAACATTATTAAACCGGATATCGCCTACCTGACCCGCCACGAGGTTCATTTTGTTTTCCCCGGTATCCTCTGTCTCAAGATCTATGATCTCGAACAGCCGGTCTGCAGCGATCAGGGCATCCTGGATGCTTTTATTAGCGGCGATCAGCGCGGCGGCGGGACCGGTTAGATACCCGATCAGCGCATAAAAGGACATTAATTCTCCCGGGGTCAGCTCCCTGTTGATGACAAAATAGCTTCCTGCCCATAAGATAAGGATCGTAAACAGTTTGGTAAAGAAATCCGATACATTACCCAGGTAAATGCCTTTGATGCTGCTTTTATAAATGCTTCGCAGTAGGGCGATAAACCGGGTTTCTGTCTTTATATTGGCATACGATTCCAACCCAAACCTTTTGATCGTACCGGATGCATTTAAGCTTTCTACTAATTGTGTTTCCAGGTCGGCGGTATTTTCCATTAATTGCCGTTGCCATTTTCTGTTGATCCGGTTGCTAAGCCCATATAATAGCAGGTAGACAGGAACGATGGCAACCGCGATCAAGGCCAGTTTCCAATAATATAGGAACATGATCGTGACGGAAAATCCGACGATCAGGATATTTAAAACCATATTCAATGCTACGTCGTTAATGAACATCCGGATCTTTACCGCATCATTCACCCGGCTGATGATCTCTCCTACCCGCATCGTATCGAAAAAGCGTTGTGGCAACTTTAATAGATGTTTGTAATAGCCTAAGATCAATCTGGCATCTATATGCTGACCCGTTTGCAGGCCCAGGACAGCTTTAAGAACGCCGATAAATACTTGCATCGACAGGATGGCCAACATGAGCACGCCCATTAAATTCAATAACCGAAGATTGCCTTCCGGCAGCACGACATCCAGGATCTTCTGGAGGTACAGGGACACCGACAATCCCAGGATCGTATAAACGACCGCACCCGTCAATGCCTGCAGCAGGATCCCGCGATGTGGTTTTACCAATTGCCAGAAACGTTCCGCATTACCCGTTTTCTGTTTACCTTTTACAAAATTCTCATCCGGCAATAACAGGATGATAACGCCGCTCCATTCATTGGCAAAATCGATCAGGTTCTTTCTATGGATCCCACCGTCGCCGGGGTCCATATACACGATAGTGTCCTTTTTTACCCGGTATAAGACGACGTAGTGGTGCAACCCGTTCTTCAACGCTAAATGCGCGATGGCAGGTAAGGGGATCTTTGGCAAGCTTTCTATCAGTCCTTTGGCGCCTTTTGCCTGAAAACCCAATTGCTCGGCTGCTTCTATCAATCCCAGGACTGTAGTGCCGCGTTGATCGGTGCCTGCATACTGTCGAATGCGGCTCACCGGCAATTGAAGCTGATAATGGGAGGCAACGGAAGCAAGGCAGGCAGCCCCGCAATCAGTGATATCCCGTTGCTTTATTTTTATCTGCTTTTTCATTTTTCGGGTGCTGAGGGGTTTAACCAGTTATCTAACCTGTCCCATAGCAATTGCCACAGGCTGCGGCGGGCAACGATAAAACGTCCCTGGAAGGTGAGACCTTTCTTAAGCTTGCCCGAAAACCCATTTTTCAAATGCAATTCCGTGCTGTCAAAGCTGCACCGGATCTTAAAGGCCGGTTTGTTGTCCACGATCGTGTAATCATTGTCGACTTCGATGACTTTGCCCGTGAGTACGCCAAAAAAATTATAATCGAATGCGTCTACCTGGTAGTGGATAGGTTGCCCTGGCTTTATCAGTCCGATATCCCTGGTGGATACATAGCACTCCCCGATCAAACCTCCCTCGGGGGAGATCGAACAGATCGTTTCATTCGCCTGAACGAATCCTCCTGCGTATCGGGTATTGATACCCTGTATGATACCGGCAACCGGAGCTTTTACCTCATAATAGGAAGCCTCTGCTTTAACCTGTTGATATTCTTGTTGGTATTGCGATAATTCCAGTTGATACTTTACCAGGTCTTGTTGCCAGTTGCTGAGTTGTTCCCTTAGAAAGGCTTTGAAGCCGGCTTCTGTTTTCTCCTGGTTGTTCTGAATGTCAAAATATTCTTTTGGGGAGATCACTTTGTCCTTGGCAAGGGGGGCATTCATTTCCACCTCTTTATTCGCTTTTTTAAGCAGGGTTTCCTGCACGGCCGTTTGATGGATGTAGCGGCTGACCTGTTCGCGGTACAAGGGAGATTGTAATTTTACCAGCATCGATTCATTTAGGTCCTTTGACCGGATCAGTAAAGTCAGGTCATGAATGAACTGTTCTTTCTGGGTGATCTGGAATCGGTCGACCCGTTTTTTCCCGGGCGTCGTGGAATCTTTTATACGCAGGATCACGGCATTTTGAGGTGCATTCTGTCCTTCCCGGAAATAAATGCTGTCTATAATGCCGGAGATCACCGGTTTTAGTTCTGTTCTCTCCGCGGATGGCCGGGTGATCCCGGTCGCTTTTATACTGATGTCGGTGTGAATAAAAGACAAGGCCGCCAGTGCTCCTGCGATCGTACTACATAGCACCCAATACAATCCCTTCCAGCTTTTGGATAAAGAAGGGATATAATGGACGGAGGTATTTTCTAATATGTTTCCCGGTAAAAGCATGGCGGAAAGGTTTCAATAGCTATTACAGCTATCCTCAAAGCTATTAGCAGACAGTAAGGAAGAGAAAGGACAATCACCCTGTGGACCTAGGTTTTTTTCTTATTTGGAAAGGGTGTTTTAACGGTCTGTCCCAATGCAAGTTTCAATAAGTACAAATGGGTAGAGTTTACACTAAGTTACCGGTGATTAATCATCCTCAATAGTTTTGAAAATTGCGAAATTTTTGTTTAATATATTTGTGCAATCAAAAAGTGAGCTCTTCCCTGAAAATCCGGTTTGCAAAAAAACCCGCTCTTGGCGACCTGTATAAGTGATCAATTTGCTATATTTCAACATAAAAGTTCGAAAAACCTACATGGCTAAAACAGAAATTTCCGGCATTGCGCCATTCTTTATTGTAAAGGATGTTCCCGCCGCACTGAAGTTTTATCGCGACCGTCTCGGGTTCGACATCACGTTTCAAGGGCCAAGTGAAGACGATATCTTTTTCGGTATTGTCGAAAGGGGTGGGGCGATGATCATGCTGAAGGCCATTGGTGTCGACCCAGTGCCAAACTACACGCGGGATATCAAGAAAGGCATTGCCCGCTGGGACGCGTATCTCCATGTCCCGGATCCTGATGCACTGGCGGCAGAATTCTCTTTGCGCAATGTCGAGTTTTTTCAACCGATCAACGAGGACGGTGATGATGGTTTGCGGGGATTTGAGGTCAAGGACGCTGACGGATACATATTGTTCTTCGGGCGGACTCAAAAACGTACATAACTAAAACAAATCTTATCATGCAACGAAGGAATTTCATTTTGTGGGGCGGCCAGGCCGCCTTCCTTACTGCCGTAAACTTACCTGCCGCTATAGCTTCCGGTAATCGTTTGCAAGGTTCTTTTACGAAAGATCAGAATACGGAGCCGTTGGCAAAGGAACTGGAAAAGCTGATCCCGAAGCTGATGGAAGAAACAAAAGTTCCCGGGCTTTCTATTGCTATTGTAAGAGATGGAAAGCTAAGCTGGTGCAAAGGGTTTGGTGTGAAGGACCGGCTTTCACAAGAATCTGTAACCGAGGATACCGTTTTTGAAATCGCCTCTGTAAGTAAGACGGTGTTTGCTTATGCAGTAATGAAACTTTGTGAGAAAGGTACTATCAGTTTGGATACTCCACTTGTTAAGTATACCTCAAAACGATTCCTGGAAAACGATCCGCGCCTCGATCTGATTACAGCCCGTCATGTACTTTCCCATAGAAGTGGTTTTCAAAACTGGCGCTCACCCGAGGAACCCTTAAAGATCAATTTTACCCCTGGCACAGACTTTCTTTATTCGGGAGAAGGGTATTTTTATCTGCAGTCGATAGTAACACAGCTTACCGGAAAGATTAATCCGAACGAATGCGGTACCTATGAAGCGGGGCTTAAAGTTTGCGCCACTGATATCGGGGACTACCTGGTACGAAATGTTTTAACACCCCATGAGATGCGTTCAAGTGGATATGTATGGACCGAAGCTATCGGGAAGAATGAAGCACTTGCTCATGATATCGATGGAAAATTACTTTCCAAATCTCACCAAACAGTAACGGATTTGGCGAGGTATGCATCTGCAGGTGGTTTGCTTACTACGGCAAAAGATTACGCCAATTTTATTATCGGACTCTTTACTCCTAAGGAGAAGGACCCATTCCGGCTTAATAGGAATAGTTTGATGGAAATGGTACGACCCCAGGTAAAACTCCGGGAAGATCAGAAAATTGATGGCGCCAGTGCATGGGCTTTGGGATGGGCTGTGCGGGAAAGACCAGGCGGAAATGTGATCCTGCATTCCGGCGGCCAATCTGGTTTTAAGTCTCTCACCATGACTTCACTGGAAAAGAAAGCTGGCTATGTTATGCTAACCAATAGCGATAGTGGCGGTTACGTGCTGTATAACCAGGAGATTGAAAATATTCTAAATCGCCTGTTCACATAGCAGTACAAAGAGCAGCTACAAAATTGACTTCGTAGCTGCTTGATTTTCGGCTCCCTTAATAGGACACATATCTAACCAATGGGTCGAGGATTTGATAGCCTTTGATATTTTGCCATTGTTCAAAAACACCGTGAGGCGCTAATGGCGTCCTTTCAAACGCGTTATGAGGTATAAGCAATTTTTTTTACCTTGTGCCAGCTCCTAAATCGTTCACCTTGAAGTACGCCCTGGTCCTTTGGACTGCCCTATACTGTTATCTCCCTTGTTTTTCCCAGACCTTTCAATGGACCTGGATCAATGGCCCAAACGTCGTTGGCAACGGCGGTAATTTCGGTACGCGTGGGCAAGCGGCGCCGACTAATCTCCCGGGCAGCCGTGAAGGTGCCTGCTCATGGACGGACCTTAACGGCAATTTCTGGCTTTTCGGAGGAGAGGGGACTCAAGGAACCGTCGGCGGATATCTCAACGACCTGTGGAAATATGATCCCGTCGCTAATGAGTGGACATGGATGGGCGGTGATAATTCGCCCAATCAGCCTGGTGTCTATGGCACCAAGGGTGTTCCTTCCGCCAATAATCGCCCTTCGGCCCGCATCTGGGCCACCAACTGGACTGACAAGTCGGGAAATTTATGGTTGTTCGGTGGCGCCGTAGATGAGATGAATGGGCCCTTTTACCTCAACGACCTTTGGATGTTCAATCCCCAGATGGGAGAATGGACCTGGGTCGCCGGCAACAATACGCACAGCCAACCGGCCGTCTATGGCACCAAGGGCGTTCCTTCCACGAATAATATTCCTCCTTCCCTGATTAGGGCCATTCATTGGACGGATCACAATGGTATTTTCTGGCTCTATGGTGGAGGGTCTTCGACGACTACGGAAAGTGACTTGTGGAAATTCGATCCGATGACGCAGAAATGGACCTGGATAAACGGAAATCACACGCCCACTAACTACCCGGCCTATACGACCGTTTATGGCACTAAAAAGGTAGCTGCGCCCACCAATACGCCGGGCGGACGCGTCGATGCAGTGTCGTGGGTAGATGCCAGCAACAACCTGTGGCTTTTCGGCGCCAGCCCTGGTTGGAATCTATTAAACGATTTGTGGAAGTATGATCCTGTCCTGAATGAATGGACCTGGATCAGCGGCGATAATATTGTCTTTGGCCTCAGTGTTCCGGGAACTAAGGGGGTAGCCGCTGCCGCCAACAAACCTAGCTGTCGCTATGGTTCCGTTGGCTGGGTTGACAACAATGGCAAGCTTTGGCTGTTTGGGGGAATTGGGATGGGGACTAATCCCCAGGTGAGCGCTTCGGATCCACTCAACGATCTCTGGTCATATGATATTGCCACCGATCAATGGACCTGGGTCACTGGAAGTACTGCACCGGATGGAATCGGTGTCTATGGTACCATGGGAACATCCGCTCCCGGTAATACTCCTGGCGGCAGGATCTGGTCTTCCGCCTGGATAGATGCCAACAACGATCTTTGGTTGTTTGGCGGCGGCGGCTTTGCTTCTACCAACAGCGAGGGTGGGAACAATGATCTCTGGGCCTATAAGGCGCCTTCACAAATCATCATTACTCAACTGTCTTCCCTGTCGATCTGTCCGGGAGGAGCGTTTAAACTAACCTTTACGGCCAGTGGATCGTTTACTGCCGGCAACGTCTTCACCGCTGAACTCAGTGACGCTCAGGGCGGCTTCGGCAATCCTGTAAAGATCGGCAGTCTTACCGCTGTCGCAGGGGTGGATGAGGAACTCAATGCCGTGATCCCAGCCAACACGCCGGGCGGCGCTGGCTACCGTGTAAGGATCGTCTCTACGAACCCGGCTGCTATCAGTCCCGACAATGGCGTCGATGTGACTATTTATTCACTATTAACGCCTTCCATCCAGGCTTCCAGGGCAGGGGCCATCTGCCCGGGCACTCCCATTACATTGACGGCATCGGCCAGCGGCGGAAATCCGCCATATCAGTACAGTTGGTCGACAGGAGCGATGACACAAGCTATTACGGTAAATCCTACTACCGATGATGCCTTTATCGTTTCAGTTACGGACGGTTGTGGAGTGATGAAAGTTACGGCGCAAATAAAGATGGCTTCCATGAAACCGGTATCCCTGGGCGGAGATGCCGGCCTGTGTCCCAATACTGTGCTGGTGCTTGACGCACATTCCGGTTATGCCAGCTATCGATGGCAGGATGGATCCACTGACCCCAGCTTCAGGGTCAGCCAGCCCGGCACTTATAGCGTTACCGTCGTAGACCCCTGCAACAACCAGGTGTCCAGCGATGCGGTCGTCATTACTCAACTGCGTGGTCCCGTTTCTCCCTTTCTCCCCGCGGATACGGCTGTATGCCAATATGGAGGCCTGGTCGTTGCCTCCCGGTATCCTTTTTCGTCTTATCAATGGAGCATGGGGCAGAACACACCAAAGATCACCATCGACCAGCCCGGACAATACTGGCTGGAGGTCACCGATTCGAATAGCTGTATCGGCAGGGACACCATTGACGTTGGAGCTAAGAATTGTTTCGAAGGCTTTCGAATGCCTAATGCTTTTACTCCTAATGGAGACGGCAAAAACGACGTGCTTCGACCCTTGATCTTTGGTATCCTCAAACAATATCGGTTCCAGATATTCAATCGCTGGGGGCAAAAGGTTTTCGAAAGCACGCAATTGCAGCAGGGCTGGGATGGGCGAATTTCCAGTAATTTTCTTTCAGGCACTTTTGTGTGGACCTGTCAATACCAGCTGGAAGGATCTCCTGTCATGTGGGCTAAAGGGATCGTGGAGGTGATTCGATGACCTTAATAGGCCCTATATGCGTACTAAAGGAAACGGGTTTGCCTGGCAAACATACGCCAAATAAAAAAGCACTTACTACAGATGCGTTTGTAAGTGCTTTGTTTGCTCCCCCTGCTGGACTTGAACCAGCGACCCTCTGATTAACAGTCAGATGCTCTAACCAACTGAGCTAAGGAGGAATATATAAAAATGCTTTTCAGAACATCCCCCGATAAGAAACCCCGATCTCCGGCCACCCGGATCCAATCGCATCTCCCAAAGGGGCTGCAAAAATAAGGATTTTCCCTTTTTAAAAAGCGGTAAAATCAAAAAATTGACAGCTATTTTTCGCCGGCCCCGGCCCCTTATACCCATCCGAAGAGCCCACCCTCTTCAAATCCCACAAAAACCCCGTCCGGCCTGGATTCTACGGGATAGGTCTTCAGCTTATACCCCTCGCCGCTCGTATTCCGCCCGTTGGAGAGACTGAACTTATAATGATGGACAGGACAAACGACATTTCCCGCCCCGTCGGCATACCCTTCCTCCATCAGCCCGCCGGCATGGGGACAACTATGGCTAAATCCGTACCATCCTTCCTTATATCGCGCAATACAGACCTTTTTATCTCCCACTTCCACGAGGCTGATCTCACCAGCATTCCATACCAGGTCAGCTTCCGAAGCGGCCACCTTATGCCATTTGTACTTTTTGAGAAAGCTCATATTAATAGAGATATTCGGATTTATAGGGATACCTTATCTTATACAACTCCCGCACCTTTTCCAGGATGGTGCGGCGCAAGGCATCCAGGTTGCGCTTCTCCGTAGCCGATACAAAGACAGCCTGTCCGTTCGTCTCCCGCTCCCAACGCTCCCGCAGCTCGCTGAGAATTTCTTCCTTGACCCCTTCTTCCAGCCAGGGATCGAAGGTCGCCGCCTCGTATTTGTCGATCTTATTAAAGATGACGAGGATGGGCTTTTCAAAAGCCTTGATCTCCTGCAGGGTCTTATTGACCACCCCCAATTGTTCTTCATACCCGGGATGCGAGACATCCACGACATGCAGCAGGATATCGGCTTCGCGCACCTCGTCCAGGGTACTCTTAAAGCTCTCTACCAGGTGATGCGGCAGCTTGCGGATAAATCCGACGGTATCGCTGAGCAGGAAAGGAGTATTCTCAAAAACGACCTTGCGGGTCGTCGTATCCAGGGTCGCAAAAAGCTTATTTTCGGCAAAGACCTCGCTCTTGCTCAGGATGGTCATCAGGGTGGATTTACCCACATTGGTATAGCCGACAAGGGCTACCCGGATGAATTCGCCGCGATCCTTGCGCTGGGTAAAAGCCTGTTTGTCGATCTCCAGCAAGCGTTTGCGCAGGAGGGATATCTTGTCCTTGACGATACGACGGTCCGTTTCAATTTCCGTTTCCCCCGGTCCCCGGGTCCCGATACCGCCCCCCAGCCTTTCCAGATGCTTCCACATCCCCCGGAGACGGGGAAGGATATATTGGTATTGGGCCAGTTCTACCTGTAATTTCGCCTGGGCCGTCTTGGCCCGGCTGGCGAAAATATCGAGGATCAGATCCGACCGGTCGAGGACCTTTACGTCTAATATTTTTTCGATATTGGAGATTTGAGAGCCGGACAGCTCATCGTCGAAGATGACGACCTGCACATCTTTTAAGACAATATAGGTCTTGATCTCTTCCAGCTTGCCCTTGCCCACGAAGGTCTTGCTGTCGGGATGGAGCATCTTCTGCGTGAAACGTTTCAGGGTCTGGGCGCCGGCCGTCTCCGCCAGGAATGCCAGTTCATCCAGGTAATCTTTCGATTGCTCCTCCGTCTGGGTCTTGGACACCAATCCTACCAACACGGCCCTTTCGGCTTTCTGTATACTGTTTTTCTTATCTATCAATCTGCTTTGATTTGGAGAGCAAAGGTAAGGTTTGATTCCAGTGCTTCGGGAAGGAAAATCAACAAAAAAGCGTCCCGAACCGGGGACGCTCTATTATTGAATCGATTATTAGTTTAAATCTATCTCACCACTCACCTCTACAGCCCGCTTAACTGAATTCCAATGGAAAAAGGGTAAATGGTCGGACCGGCGGTGCTTTTCAGCAGGCCTGTGATCGCGATCTGCCCGAATACGCCAAATACGCCCTTGCTGATCCTGGCCGTGCCCGCCAGCCGGGTACCGCTGAAATACTGTTTGGAACTTTCCTTCTCCGTATAGTTGGCGAGGGTCTGACCGGCATTATTGACCAGTGTTTTTGCCTTTGTATAGGCGCTCATCAGCAAACCTACCTTCACGCCCGCCGCAAACTTCCAGGATTTATTGGTATTCTCGGGGTCGAGGGCAAAACGCAATTCGACGGGTGCTTCCAGATAGGTGGTCACCAGTTTGTATTTTTTGAAATGATCACTTCCGGACTGATCGGGAAAAGCGAGGGTCTGATTGCCCCTGGAGGCTACCAGTACCGCCTGTTTATCGAAAAAGATATTGCTGGTTCCGATACCCAGACCTGCGCCCACACTCAGGCGGGGATCGGTCTTAAAGGGGAAATCGAACATGAAATAGAAGTTGGCGCTCCGGCTGAAACCTTTGGTATGAACACTATCCGGCTTGCCGGCCCATGCATCATAACCCAATTGGAACATGAAATGATCATTCGCCCTCCTGGTCAGGCTGATCTTACTCCAATCCTTTTTAGGGGCAGGAGCGGCAGCAGCCGGCTTCGCCTTTTGAACGACACTCACAGAATCCTTTTTTTGAGCAAAAGCAGCAGTTGTGGCGAGAAAAGCCCATACAATAACGAAAAGCTTCTTCATAATTTCACGTGTATGATACTATCAATTGAGTGACAAATGTATTGTCCTTCGGGTTAAGAAAAGGTTAAAGAACGCACCCTACCGAACTGATTGCTAACTCCCAAGATTAAAAAACCCATAAAAATTGGCATTCAATTCTTTATGGGCTTGAGTGGACCCTGCTGGGGTTGAAC
>Ga0307516_10000588_pt1 | contig 49245 bp, 61 predicted proteins | sample 19_EM_MG_FD_203310 | JGI IMG/M metagenome (GOLD analysis project Ga0307516, IMG submission 203310) | Populus trichocarpa ectomycorrhiza microbial communities from riparian zone in the Pacific Northwest, United States - 19_EM | ecosystem: Host-associated > Plants > Roots > Unclassified | place... | reverse complement strand
GTCACCCTGACATCATCCTGTACACGACACACTAGTACCAGGGTCACAACTATTTTCTTTCCGCACACCCTCTTTTCTCTGTGACCGGTCCTCCTAATTGCCAGCTCCCCTAGACCATAGCCTTCAGTATCTACTCTGGATAGATAGTATTTAGTTAGTCAGTGCCGGGTAATCATCGATGTGGTGGCGAACAGGATTGACTTGTTGCTCGACTCGGTGAGTTGGAAGGACGACCCGTTGCGGCAATCACAACGTGCGATGACATGCGTGTGTGGTGCATTCTCTTCCCGCCAGAGGGAGGTTCGCCAGCACGGAATCGAGTGCATCGGCGGTGCATCCCACCCTATACTTTGTGCTTCGAGAGTCTCTGACCGCTGCCGCGACGCGCGAGAGACAGTGGACGGAAGATACTACCGATCTGGATGCCAAGCAACCAAGTGCTGGCAGAACGCGACTGGAACATCGCTGCTGGCAATTCATTGCATGGTGATGAAATGGGCCCGCTGATGCTGGACCGAGCCGCTCCGCCGTCCCGGCCACGGAAACTGGACCTGGAATCAACTAGAGCACGAACACCGCACATGTTCTACACGGGTGTAACCAACAACTCCCAAGCTGGGCGTCAGCTACGTTCGGCCCTGCAGCCTTCATAGTGCCTCACTCGATATTGCCTGTTGTTGCGGAGACTCAATGGACACCATGCTCATTGGACGTATCGCCATGCTCTAGAGATAGACCGCATGCCAATAATGACGGACGAAAAAGACATGCTCATCGGACGCCCAGGAAGATACCAAAAGGTACGTGGGAGGAAATGCTACAGTGTGCTGTAGGCCAGTCCACAGCAGATTTCACCGCAGTGCTATGCTGAAGATCCTCTCCTGATCGGCGAAAACAGCTAGCCTGTTATCACCATATCTCTTCGCACTCGCTCGTCTCTCGTTTGCGGAGATTCATATCAAATTTCCCATTCGTACATCATATGTTCTCCAAACTTCTCGATCGTACACAAAAGGAAGGAAAAGAAACCGCCCCCATTCACATCCCCCTCCCTCCCCCCTTCTTTAGCTCTTCTTATCCATACCCATGGCGTGCTTCGCCTTATCAAGGACCGAGTCCTTCTCGCGACGGGACTTGTCGAATCCCGCCTGAGTTCCGCTCTTGGAGCTGTCGGACTGGAGTTCTCCCGCAGCCCCTATATACTATTAGCATCGATCTAGGAATCTATATAGGTACCTGGCCCTAGGGGTAGTTGCGAAAGAGAGAGAGAGAGGGGGGGCGGACTGTCGGCGGTGTTGGTGACACTCTCCTTGGCCTTGTCGACGCTGCTCTTGGAGGAGTCGGGCTGCAACTTCTCCTTGGCCTGGTCGGGGAAAGACTTGCGCACGTTGTCGGACATGTTGAGTTTTTCTTTATCGGGAGTGCTTGAGAAAAAGGTAGATATGTGTGTGTGTGTGTGTGTGTGTGATTTTGGGTCTGAGTGTGGTCTGGAGGAGAAACGAATTCACGGAGCAGCAGCAGCAGCGGTGCCTGCCTGTTTATATGCACTCGATACTCACCATCAAGTCTTCAGATGGTTACGTCAAGATCCTGTGGCTCTGACGCACGCACGCACGCGAACCGCAACGGTGGGAGTCTGGGGTAACCTACTAGCAGATTACGCAGAGCACATACAGCGCCATCACTGTCCGTCCCCTCCGTGCGCACCTACGTAGTAGTCTTGGCGCGTCGTGACATCAACATGACGTCTGAGATCGTCGGATCGCTACATCATCCCAGGCTTCTCCAGCGATGGTGAGCTTGGAGCTTGGTGGATGTCGTTCTCGAGTGGGGAGGAAGGGGGGGGAGGGGGCGGAATTGGGATCCGATGACACATGCCGAGACGGAGGGGATCCTCCCCGGCGGCTTTTTCCTTCGTGCGAGGAGTTGTGGGCTTGCAAGGCGGACTGGGGGTAGAGCAGTCGGGTGGCGGATTGGATTCGTCACGGTCGCGGTGGGTGATTGACGGGGCAGGAAGTTGAGCGCAACTCATGGGGCATCACTCCGCGAGGGCGCCAGTCAGCAGGAGTAGTGTGAAGGTGTGATGGTTAATATCCTACCCCTGATGCCACTGCTCTAGGCGGCACGGCACGTGCTCTGACTAAGCATAACTACAGTACGACACACGAGATGGTACTCTACCTGCGGTGTGGATGCTCCCCCCGCGACGTGGGGTTCGCGGATCGATCCGTGCAACCAGCCCCCGAGAGCGCTGGCTCCGAACGACGACTTGGATTCAAGCCGAGGTCGGTCTGGTTATGTGCGTGCGAGCTTGCCCGAGGGCGGTGGCGGTCCAGATACCCTACGGGGACCGACTGAATATTGCTGTTGGTGGCGGGGCCTCGGCCTCACGTGCAAGTGCTCGAGTACATAGGCCCGTGCGTGCGAGTTCTCACACGAGTAGAGTAGGCACACAGAGAACTTGCGTCGGCACCTGTCCTACATACAGCCGTGTGGAGCTGGCTCGGGCGCTTGCAGCTCTCGATGGCTGCTTAAGCTCAGACTCCCAGCGGCAGCGGCGGTTCTCCGTTAAGTAATTAGATACACAGCTGCAGGAACCGCGTAGCCGCTTGGTCGCCGAGACCTCAGAGTGATGCGGCTGTGGGAACGAGGACTGGTATTACCAAGGCTGCAGAGTAGAGTACCTATGTATGTATGTGCATCGAGGAAGACGCGACTCCCGTCGAACTTTTGCATGCATACAGCGTTCGCTTCCGATCCCATTTCCGGCTTTTTTTTTCTTGCTTTTTTTTCTTTTTTTTTTGCGAATCGGCGGATTTGCATCGAATTTCCGGAAGTGAAACCCAAAAGACAATGCTCCACCAGGTACGAGGCGCAGCAGATCTTTGGCGCACGTAGCACCAAGGCAGAGGGCACTCTGGTGGTCACGCGCCGCAAGCCGGAGATCGAGAGGCGCACGGCGTCACCAGCGCGTATGTAGATAGCGACCGCTCCAACTGCTGCGCCACATCGCACCGGAGCACGGAATGTCGCAGCAAATCCCCTCGCCGGACCGAGCTTCTTTTCCATGGCCGCCACAGGAAAACGGAAGCTCGCCTCCTTTTTTTGCTCGAGCATTAACTGCGTGCGACCTGTCTGGATCATGGCAATATCCACACTGGCCCGTTCCCGCCCACTGCCCCGGTCGGCTCGGTGTGCCCCCCCCCCGGCTTGTCCCGAGGATAAAGAGCGCACCAAGGAAACAACGCATGAAAAGACAACAGAAAGAACAAAAGAAGCCACTCCGTTATCCCTCTTCGACGGAAGCCCGGAAGTAGCGCGTGGCGAGGAACTGCAATCTTTCGTCCGCCTCAGCCCCCCCTCCCCCCAGCTCCTCTGCCCCTTCCCGCTCCTGGGTCCCCACTCTGACGCTCGCCCCTGCTGCCGCGCGGCTGACGGCGCCCAAAGCGTCCAGTGACCATTCATGAAGCCGGGCTTAGTTGCCCAACTTCGCCTAGTCAGCCCTGATCCTCGCCGTCTATCATGAGTAACGGAAACTGTGCTGGGTGCGGTACTTATTCGAGCTCTCCCACACTCCTCCCATCCCGGACGACGACACCTCCAGATGAACGACGAACCACTACCTCTCACAACGAGATAACGCGGAGCACAACCCCCCCGATGAGCGCCAGCCTCGACCTGCCACCGGTAAGAGACCTGCGGCAGGAGTCGACTCCGGGCAGAACACCGTCCACCACAGGCGCCGGCTACGACCAAGAGTCGATATTTCCTGTCTCCAACGGCGGCAGGGAGAAGTGCAACGGTGCGGACTGCTCGAGACAGCTGGGAGATTTCACTGCGATATGGCGGTTCCTGGAATCCATCGCAGGTGAGACCGGTGCTGTAATATCACCCTTGCAGCTCGCCACCACGTCGGCTACGGCCACAGCCCGCCGCCTCACTACCAGCAATGTCATCAATGACAATCGTTACACCTACGCGCCTCCTACCCCCTCGAAACCCGAATTTCCTAGTCTCCGCTCTTCGGGATCCCCTGCGAAGCCGCGGCGTGTAGTAACTTTCGCGCCCGCGGTTGGCTTCTCGGATGAAGATATCAACACCGCATCCGCTGCATATACGTCCGCCACGGGCCTCAAAACTGCTCTTGGTGATAAGACTTACACGGGTGTAAAAACCTTTGTCAAGCATGCATCGCAACCGATGATAGTGCCCGCGCTCACTTCAAGGCAGAGGAAGAAGAATATCATGCATAAACTCCTGGCCATGTTCCCTGAGGATCGTGGAGGATTGCTGAGGCCCCATGGAAGGGAAACGGGGGTGGAAGAAGGTGTGCATGTATTCATCGACAATAGCAATGTCAGCGCGCTCCGCTCCGCTATCATTCCCTCCGGAACACAGCTGATAGAGAATAGATTCTGATCGGTTTCTACCACCACATCAAGAAGCTGCGCGGCTTCAAGAGGAACCAAACCGTTCGTCGACCAGGATTCAGCTTCCACGGCTTGTCCCTGATCCTCGAACGCGGCCGTCCTACCGCAAAGAAAGTCCTCGTCGGGAGCTCACCGATAACACCGGTGGTCCTTGAGGCGCGTGAGCTATGCTACGAGACGAGTATTCTCGAGCGCGTCGAGAAAGAGCGGAACTCTGGATCCGCCTCGTCCGGCTCCGAGTCAGCGACTAGCAAGCGCCGCAAGGTCGAGCAGGCAGTAGACGAGATCTGCCATCTCAAGATATTGGAAAGCGTGCTGGATTACAGTCCGGGCACGATCGTGCTGGCCTCCGGAGACGGTGCCGCCGGGGAGTACAGTCCGGGCTTCTTCAGGGTCATCGAGAGGTGCCTTGTGAGGGGCTGGACGGTGGAGCTCGTCAGCTGGAGGGAGAACCTGAGCGGGTTCTACACGGACAAGGCCTTCCTGAGAAAGTGGGAGGGGAAGTTTAGGTTCGTGCTGCTTGATGGGTTTGCGGAGGAGTTGTTGGCGTGATGGTTGCCGATTGAGTTTCTGTCGGCGACGATCTTGTGGTTCGATATGGGCGATATATTTTTCCCCAATGCCCTCTTGCACTCGTGTGCTTATGTTTTCTTGTCTTCTGGTGTTGATCTTGGTTTCACTGCTACTTCGAACCTTTTTTTTCGTCCCCCCCCCCCCCCCCCCCCACACACATGTGTTTTTGCTACGCGCTTCGATTGAGGTGCATTTTTTTCTTGTTCTGCTTTTTGTTTTTGCGCCCCCCTTCGATTGAAGTGGTTTGTGATTCTGATTCTGGTTTCCTTATCTCTCCTCTATTTGGATGCAGGAGGTGAGTTGGCGGATTTGCGCGGTTGGATTTGTGTCTATATAGCGGTTGGGGGCAGGGGGTGGACAACTGTGGGCTCATGTGCAGCCAGCCATGCGTCACAAGAACTCGAGAGCACCAGCTGAATGGATGGATGGCTGGATGGATGAATGAGCTGCGAGATCGCATCACGTCCCCACGCTCTAGTCGAACCTCGTTTTCCATGACCTCGTGTCTTGAGTTACTGGCTATGTTGTACAACCCCTTGTCATAACTACCAATCATCAGCTCAAAAGCCGAGTACATTCTTCGACTTCGCCACATTCACCGCCGCCCTCGCCGTGAATCCCAAATACCTTATCATACCCTCCGCCACGCCAGTGGCCACCTCCACGTCGCGGAGCCGTCTATCCACAAACGCCCACGTATCCCTGAACCCCGGCGACCGATCCGTGGTCATAAACACCTCTGCCCCCAGGGAGTCAGCAGCCACACGGCCACAGCCACGGAGCACAAACAGCGGTGGGGGGGTGAGTACCAGCGGATGCATACACGGCGCCGACGACAGCCCTTTTGGAGTACCAGCGGGTGTCGACGTCCCTGGCGCCGGCGAGGAAGACGATGTCGTCGCTGAGCCTTGCGAGCTCGCGGAGGCTCTCGGGGATGTTCTCGGCGAGCGACATGACAGCGAGGGCGTCCTGCCAGCGCGGGAGGACATCGGTATTGCCGCGGAGGCGGGCGACGATCAGGTCGCGGATGCTCCGCGCCGGAGGCGGAGCAGCCGAGAGCGCCTGCCGTTGCGACGTCAGGTGCCAGTGCACCAGCGCGAACGCGCCCCGCGGGAACAGCGCCAGACTAGTGTCCGGGTACCCGTGTGCACGCAGGGAGTGCAGTAGACTCGTGCGCGTGAACCCGTGCGTCGGAACGTGCGTCAGCGCGGTCGCCAACAGTGTCGTTTCCAGTGGCGTGTAGGCGTGAGCGTACGCTGGCGGGTGCGCGTGCGATACGAAGGTGCGCGTGTGCGGGAGGCGCGCGGACTGCAGGCGGAGGCGGGGCGGCATGGTGGGTTGTGAGGATTGGTGAGGTGACGTGCGTGGGGCTATCGGGTGGGTTGCTCAATGCTTGATTGCAACAGTTAGTTATCTATAGAGACATAACTAGAGTATATGGCAACATGGGTACAAATATGCGTCGCGTCTACACGGGCGAATCACGACTCATCAACGAATGCTAGTTTCGAAGTTCTATTGTCTAGTGGTATCTCGCTCTTGGGGCACCTTCTATTTGATTAAATATACTTCTTCTCCGGGTCCACGCGGTCGAAAAACTCGATCGCTTTCTCATAAAAAGTAAACACTAGTCCTCCCGACAGCGTCAGCCTCGCCAGTCTCGGGCTGGCTCCGCTCCAGAAAGCTCGCACGCCCTCCTCTCTGTAGAGCCTGGCGGCGCAGTGCAGGGTGTTCCTGTACATCTGCTTGGCCTCGATACTCTGCATCCGAGTCTTGACGCTATCCAGCGGCTGAGTGGTGTAGACCGTGATCAGTCCGGCAAGCGCACCCATCGCGAACGTGGCCACGCTGCCGAGCTTCTCTCCCGGAGCGGTGTATCCCAACGCGAATTGGCGCAGGGTCGCATAGGAAGTGAATCGGACGCCAGAGTTGGCGGATTGACGGAGGGTTGTCGGAACGAAACCCTGCAAGAAGCCACCGATTCCCTTTTCACGGAAAATCAAAGCAGATCCGTGGAGAAATCCTCGCATACGCGGGTTAGCGCGCTTGCGATCATCGATGCTATCCTTTTGTCAGCCTCCACCAGGCCAGAGCTTCCTTCAACCCCTCCGGAGAAGCCAAACATTTGAGTCTTGATGCTCTCGAACGGCGTGACTGCCAATGCGCTCTCAGTAACACCCGCACCAAAGCCAGCCAGAGCCGTGCGTGATCCGCTCAGCCTTCCGTCCTCGTCGCTCAACATGCCCTTATACATATCGAACGCTAGAAAACGGACGCCGGCCTTGACGCTGTTGCCGATAACCGCAGTGGTGCATCCTGCGTACCATTCTTTTCCGAATTTGGGCCATGGAAGCTTCTCACCTACGGCCAGACGCCGATTGAGCTGTGAACGGGTTTTGGCGAACTCGAAGGGGTACGTGATGCTGATCTCGATAGCGCCAGCGGTGGATCCTGCGATCAGGGAGCGTAGAACACTGGGCTTTTTTGTGGGTTAGACGGAGTTAAGATGGGAGGGTGTAAATAGCGAAAATTGACCTTTTCGCTCTTGGTGTTGGGAGAGCCGGACATGTTGGGTGGTGGCCGTGTGCGAGGTCGTGCAAGCGTGGATGTGATGGAGAGTGGAAACCAAAGTATGGTTAAATCTAAGTTATCGGCGGGGGTGGGGAGGAGGAGGGGGGGGGGGCAGCCACTAGCCGAACTCGGACAATAGCTGCGCCACAGTAATTGGAATTAAAACTACCCTGGCGCTCAGTGTAGGCATGTAGTCCACTGTACTATCGAGGTTTTGTAGGTCCGGGCGTGCTTAGGTCGTCACGGCAACAACCACTAGAATGCCACTCAACTCTAGGCTAGTCCGAAATCGTCCACGCATAAGCACGCACGGCGTAAGCTCAGAGCATAATAAGCAACGGACGAAAGCCAGGCGTGCGTATCATGCCAAGATGTAAACAAACCAGCTGATTGGTGGATTCAACCACAACCCCCTGTCGAGGATGAAAAAGTGGGGTTGTCGATGGCAGCTTCGAACTCTACATCATCGCCACCGCCATGACAGAAAATTTGTCTGAGATCGACGAAGCTCATGCGTTTCTATTTCTCTTTTCCGATGCTTTGTTCTCTAGTATAGCTGGTGATGCGCAATCTTTTCTTTGGTGCCTGTGGCGAGCCCAGATCCGGATCCACCTCTTGCACCACTCTCTTAACAGGACTACCGCTCCTACTACCTGCCACCACAATCTCGTCCCTAGAGCCCGGCGACGCAGAGTGTAGACGAATAGGCGATACAGACAGAGGAGGTGGTGACAGTTCTGGGGATCGGATCTCGTCTCGAGAAGATTCCATGGTTCTCGGGGGGTTAACTGCACAGCAGAGGAGATTGTGAAAGGCTTGCTGAGGTGTCGCGAACTCTGCTCAGGTCGCGCGACAGTGGAAAGTGGGAGGATGGGAGGGAGTTCTGTTCTGTTCTGTTCGTGGACGGTGTACTGTTGCGGGGAAGCTGTGGATACTACCCTGTAATTCCTAAGAACGCCCGCTCAGCGGCAAAACCTCGCTTCAGCCTGTGGGCGTGCTTACCCAAGAAAAAGCAAAACATAAGCATGGAAATAAGCACGCCCAGACCTACAAAACCTCGATACTACTCTAGTATTGGAACGTACTCTAAGGTAGGGTCTCGCGACGGAACGCGAATGACAAGGGCGATGCCCTTAGCGATGCGATTCGAGGCGGCGCATATATAGAGTTCTCCCGTTAACTAAAAGTGATGTAAGTGCGATCTTCAGAACGATGTAGTCAACTCCAGCGAGAGCATCTCCAACTGCGCGAGAATCGAGTGTATAAAACTGTTCCGGTAGCACGCTGGTTGCTCCGATAAGTTGGTCTTCGCGCAGCACAACTCTCTATCGTGCCTCCGAAGCGTCGGTGAGAGTTTTTTTCCCCCCTGATTAGTCGTCGCTCGCGCCACGTACGTATAGCTGTTCTCGTCGGGATCGCATAGCAGTTCTTGTCCTGTCTGGTTGGCTTCACTGTTTGTTCGTTTGACATGTGGTGCCTCGCCAGTATTCATTGCGTGCACGTGATGGAGATCGCTTTTGTTGATATGTCTGGCTGTGGTTCAACGAATGCTGAAAGTACATATGCAGTTGGAGTGTGCGCCCCTGCGGCAGCGCGGCTGTGGCGAGGCTGGCGGGCTCCGGGGTGGACAAGGACAAGAGGTAAGCGGGACGGGGGATCAGCCAGGACGAGACCGCAGAGGACAGAACAAGGAACAAGACAAGAGGCAGGACAAGATGTGCGAGCGGTTCTATGTAGTCTATCTGCTATGTAGGCAGGATAGACAGGTTTGTTGCGTGGGGATCTGAGTCTACACGACCAACCACCAGAGGGATTTTGCAGTTTGGCCGGGGATGTAAGTTGTGATAACTACTAGTGATTTCCGGTTGGGGATGGGAGATGATATGTGGCGCTACCAATATGTACAAGACTAAAAAATTTTGAGTGAAAATTTTTCCGCAACGCATCTCATGCCCACGCTCAGAACTGTTCAACGGCGGATTCGGCGGTCATCTGTGGTGGGTTGTCAGGTATCCTGGCGATGTGCGGTACTTTATCCACTGGTCGCATTAGGAGGATAATCTCGAGGCCGGGCGACTTGCCGGGCAGCATCCCTGTCGGTGTCGCCCGCCCGCTCCATGTAACTACTTGATGGACCAGAATTCAGCCGAAAGGCCATCAAGCTGCTCCTCTGCAGAGGGCCCGTATCGCCGTTGGTGTTGCTCATCGTCGGTGCTGGAGTTGGTGAAGAGATTGCGGAAAAATTTAGATTTCATCGCCCCACCAGCGCGAAATCCTAGGCCTACCATGTCAGCGCTGTTCCTCATCTGCCTTAGAGGAGAATATTCACTATTTCTAACAAAGACATCCCCAACCCACTAGCGATCCCCAAGAGTTCGGGTTGTACATAGCCCAAACTTTTCGGGTTGAGGATCGATTGTTGTTGGTGATTTCAACCAGTTATCCCAAAACCCAACCCCCAACTCGATCCCCAACCGGCTGCAAAATCCCTCTACTACTTACATATAGGAAGAAAATCCACTAGCACCAGCAGCCCAACCAGCCCCAGCCTGATCACACGCTACCGACAAGTCGTGAATACGCCATGACAGCAGCCCCAGATCCCGAAATTGACGATGGTTGAGGCTTATCTGACTGCATCAAGCCGACACTGGTGTTCTTGGCATGGTGGAGAAGCTTCCTCCTCGACGAAAGAAATCCGGGAGCAAAGTCGGATGGAAACAGGGTATTTCGCATTGACAGAGATCTCTAGCTACCACCCTGTAAGATGTAACATGCAGCAGAAGAAAAGCTCCAACGAACAAGAATAGAAACAGAAAAAGGCATGTTAAGCGGGACGCCATCGACAGCCAAACTCCACTGCAACTATACTCTACTGTCCCGCTCGGTTCCGAACTTTCTTCCTAGAGATGCTGAGGGTAAGCCAAAGGGACACCTCCATCCCCCTTTCCATCCTTTTTTTTTTTTGGTTTTTATGTGTGAAAACTGCTCCCTCCAGGCCCATTCAATCTTATAACCACAAGACGCTCCGCCGAAAAAGCCGGTTCGTAAGTGCATCGTTCGAGTAGCGGATATCGCGTATGGTGTAGGACGTATGGAGTATGCCGCGTATTGATGTGAGAGAGAAAGCAAGAATCGTGTCTGTCCATTTGGTCCGCAAAGAGGCCGCCGTAGAAAGACAAAGGATAGAAAAAACGTCGATGGCGCCGATTCCAAAATTGATAGCCGGGAACAGTCCACTGAAGTCAGTTCCGTCAAGGTTAAGGAGTCTCACTCTCCTCTTGGTCCACAGATGCCACCGTCCTTCCCTCCTCACCCCTCCTCCATTCAACAGGCATCCACAACGCCCCCGCTAACATCCATTGCAAACATCAACTCCTCCACTTGACGTCCACAGTCTGTCCCCACCTGCCCCCACAAATGCTAAATCCGATCCAGCCACAATGCGCAAGTGTAGTTCGAGTCCGAAGTCCCGAGCCAACAAAGAAATGAAAACCAGAAGTGACGGAAATTCCATGCGCCTACCAACCGAATCCCACCATCGCCGTCGTGTCAATCCCAACCCGGATGATCCCCCAGAAAAGAAAAGAGAAAAAACCCCAACTAGTACAAAGCCCAAAACAAAGGAGAAGAAAAAGAAAAGCACCAACCCAACGTCCCCAAATATTACCAGTCGTAAAAGCTCAGGCACAAGGAAAAAAACATAATGTACAGTGCAATCAGCACAGGTAACCCAGTAGACCATCCTCCATGCTGTCGAACGGGGAAAATGTTGAATCACTTGCGACAAAGAATATCCAGTATCCACCCCCCTCTGCCCCTCTCACCCTCCGCCCACTCTCTCCGCCGTTTGGTGATGATAGTTTCTGGTCTACTGACCCCGTGGAGGGGTAGTTCCAGAATCCGCCGACGGGAAGCCGTTTGACCTCTGTTGCTGATTATTGTATCGGAGTGGTCTACGCCCCTGCTGCTGCTGCTGGGATTGCTGGTGTTGCTGAGGCGCGACGTTTTGGGAATGGTACTGGCCGTGGTTGTTTACTTGCTGCTGATATTGCCGAGCCCTCGGTTGGCTGGAGCGCCCAGCGGCGGAATGCTGATTGCCGTTCCTTGACTGCTGGAGCTGGTGCTGGCCACCGGGCTGCTGCTGGTTGGAACGGGAGTTCTGCTGTTGGGGGGCGGGAGGAGGACGGGGAATGGTTTCTGGTGAATCGTAAACATAGAGACTCTTGTCGATGATCTGGGGAATTGGCTGGATTTCGGTTCCCAGTTCCTGCTCAATCTTGTAGAGGTTGAACCTGCAGCAATTAGCTTCTTGCGTCACGGGAGTGCGGGCGTGCCGGATATACCTGTCATCCCAGTTGATCAGGTTGATAGCCAGACCAAGATGTCCAAATCGGCCCGAGCGACCAATACGGTGGAGATAGGTCTCGGCATTTTTTGGGAAATCGAAATTGATAACTACGTTGACAGCTTGAATGTCGATACCTCGGGTAAGAAGGTCGGAGCAGACCAAGTTGCGGCAGACGCCGTTTCGGAAGTCGTGAAAGACGCGGTTGCGGTGATTCTGCAGCATCTTTGCATGCGAGTAGAAACAAGAGTACCCAAGCTCTGTAATCTTTTTGGCCAGTAGCTCGACTCGGTTTGTCGAATTGCAGAATATGATGGATTGGTTGATTTGTAGCTGTTTAGGAGGTTAATCTCTCGGGGATATTCACAGGGAGACAGGAGCGAAACTTGCCTTCGAGAATAGAGTGTTGAGACAGTGAACCTTCTGTTTTTCTTCCACAAACGCATAGTATTGGGTTACACCACGAAGAGTAAGCTCGTCCATGAGGTTGATCTCGTAAGGTGAGCTCAAGTGTTTATCCTGCGATTGCCAGTCAGCTCATGCTAAGTTGAAAGCACTGGTATTAAAGTCAATCACCATGAAGCTCTTAACAACAAGCGGAAATGTAGCGCTGAAGAGCATGATTTGGCGGTCCTTGGGGAAGTATGCAAGTAACTGTTCGATAATGGGAGTGAACTCGGGACTTAGCAGCTTGTCCGCCTCATCCATGATGAAAGTGGGGCATTCTGTGAAATCGGCGACGCCTTTGCCGGCAAGATCGAGAATCCTTCCTGGCGTACCGACGAGAATATGTACAGCCTCATTCAGACGAATGATGTCGTCCTTCAATCCTGTTCCTCCAGTCGTAACCATGACATTGATGCCTAGGTGTTTGCCCAATGTCTTACAGACCTGCGACGTCTGTAGGGCCAATTCTCTGGTGGGCACCAGGATCAGAGCTTGGGTCTTTGAGCTCTTGGGGTTGACTCGTTCTAGCGCGGGAATAACGAATGCAGCGGTCTTGCCGGTGCCATTCTTTGCTCGAGCAAGGATGTCGCGGCCGGTCAGAGCAACAGGTATAGTCTCCTCTTGTATAGGAGACGGCTTTTCGAACCCAGCTTCGAAAATCCCCATTAACAGTTCGCGCTTGATGTACAGATCTTCGAACTCCAGGCCCTTCGTGTTGGTGACATCCTTTCAATCCATTAGAATAAACTGTCACTGGCCGCATGATGTGGTGGCATAGATACCTCTGTCTGTGGCCTCAGGTCTTTTGTGGGAGCCTTCAATTGAGCCTTCCAGTCGTCACCCCTGCGCGTCCAATGGTATTTAGCATAAGTTCCCAAGTCAGCAGCGGTCAACAACGAACCCTAATGACATATTCTCAAGCTGTTCCGGGAGATTGGATGCCATTACGAGGGATTGTGTGGTATCGTGTGTTGCGAGTATTTGGACCGGGAAAGCGGGGGGGGGGGGAGGGTGGATGAGACGTCAAAACGGGGTCTTAATGATGCGTCGGAGAGCCAGCAATCTCGTGACGAATTCGGCGGACAAGGCTCAAGTGGGTATAGGGTGACGGTAGTGCTGGAAGCGGAGGTAATTGGGTTGTTGAGAGTGGCAGGGTCGATGCGGAGTCGATGCAGTGAGGATGTGTGAGCTCCCTTTCAAAGGCGGTACCTGTTGCTAGCGCCGACGTAGACGAACAGAGGAACGGCTGCTATTACGCAGAAGCGCGAGAACAGAAGATGGACCTGTTTCAACTGGCGACGGCGGGGGTGGGGGAGTAGTTGAGCGGTAACGGGCGCGAGTGAGATGAGTATGCTCTCCGGACGTGTGCCTGTAGTCCGAGGAGGCAGAGCTCTGTACAAGGAGGGAGGAGGTCGGCGAACAGGAGGTGGAAGTAGAAATGTTGTCTGAGAAAGATGTCGGCTCGTCAAACCGCAGAAGTGGGGGAGGAAGTTGAGGGCTGTGTTGAAGTTGCTTGAGTCGGATTGAGAGAAGTCTGGAGGAGTTTTTGGTTATGGTTATTGGTTGCTGTTGGTGATGGCGAGATGTTGGAGTGGGGGGAGTATGAGTTGTAGTGGTAGGATGGTTAGCGGTGGAGGGATGGGATGATGAGGTTTGGATTGGGTGGATGAGAGTTGAGAGAGGGCAAGACAGAAAAGATCCAGCTGCCTTTCTCTCTGGCTCCCAATCAAGCGAAGGGCCTAAGTGCTGGTCGTACAACGCCTCACTACAAAACTTGGCAGCTAGTACACCTATGTACGAGTAACCACAGATGCTGCTCCTCCACGATTCACTGCGGACGCTGCTCTTGTTTTGTCTAGAATCGGTATCTCGATTGCGTGCTTACTACTTTCATCAACGTTGGCGACATTGTTTTGTGTGATAGCCTTGTGGCGCCTGAGTAATTACGCTCACGAATAAAACGATATGTATCTACATGTGCACAACAAATCCTGAGAAATCACACAAGGGTAGGTGTATGACTAGAAGAGGACTTAAGCAGGAAATGAAGAATATGTTGAGAAAGATGAGGAATGAGAACCACCCGAGACTAGGAACCAGTTGAAGTCACAAAACCATTCAACCGAATTCACGCCCGGGAACCAATCGCATCAGCAAACAAGAAGCCCTAAACAAGAGCAATATATTGTGCTCTAGGCGATCTTCGTTTGAATGAGCCTATCACGATCCGGATCACTCAAACTGTGAGGTAGCAGTTAGATATGGCCCAGACAAAAAATAATTGGTGAAGAGAGCATACCGAAAGATCTTGCAGTGAGTGCTGACCGCCCGGCTCATATTCTGCGGAGTGATCAGGATGAACTGCTTACCGACCGAACGTTCGGCGGCATTAAGCTGCACAGATGTCAGTTTCAAAAGAAGCAATACCTCGCGGCGATAGGCTGCTTACCATCATATCAACACTGATACTTCGATTGACGTGGTCCATGTACACATCGCTACCAAGACATAAGTTCGACTGAACGCAGCAGTAGCTCATGGGGAAGACTCACAATTCATCCAGACAGCGCAGTGGGGAGCCCATTGCTTCCCAGAGAGACAGCAGAAGGCAGATAGTCGAGAAAGACCGTTCACCACCCGACAAAGTCTTAGGGCCCCGCTTTCCACTCTTCTCGCCACTTGGCGCGGCCTCGATGATAAGCTGCGGTGGACGTTCGTTATGTTCCAGTCTAAGACGACCTTTAAACGCCCGTTCAGACATCAGATGAACAAATTGCGCCCGGGCACGGCTGCTGATGAAATTCTGGAATAGCTCCCAGCGTCGCTGCCGCTCTTGCATGACATTCGTTGCCATCTGCAATCATATTAGTCACAACCCTCTAGGGAGAAAGGTTAGCATACCACAAGAAGTCCATCATTTTCTTCACACTCATTTTTCGCTGCTTCGTATTCTCTCTGGAATTGGAGGAGTTCACTGACGGCTTCTTGTTTGCTGCATCCGATCCTACGAGGCCATTAACACATCTCCCACGCTTCATCGCATCTGGATTACCGACTGACCTGTTTACGGCGACTGTGATGTCATCATTGACCTTCTTAAGCTTTTTGTCCAAAGTCGCCATCGTCTCCTTCTCAGGGACGGAAACCTCGTCACAAACTCCTTGTGCCTGGTTGGTATAGGTCTGTTACAGTTAGAGGGACTGAGGCCTTCGGGGAGAGACAGGGGGGTGGGAGAGGAACCTGAAGCAATTCCTCTAACTCCTCTTTGTGGGTCTGAAGCTCCTTCTCGACATGCCTGAACTGATCTAGCTTTGCTAGCAGATCGTTCTTCTTGGCCAAGGCTTTCGACCGCCGTTTATAAATATGATCGTGCTCGTCCTTTGGTATGTTTAGTAAAGCTCCATAGTTAGTGTGAAGTAAATGCAAACCTCGATCGACTTGACTTGCTGCACAGCACAATCTAGATCTTGCTGAAGGCTTCGGATTTCTCCTTCGATAGCCTCCCGGGCCGCATTCATCCGAGAGATGTTTGCTTCTAGGTCCTGGTAAGTGTTCTCGCTATGCCGCCAGTCCTCCTCGGCCAGCTAGATACACCTGTCAGCATACATGTATGTTCTAGAGGTAGTAACTCTCAAGCTCACCTGAAGTTTCTTCTGGACAACATTGAGCTCACCGTCTGCGGCTATCTCATCAATCTCGTTCTGGAGTCGCTCGATATTGTCCTCTTTACGTTGGATGTCGATCACAAGGCCTTGACGGCGATTCTCCGCTGACTTTATCGTTTTACGGCGTTCAGCCTCGATAGCCGCTGCTGAGTGAGCTGTGGACCGCAACCCCCGCAATTCGCCTTCCAGTCGATCGATATCGGCCTGAACGATATCGCGCTGATTCATTCCTTGTGACCTGATACGAGCCATGCCTGACCATGTGGTGATCGGAACTACACCCATCACACCGTAGCTACCGCCAACTTTGTAGCCATATCCAGGCCTGGAGCGATGGAGCGCGTAGCAGCTAGAAATGTTGTCATTGGGTCTTCTGTTGCCCATGACTCTGTTGGCTTCTTCCAGATCCTTGATCAGAATGACCTGTTCGACACCACTGAAAACGATCAACTGGGCGCGAACTGCCTCGTCCTTGATATCTAGGACCCTGAGCAGAGTGTCGTATATAGCCGCCGGCTCGTCAAGGGTCAAGTTCTTGGGTGGTAAGACGGAGTATGGAATGCCCGAAATCATGTTACGTTTCAGAATACTATCCATTAACCTGCCATCTTCATGACAGGTCACGACAAACCCATTGAGCTTGCTCCCAAAGAATTTCTCGACAATGGTTGACCATTCCGGCTTTTTGAGACTCATGTATGTCCCGAGTGGACCAATTGGTTTTCTCCGGAAGCCTCCCTCATTGCTAATAGCGTCTAGGAACTGCCCCATCCGAGGATGAAAGCCCGCCAGTGGATCCGTGCCGGCTCGATTAAGTCGCTCGAACAATTGGCGCTTGTCGCTCATCTCTTTCTGTTTGGATGTGACTCGAGCATCCGCTTCCTTTTTCGCTTGCACTGCCGCTTGGTGAACACGAGCTTTCTCCTCCCGTTCTCCTTCGATTTGAGATTTCTGAGAAGCCAGTTCGTCACGCTCTGCTTGGAGAACCTTGATTGAATCCACCAAACGAGTACTGCTTCCCCCGTTTCGGGCTTTCAACCTTTCTTCCTCGGCACGGATCTTGCCCTTGAGATCGACAATTTTCCTTTCCAATCTGAGAATTTCCCCCTTGGTCTCCCGTTGCTGACGCTATAGGCGATTATCAATATCTTCGGTCTGCAACTATATAGGGATGGATAAATACCTGGAACTCCAACAGATCGGCTCTATTGGCGGTTAGTTGGTCCTTTTTCTGTGTCATCTCGTCTTCGATCGGTTCCAGCTGAGCCTTTGCTTCTTCGATCCTGGCCTTAACATTGTCCAGTTCAAGTTTGGCTGCGTCGAAATCTGCCGAAGCCTTATCTCGTTCTTTCTCCGCGGCAGCAATCTTCAGGTCATGCTCCTCCATCAGAACTTCGTGAGCGTCAAGGGCCACCTTACGATCGCGGACTTGAAGCCAAGCACTCCGATTCATAAGCTCCGCACGTCTCTGGTTCATCGATGCATGCGAATCGAACTGTTTGACTTTCTCCCTCGCTTCGTCTCGTTTGCTTTTGAGGACAGTTACAGCCTCCTTTTTAACGTCCAACATTGCCTCAGCGTTCCGAATGGCGATGCGGATGAGGGAGTAATCCTGGTCCAATTGCTCGAGCTGAACGCCTTGATTGAAGAATTTGTACTTTTGAGCATTGGTTGACTCGTTGAGAAACGCTCTGGCATTATCCTGGGTAAGGATAGTCATTGGGTTGTCCACCTGTAGACCGTAGAAGTCAATGATTGCATCGACCTCCTCCTTTTTTCTCGACACGATCCTTCCAGTCTTCGACTTGAGCTGGTATTGACTACCACCATCGCAGTTGAATACTCGCTGGATGATTATCGCATCACCATAGAGGTCAACTCTATGGCCCTCGCCAGCGTTTGAAAGCTTCACGGTAACCCTCGCGGTGCTAACAGCCAAGATTCAGTATGGACAAAACAATCGGATGGATTAATCCTACTCCCGTCCTTCCTTGATGAAACTCCTGAGCGATGTACCACGATTCGTCGCAACAACTTTTCCTCCCAGGCAGAGGGTAAGAGCCGTGAGCACAGCACTCTTTCCGCTCCCGTTGTGGCCAATGATGAAGTTCATACAAGGTCCGAGTGGGATATCCAGGTAATCATGACACTACTTCCATGTTAACATCTGTAAACCCACGAGCTCCATTTCGCAGTTGACCCACCATGAAGTTTTCGCAAATGACCTGCTTAATGACACCTCCTTCCGCAACAGTCTAAGCTTTATTAGCAAACGTGTCGAATGCATTGCACACGGTGTCTCGTTACATTAACTCTGTGACTACTCTGTTGCGACTGGTCACCCTGTGTCAAACCTCCCCCCGAACCACCATCGCACCTCGGTGAAGGGTCTATTGGCTGTGGATTCTCAGCTTCGTTTTCCTCTTGGCCTTCGATGAGGGCTTCGGTATTATCGAGACGTGGTCGTTTCGTTGGCTAACAAAAGAGGATCAGCACTATTATACGGTCAAGCAAAAGAAACCGTACCGGAGTTCGGTTCTCTTCGGAACCAGAGTTAGTAGAATGATCTTCGTCCTCTTCATAGTTCTCGGAGATTGACTCCTTCCATCGTTTTTTGGAGGACATTGTAGGCATTTGTAGATGGGGGTGGTGTTCGTATGTGTGAAGTATTAAGTTGGAGAGGTTGTAGAGCTCACACGTTGTGACGCGACGCGATGGTTGGGGACGCCCTAACCTGATAGAATAGATATGCGAGATTCATGGCTGACAAATCACGAGTGGTTGATTGTGTCTTCACTTGGATGACGCCGCAAGTGGGAGGATATCTTCAGTGCCAAGGCATGGGGAAATGTGCAGTGCCAAGGCATAGTTACTGCTTTGGGCGATTGAGCTAGCACTAGCTTCCTTAGTGTCTGTTAATATTTTCTGACTGGGCGTCATTCAGAAACTCACCGTGCCCACACTAGCAAGTGTGATACTTACTTAGGCTTGGGCTTAGTCCTGGTTGAGGAAGGTTTAGTCCATCACGAGCACGGGTCGTTCTATTTCCATTAGGCTGCATACTGCATAGTCGCGGGGGTAAAAACTATGGTAGTGCTATCTACATATCATGGACAAAATGGACAAAATAGGTAGATATCTATCTACGTGTTTTTTCATACAAACTATAGTGAAGAGGGGGTAGAATAAATGATAGTACTATCGTCCTGTAAGGAAAATACATGCTCATTGCCAATTTGATATCAACATGACTGGGATACGGCTGGGTCTGCCTAATACTACTGATGTGGGCGTATGTCTGCGACGTAACAGATGTTGCTTTTTGATACGGTTCTGTGCCAAACGCGTAATGATTGAATTTCAGATATGTACTCGTAAAAAATTAACACGTGTATCGACTGGTACGCACAATTTCATCTGGAACACAGATTGAACACAGTATTCAACATTGTGTTGATAGCTAATGTAGTAGTAATCTCGTATTAGATTTTGCATTGATACTAGAGCCCTGTTTGGTTCGACCGAGTTGAAGGTTCGCAAAGATAGCTTTTAGCGCCAAGCCCCCCAACCACCTGTTTGGCAACCCGTATTTCCTCCATATTTTCACCCTCACAATATCTACGCGACGCCACAATTGCCAGCCTCCTTTGTTAAGAAGCTATATCATGATGAAGTTACGCCACCATTACAAAAGCGAGCGGTACTGCTGCACAGCAGCGATACAGCCATTTACCTATCCACCTATCCATCTATCCAGCGGCATCGCAGTGGCACGGCGAGGGCAATACGGCGACAGCAACACAGAAACACAGCGACGGCTATACAGCAGTGAAGCTACTCGGAGTTTCGCACAAGGTTTTACGGATAGATCCTTCGGAGCCTCCTATCACCCAAACATTGCCGCCAGCATCGTCATCGCAAACTGGTCAGTTACGCTACGGAGCACGAGCGACCCGGAGCGAAGACATGGAACTTGCACCTGTGGAGGCTTTGGTTCTAGAGGTTCAGATGGGCAAGCGATTGGAGAATGGGTTTAAGCGGGAATCATTTGTCCGTATGTAAACAGCGGTAGGAATATCACGAGCTGCTCCTCAACACTGATATGCCTCGTGGGTTGAAGGTGATCATGTGTAATACACTAATCGCGTAGTGTGGAGAAGGTTACGAGTGGCATACGAAGAAAATAGAAGATAAAAGATCGTCAACATGTTGCTTCCCGGTCGACTTCGAGGTATGATATTGTGTTCTATCGTATAGCGTATTCTCGTGTTGAGCGACAAGAGCAGCGACCGCAAGGAGCCTTCCTGGGCTGAGGAATGGGGTAGTGGAGTCGGACATTGTAGCTGTAGCTAATGGAATTGATTCAGGGGTAAAGCATCATGAAGATACTCGCTGATAGATACTAGTGGTGGTGGTGGTTTTTTCCTTGTGGCTCAGTCAAAATATTCAAAATATTATGCGGCTCAGAAAAATAGTTCATATTTTCTTGAACCGACAACTCGGAGGGGCGTGCCAAACGCTCACGTAAACTCCAAACCGATGGTTTCTCGGTTTTGTTTGGTAGCTTCTCAAAATACGGTCGAACCAAACAGGGCCTGGGTATGTTAGTTGTGACATGAGTGTGCTAGAGGCGCATTTAACTAAACCTCGTATTCGATTTCGTATTAAAACTTACGTACTTATGTTAGTTGCGACATACGTGTTGCAGGCGTGTTTAACTAAATCTCATTATTCGATTTACGTTGGTCTACCTACCAGAGGAAATCACGGGTATCCGGACACGCTAGTGACAAGGCTGACAGTTGACAGCCTCGTCCGAGAGATATCCTATGTAACCGCCTGGCGTTTTTTGTAACACACATTATCTTATAGATAAGATATGATGTCGCGCTTAATATTCGTTATCCTAAAATGCAATAGTGCTACCATATATCCTTACAGGACGCTATCATTATCCCTTACAAGACGATAGCACTATCATTTATTTTACCCCCCTCACTACAGTGTGTAGGTCATTCGAATGCTGAGACGCTAAGAGCACACTAAAACGACACTAAGGACTAGAATTTCTTCCCCGCTAAGTAAGTAAGTTGTGGGAGGAATTAAGTTCTGGGGTGATTAGTCACCTAATTCTGTATACATTATGTATGTACTTAGCGAGTTGTTGAGCGGGGTTTGTTCCAGAATTCGCCAATCATAGGGTCGTGACAACACCACACATTCTCTCTTGATTCCACCTTCCTTTATTGTCGTTATCTCCATCGAACCTGGCATTGGTCTTTCAGTATATACCTACCAGACTGAATCTGTTCCCTCACTGCTGAATGGACTAATGGGGGACGGCGGGGGCCGGTCGAAGCGGGGCGACGAGACAGTAACAGCTCAAAAGACTCGCTGGACATCCTGTTGCTGAAATTTGATGCTGAATACTCACTGCTTACGTTAGCAATGAATGAACAACCCTAAATTCTTCAGCTTTACCCCTGAGAAAAAGAAAATTATCGAAAAAGAAAATACATAAACCACCTGATTTCCACTAGCGTCATGGCTAACGTCTCGGTATTCGACTCTATCGTTCTCCCAGGAAATCATCACCGAGACACTGCTGCAATCCTCTAGATCATTGATATATTGATATCATGCATGATGAGGAGGAACGTATGCACGAACGAAACATGCATGCAAATGATGGAGCCAGGTAGATAAGCATGTAGTCTAGAGTATTTATCCATCCACCTCCTGTACCGCAGCTTGAAATCTAGCGTGACCATTTTGCCATGCATAAGTGTTGTGGTAAATCGCCCGGACTAGGATATACGGCTATTTAACACGATACCCCCCTTTTTTCGTGACTTCAACCCAATACCCCCCCCATTTTGTGCGAATAATATTTCGTGATCCTCCTGAGTCTGGCTCGCTCACGCGACATCCACACATCGGCCTTATGGCACATTAGTAATGGATCGTGATGGCACAACAGCAAACGCCTGGGGCGGCGCGATACAGTGATCCGGGGCAGCGCAAGCGCTGCGCTCGTACTTCGTGATTATCTTAAGGTTGAAGAGAAAGGATTGAAGATCGCAAGGCCTAACAGTCATTCACTACATTACTAAGACTAGCAGTGAGATTTACGACAGTTAGGCGCGTAGTGCCCACTCTCCTTGCAACAGAGTATTTCGGACACGGGCGGTTAGGCACATCGGGTAACTCTCCCGCTCCTCATCAATTGAGGTTCCGTTGATCGTTCCGAGCACCCGGTGTGCGACTTGAAACGAGATCGACTGATTGTACTCGTGATAGACTGCCTTAACGATATCCTTGGGCTTTACCGTACGGTCTATTTGCACGATCTTTGGAACAGTCTCCTGCAGAACGTCCGCGTGCTAACACACGCAGTGTGGGTGTTGTTCAGGACGGTAGCCTCGATGCATCCAATTTTTGCCTTCTTCTGTCCTCGCATCCGGAAGGTGCATTCCTCCACCCAACAGACGATTACCTAGGTTGACCGAGTTGTCTGACTTCTTATACTGGATGTCGAAATCTTCCGAACTCAATGAAATGTTGCAAACTGATCGCCGACTGCTGCATCGCTTGGCTCATCTCCGGTTGCGCTCATTCTTGGTTGAGGGTGGTTGGTTGTGGCGCAGGGTGGGGCAGGGCAGTTGCATGAGATAGGCGACAGAGACGGAGGGTGGTGGGCGTCAGAGGGGGGGCGGGGTCGATCGTGCTGTGGGGAGTCTTCACCATGTGCGTGGTGTGTGTAGTGGCGTATTTTGAAGTGTGCTCACGCGTGCGCCAGACTTGGGAGAATCATAAAATATTATTCGCCTAAAATTGGGGGTATTGTGTTGGGTACAAAAAATGGGGTATTGGGTTGAAGTCACGAAAAATGGGGGGTATATATGTATCGTGTTAAATAGCCGTAGAATATAACTACTTGGCCAAGTAATTAAATTATGTGCTGCAATGCGGCTCGTCGTCATTCTTTGATGTTTCGCGTCGATGTGGAGATCATGCATGCTCGTGTGATGTCACCCTGTGAGTCGACAACAACTGCAGTCCGCAATCTCCCCCATCCCACAGGCAGGATACAGCCATGGATTCACTCCTCGCGCCGCCCCTTACGCAGATCTCTCAATCTTCATCTAACATCGCTTCTCTTCACTTCGCGCCCCCTAAGATCTTCACCAATGGTCTGCAGCACCCCGCTCCTTGCCCCATGATCTTTCAAAACGAAGGGGGCTGACGATGAGAATAGCGATCCTCCACTCCACCAACATCGTCTCCCTCCTCCGCGATAGTGACCTGCAAGAGCGCGCGTTATTTACAATGCCGACGGCAGCACGCGCCGGTACCGCTGAACGGAAGCAGCGCCAAAACACCGCTGTGCAGAATGTTCTCGGCGGAGATATGATCGCGCAACTACGTCGCGGAGGTGCCGGCGGCCATGGAAGCGCAATGGGACATCCAGCACAGAGCGAGGTGGACGTGGAGCTGCTGTTAATGGGTGCGGAGAAGCTGGTTAGTGTTTTGTGAGTATTCCTAGGACGTCAGGAAAAAGTGGCGTAGGGGGTGGACTGACGGTAGGGTACGACAAGTCACATCCCCGGTGCGCATAGACGGATTTCGACTGCAAGACAGAGGTTCGAGCAGTTGTCCGAGTCGATTATGATCTACGAGGCGCTCGTGGAAGCACAGAGAAAACAGCTGGATATTTTGAATGCTGGCGTCGAGGATGCGGAAGAGGAGGACTCTGCGCCGCAGCAAGAGCAGGATGTCGTGACGGATGAGATATTAGAGCAGGAGGAAGAGGCGATTAAGCAATTGGAGAAGAGGAAGGTGGAAATGGAACTGAAGATCAAGAACTTGGACCGTCAGATGAGCTCAGTTTACAGGAACATATAAGTAAATCTGTCCTGTTCGGACACATTCTTTTCAAGTTTCGTAGCCTGCGCAGTGTGCATGCAAACAATAGCATATGCATACTTATTGCGCCAAAGGGGAGCTTGCAACGTGCCGCCTTCGCGCGGGCAGCGGACGGGAAACCTGGACAGCGTGTATCCCGTCATGACCTAGCTAGGTCGCATACGAGCAATGAATAAAAAAAAACTTCTTGCGCTAAAAGACCCCGAATCGCGCTTATCGCGTCTAATAGCCCTGCAGTAGTATCGTGCTTCACCCTTGAAAAGTCTCCACGCCGTACCTAACATTTTGAGTGGTCCTCACTCATAAGCTGATTCACATCCTGTTCACAAGAACCTCCTAGGTAGTCTGAATGAGGAGAAGCAAAAACCCACGCCCTTACCGCAGCTGTGTGCCGCTTCTCGGCTCGCCATCTACACGCAGCACCAATCAACCTATTCACCAACAGCAACACAACCTCACAACCCAAAGTCCACATATTCCCATCCGCCTATAACCCGATATCGCAGCCCCAAATAGAACAGCAATGCGCAGAAAGCCGACACCCTCCCCCCCTTCCTCCGATAAGCCCGGCAGCACAACACCACGCGTCGTCGCGAAGGAAATAACCTCTGTCGTCTTTGGCAGGCAGCTGATCGCGCCCTGGTACCCGTCCAGTTACCCATCCAAGCTGCTTAGTGACGCTGGCTTCAAGACCGGTCGGCTGTATGTGTGCGAGCACTGCTTCAAGTACACGACGGATGTGGCGCACGCGTTGGGGCACCAGGTATTTTCCCGTGAGAGGAATGGGGTTGATGAGATGGAAGCTAATAGGATATGGGAAACAGAAATTTTGTACATTGGCAAAGGGAGAGATGTTGGGCACCCAAATGTATTCCCACGGGGGGTACGAAATTTACGAAGTGGATGGAGCTGAAGAGCCAGTGAGACCTCCACCTTTCCATTCTTCGTACCATACGTCGTCCTCCTCACTGACCCCTTCCAGCTTTTCTGTCAGAGTCTCAGTCTTTTCGCCAAATTCTTTCTCGACACAAAAGGCGTTTGCTACGAAACAAGGTCGTTCCTATTCTACATCCTTACCGACAACTGCGTGGATACAGGGCGTAGACGCGTACTCGGCTTCTTCTCGAAAGAGAAGATTTCGTGGGATGACTACAACCTCGCGTGCATACTCGTCTTCCCACCGTTCCAGAAACAGGGATTGGGTAAACTGTTGATTGCGTTTTCGTATGAGCTGTCAAGGGAATCGGGGAAGATGGGGTCGCCGGAGAAACGTAAGTGAAATCGAATTCCGAGAGAGAGAGAATGCTGATGGTATGGTACGGAGGATAGCGCTGTCGGACTTGGGCCATAAGGGTTATATCGCCTACTGGTCTACGTGCATCGCGAAGGCAATTCGCGACTCGGAGAAGGATAGTATTAGTATCAATGATCTGTCTAAAGCGACGTATATACAGCCGGACGATATCAAGGTAGCACTCGACAGCATGGGGGTGTTGGTCCCCGACGAGAATGGAGGTGCTCCGAGGATCCATATGGATCGTTGGAGACATGATATCGACGAGGCGTATACTATAAATCCTAAGGGCATGGTGGTGAGGCAGTGTTAAAGGTGTAGCATGGATGGATGGCATAGGACGGCGTTAATCGTGCCGCCCGAGTTGTTATGCATTATGATTTTTCTACACGCTTGACCTTTACACAAGAGTTTGGTTTTATCATTTCATCCAATCCAAGGCCGTTAGTGAGGGAGGGCATGAAGTACAGTATACTTGAGTAAAATAAGCAGTATTAATGCAAACACCGCAACCTCTCAAGTTCTCAACAGAACGCCTGAACCCCCGTGATAGCCCGTCCCAGAATCAAACCTATCCCACCAGTGTTAGCACCTTCCCATCCCCTAGCTACGGGATAACTTACTATGAATATCACTCTGCCCCTCGTATGTCTGTGTAACAAATAAATTGGCGACATGTCTTCCGATGTGATATTCATCGCTGACCGCATTTCCTCCAAAAATTTCCTGCAGCGCCCTCGCTCCCACCAATGCACGATCGCAGTTCTGTCTCTTGATCATGGAGACCATTTCCGGCGTGGCAAGGTCTTTATCCTTCAATCGTCCAACTTGGAGTGCAGCAGCAAGGCCGTAGGCGATGTCTGTACTCGCGTCCGCGAGTTTCTTCTGGACAAGCTGATATTTCGCCAGTGGGTTACCACGAAATTGTTTCCGTTCCAAGCTGTAGGCACGGGCACGCGCAAGACAGTCTTCGAGTGCGCCCATTGTGCCCCAGGCTATGCCGTAACGGGCAGAGTTCAGGCAGGTGAAAGGACCGCGGAGACCGGAGGCGTGAGGAAGAAGGTTGGCCGTGGGGACGGGAGTGTCAGTGAGTTGGATCATTCCTGTGATGCTGGCACGCAGACCGGATTTATTTCTAATGGCCGGGGTAGACAGGGAGTCCCCCGAGGTCGACCGCTCGACGAGGAAACCGCGGATAACGCCTTCCAGTTTGGCCCAGACGAGGAGAACATCGGCTATAGGGGGTTAGAAAGTAGGAAGAAGCGGAGGGTGGGCAAAGGCAGACCGATGGGACTATTGGTAATCCATGTTTTGGAGCCACTGAGGAGGTAGACACCCTCCTTGGTGGGATGCGGCCGAGCAATGGTTTCCATCCTACCAATATCAGTCCCTTTGTCTTCACCCTCAAGCGAACGGTGGGTCTTACGATCCAGGATCAGAACCATGGTTTGCTACACTTCAGTTAACATCATTCATTCCCTCAGCCATCCGGACAACTCACGCTCCGTCAGGCCAAAAGCACCCAATATCTTCCCCTTCGCCATCCCAGGAAGATATCTTTCCTTCTGCTCGGTGGTTCCAAACTCGTCTGTGTTTCAGTCAGCACATGTCCAATTGATGTGATCTGGGAAGAAAAAATACCAATTCCACCCATAACGAGTGAGCTCTGAACGGACATTCCACTTCTGTAGCCACTGTCCACTCTACCCGTCCATGACATCAGCGCCATATCCGTCCGGCCATGATGTGGCATTTACCTCTCGACCTCCCGTGTAATCAGCTGTCCGCACCAGGTCAGCCTCGTCCATTATCCAGGTGCATGCTCGGAGTACTCACACCACTAGCAACATGTCCAACGCCCGCGCACCCGTAACCGTCAATGCTTGAGCCCAGCAATCCCAGCTCTCCCATCTCCTCGAGTATCTCGCGTTCGTAATGTTCCTCTCTGTAAGCCTCTATCCGCCCCTCCAGTTAGCCACTGTTTAAGCCACCCCCACGAAAGATGGCTTGGGATACCAAGAACTCGCGGCAACAGTCGCTCCTGACAGTAATCCCGCGCGGTCTGTGCAATAGCAATCTCCTCTTCATCGAGCTGCTCGCGGAGGAGGAGTGGGTCTTCCCAGTCGTAGGTGGTTGTGTGCGCTAACCTCCGAGCGGCACGCCGCAAGGTAGCGGGGGCGGTGGATGCGGTGCGTTTGAGAATGGAAAACATGGTGTATGTAGGTACCTATGTATGGAGTTGCAATGTAGTATATGTGAAGGGAGCTTGCATGACATACAAATGTATGTAGGTATGTATGCAGTTGCAAGTAATGGCGGGGTGTGGCTGCAGCACAAGCAGATCGACTTGCCGAGGGCGGGACTCGGCAAGGTCTAGGTTCTAGGATTTTAGCATTGCCGATGAAAACCCCCTAGAGATGCCGATGAATCCTTTATCACTCACGATAGGTCGCCTTCTATTGTGGAGTCTGGTTATGTATCGAAGTTGATATTATGTATGCATCATATTTTTCCCGATAATGCACTTACTACACTTGAAAAATCTTCTCTTCATTCTGTACGTTTAACTCAACTCAGCAGCACAGTAACTTCATCTACAGTCCTAGGCCAATAAAGACGCACGTCTTCCGTCTCGCCGTGTCTACCGCCCATCGTGCGGATCACTGCCTCCTCGACCCGTGCGAAACTGTGGGTAAACTCCTCAGCAGCTTTCGCCGTGATTTCATCCAAGAGCTGCGGGGAACTTAGGCGGCTAAGAGTTGATCGGGCGTCCATTGATGCCGAGGGGAGGAATTCATCCAACTTTTCCGAGACTTGTTGAAGAGATGCAGGTGTGAACGGAGGATGGCCGGTGGGCTGTACGGATCAGGTCAGCAGGAGCCGGTAGCAACTAGAGTCGATCAGCATACTTTTGCTTCCCATTCCGAGAGAGATCGAACGAGAGGATGCAGGCCTGATTGGCGAAGAAAGAAGTCAAGCTCGTACTCCACTAAGATGTTTACACGTCGTGCAATCTGGCCCTGCAGCTTTTCGGCCCGTTGGGCTGTGAAATCGAAAGGTTGCAGAGTGGATTTTGCTACAAGCAGACAGTTAAGGCTGAAAACATCCCCATCAGGCCTCTCCAGCTCTCGCGAGAGCTCGATGCATCCTTCAAGATATGGATCCAGCGCGCTATCCAGGATCATGGCAAATTCATCCTCTCTTGATTCTAGGGGAGCAAGAGAAGTGTTGTATGACTTCATCAGAAGTGTCAACTCTTTTAGCGCATCCTGGAGGAACACAGGCGGTGCGAGATTGGCAGGTGCCTGAGGTAGGTCAGATTTGACCGACCGGACATGGTCCTGTAGGGTGCTGTAGAACTGTCGCAGCGCTAGGTCGTACAGGCTGAAATCGTCAATTCCAAGCCTACTGGCCCACGAATAGACGACTTACTGTTGGGCAGTAGCGAGAAGATTGGAATCTTCTCCAAGTAGGCGTTGGAAAGTGAGCCGATAAAAGTTGATCAGGTTCGTCAACTTGTATGTCAAGGTGCTTGACTCCTGACTGGCTATTGCTTGTTCAACTCTGGCCTACGCGAATGAGGTTGGTGAGATAGATTCCAGGCTCAGGCGACATCTCACTCACCTTCAATGGCTTGCACACTGCCTCCAGGTTCTTATCGACTAATAGCACCAGCCCGTGCCGGGCATCCCTTCCGAATGCTTCATCCTCTGCCGTAGGATCACTCTTCAAGCCCTCCTCAAAGCCGCCTAGTATACTCTTTTTCTGAGCGCCATCCTCGCCTTCCTGGGCAATGAACAGTACTTCGAGTGCTTCTTGCTCTCCTACCGCTGAAGAATGTAGCCACGCTAGCATATCGCCAATGTACCGGAGAGGATCGTGGGCATAGACCTCAATAGGTTTCGTGGTATGGTCAATATGGTAGTCTACCGTGGTACCGTGGGTACTTCCGGTCAAAGCGGTATAAAACGAGTCCAGTAATATCTTCTGTCGTGCCTCGGCGAAGAAATCTAGACAGTTCCTTGGAAATGCGTCAGCATATGAGACCTCACGGACGGATACTGAATATTGTGGACGTACTGAAATAATGTAGGGCGCTCTGCCAATACTCGAAGAGCCCGCCGTATACCGCTGTTGACTTGAGGGTTCTCCAGGGAGAGAGTCTTGAGCTCTCGCTGCACCCAGCGGAAGAGTTTCTGAAAAGCGGCATGTAGATGTTTGACCATTTCGTCCATAATCTCGGTTCCCACTCTTTCGTTCCCACTCGCCAGTAGCACTTGACAGTCGCTATGTATTCTCTTGACATTTTGGAGGACTTTGAAGAACTGGTCGTCAACAGGCTCGGCAGAGCTCGTGAGCAACACAATGTCGTCGTCAGGTACGGTGAAGTGCTTGGTAAACGCGGAAATCAGCACTTGCTTGTCTTCGATAACTTTCTTCTGCGCCAGAAGCTGAGAGGACTCTTCGAGGATTGGTGCGGTTTCGGCAGATGCCGCCACGGTACGAGCGCGCATCGAGGAGACCACGTCGTTCATGGAGTCCAAAGCAAAGCCGATTTGAGTTAATTGCTACTAGGGAGGCACCATCTTAACACCGTTCAATACTATGAAACCAGACAGAGCCTAAGACGTGCAGGAAGAAACTACCTCTGCGACCAGAGCAAAGTCTCGTACTATCTGCGCATTGCTGCGGATAACGTCGCCTTGGATGTTGACTCGAAGCTGTCTGCGAGATTCTGCTGTGTTCTCGACGAACCGCATGTCCAGAACGGAAAGCGCATTGCGAATGTCGGCGTCAATATAGGATGCAGACAAGACGCTGGCGAGGCGCTGCTGAGACGCAGACGATGAGGCGGAGGAGTCCATTGCTGACGGTGGATTGGAGCTTCGCGGATGCTCTCCGAAGCGGGGAGCATTAGCGGGTAACCCGATGCAAAGTGGAACCTGGGCTTCTGAATCAACTAGCTTAGTTATCTTGTCGATCGCGCTAAGTCACAAGAGGGACAGTGCACATGAGCTCCACCATCTGCTGAGCCATAGCTCCACCGCATACGAAAACACTACTCACGAGAACAACCCAAAGTCACTCGACAGCTTGAATCATCCTCCAGCTGATCAGTCTTGAGCAACAAAGGAAACACTACTGAAGACCTATCTCCTCTCAGAAGAAATACTCGGATCGATCCTACAGCTTCAGTTTCCCAGTTCCCCGCCATCTCGTTTGACTGGACGAAGGAGCGTGAGATACAGCCACAGCCAACCTTGTCAGGTTGTTGCGATACACCTTGAACAGCAACACTGTCGCCATCCGCTCTTCTTATAGGCACGATGACAAGCCAACTTTTGTCGCGGATATTCAACCAGAACACATCCGCTTCGATATATGAGACCCTGCGCGAGCAAGATGCTGCCAACGACGCGGACTCTGATGCCGATGATCTTGAAGAACGAGCAGGTCTACGGCCGATAGCCGCACAGCTAGACAACGGCGACGAGGACGTATCGGACATGGACGACAGTACGTATCAGCTACAGGAGCAACCGCCGAGGACTGGTCGGCAACAGTTTTTCCCAGCGCTGTCGGGCGGGCGAGGCAACAGATACGCTCCTAGCCGATATATTGACGAAGACGATAATACCGAAGTGCCACAGTCGTTATTATTTGAAACCGAGGCTTCGCAGAGCCACCAGCGGCGAAAAGACTTCGACGGCGAGAAGCTGGTCCCGGGGCCTAGTGCTAATAGCTCCGGGGATTCAGGGCCATCCACAATGCGGAATCGGCGACTTGAGGAACAATGGAATGCTGCTACTGCTGCTGCGAATTATGAGCCGAGGGGCACAGCAAAGAGGCCCATGCCGCAGCGATGGTCGGTGGGCGCAAAGGAACGAGCCATGTGGAAGTGGGCAAATGTTGAGAACTTGGACAATTTCTTGCAGGATGTTGGTCTTCTGGAGGTTCATAATGAGGGTATAGCTAACTGAAGCCACTAGGTCTATCTTTACTATGTCGGCAAAGGCATATACAACATATTCCTTACTCGGCTCCTAAATCTCTGGTGAGTAGCCCACCAACTGTCCAAAATTATCTTTCTCCGTTAATTTTTCTCGCGCCTCTAGTACCCTCGTATTCGTCGTTGGCTTCTCAACGTTTCTTGGCTTTTGCATCGACTACAATAAAATCAATGCTCACCACAGCCTTGCGATGATCATAAAGGGCCAGTGCATGCGCGAGATGTCAGGTACGGCAACATTTTTCCAGTGGATGATAGTATTTTTCTGCGTCTACAAACTGGTTAGCTACCTCATGGACGCTCGCCGCTTGATCGACATGTACAACTTCTATACCCATCTTCTGGCTATTCCAGATAGCGACATGCAAACGATATCCTGGCAAGACGTCGTTGGCCGCCTGATGGTTCTTCGGGATGCCAACCCGAACACATCCGAGTCGATCAAGAACCGGAACTGGACCAATGTAGCCAAGCAGCGGATGGATGCTCATGACATCTGTAACCGGCTCATGAGGAGGGAGAACTACCTTATTGCTCTCTTTAACAAGGAGGTTTTGGATTTGACCGTCCCGCTACCGTTCTTTAGGAACCGAGGGCCCATGTTGACGAGGACTCTTGAGTGGAATCTGAGTCAGTGCATTCTGGACTTTGCTTTCAATGATCAGGGTCAGTTTCGGCAACTATTCCTCAATGGTACACACAGGAAGGCACTCAGCGAAGGGTAAGACTCACCTAGAAACCCATCCTGATAGCCGAGCTTACGACAGACAGTCTCCGGAGGCGTTTTATGTTCGCAGCGGTGATGAATGCCTTGTTCGCCCCCTTCATTGCATCCTACTTCCTCGTGCTGTTCTTATTCCGCAATCTCCATGTAGGCCTCCTCCGAACCCAAGTGCCTCGAGATACTAAGAAATGTAGGATTTCATCAAGACACCGGCTCGCATTGGCCATCGGCAGTACACCCCTCTCGCGGAGTGGAAATTCCGCGAGTTCAATGAGCTCTGGCACTTGTTTCAAATGCGAATCAATATGAGCTATCCAGCTGCAGAGGTATACGTCGACCAGTTTCCGAAGGAGAAAACTGCGCAATTGGCAAGGTACTTCCTCCTCTCCCAGCTCACATGGGTCTATCGATCTCACGGCGCTATAGATTTGTCTCATTCATTGCGGGCTCCCTTCTGGGTGTCCTCGTTGTCGGAACGTTGATCGACAACGAATTGAACTTCAAGATTATTGGAGACCTCAATGCGGTCACTGTCATGGGAATTCTCACGACAATCGTTGCTGTCAGCAGAGGGATGTTGCAGGATGAGTACGCAGTATATGATCCGGAGTGGTCTCTCACCAATGTCATTCAACACACCCATTACATGCCTGAGCACTGGAAAGACAAGCTTCACTCTGATGATGTCCGTATTTCCATTCCCTGTAAAAATTATTGTGGCTGATAATGCATAGGTTAAGCGGGAGTTCATGCAACTCTATACGATGAAGTTGACGATCTTCATCGAAGAGGTTCTGAGCGTCTTCCTCACACCTTTCATCCTGTACTTCTCGTTGCCCAAGAGCAGTGACCGCATCATAGATTTCTTCAGGGAGTTCACTGTGCACATTGATGGCGTAGGGTATGTTTGCAGCTTTGGAATGTTTAATTTCAAGAAGCCTGGAGTAAGAGCCGCCCCTAGTTGTCGCTCGCTGAGTTGAATACTAACCCCCATTACAGCAACATAAAGCTGGAGACCTCAGAGAGGAATACTTTGCCACCAAGGACAACAAGATGCTTGCCTCATACCTTGGGTTCATGGACCAGTACCACCCTACAAACAAGCACGGCAAACGACTACAACCAACGCATCCCTTTATGATATCGCCCGTCCTGACAGGTGATAATGCTGCTGCGGCAGGCCGATGGCCCCAAAACCGTTACGGTCCTCAAGACCAGCGAGCACCAAACCTTGCACAGTCGATGTTCCGCGAGAACCCAACCCGTATGCAGTCTTCGATGCGGTCCTCGTTGCTGGATCACCACCATCAACCAGCCAACACTTACAATCGCAATCCGAGGGCAGGCTTTCATCCGTCAACGACAGCATCACTAAAGGAAGAAGATGACTACGAAGACAATTCTCGGAACACAAGCGCAAGAGGGTTTCAAGACGGCCTTGGCGAGTCGTTTGTGTCATCTGGAGTTAAGGGCATTCAGACTGAACATAACGATGACAAGCCTGTAAGTGGTGGTGCAGGCGTTTTGGGCATGCTCAATCAGTTTGTAGCTGCTGGAGGCGAAGGAGCCGGTCGACCAGGGGGGGGGGTGGTGTAGTACTAGTCAACTATACAGATCATAGATTGTTGGTGTTTCTTACAGGTCGGATTGTGCGCTTTTGGCTTGAAACGGAGGCTATCTGTTCTCTTAGCTCTTGAGATTCGTACGCACCAGACAGACGGCGTTCTTTGGGGGCAAGCGTTCATTGGTTGTAATTTCCTATTCTTCACTTCATCTCCTGATATTTAGTCGCATTACCATTGTTCAACTGTTTTTGGCCGTGACGGTACACATTTCGTTAATCTATCTCAATGTAAGCGACATTCTGAGTGATCTATGTAGCATGTAACTTTGGCTTGCTAGTTTCCGATCACGTGTAGATAGCCTAGCGTAGTGTTTATCGTAAATTTCATCAAATTTTCTACATGTACTGTAGTCGTCACACTCGCGACAACAACCATAATGTCACCAATCGCAAAACGCCGAAGAACCGATATGGATGAAAATTCCGAGAACGAAAACGCCTTGAGGCAGGCACAGAGAAAACATGCGGCGGCGCAGCACAGGACAAAATTGACGGCGCAGGCGGTTGGCGAGATGTACAGCTACAAGAGCAATGTGTTTCGGATGGAGACTGAGGAGATGTTGAATGAGGTCGCTTTCAATTACGGAAGCAAGCGCGTGGCTGCCGTGGAGCAGACGCTGCATCGACTAAAAGACCTGATTGATGCGGTTCCCGAGAGGAAGGGTCTGAAGGTTCGTTCTTTCGCCACAATAGGATTTTGGGATTATGAAGGCGCTGATGGTGGGAGTAGATTGGAGAAGTTGAAGCAGAAATGAAGAAGCTCAATATCAATATTCCGTTCCCAGAACCCAAGCCGGCAAAAGATGTGCAGTACCTGTTTTCGTTCGCGAGACCGTCATATGTCAATGTCGCCGGCAGTTATGCGCTGAGGACGGTGATCAAGCAGAAGGAGGGTCTTTCGATAGATCTTGTTCTTACGATGCCATCTGTACGGAACCTTTGGCCCAGGCTACGACCATGATGCTGATAGTTGTGCTGCAGGAAATGTTTCAAGAAAAGGACTATCTAAACTACCGATACTTCTACAAGCGCGCATATTACCTCGCCGTCATTGCGAGTGCCATCGCCGACTCGAAAGAACTGAAGGAGTTGAAGGTAGAATACAGTTTCATGAACGGTGACCAGCTGAAGCCGATTCTCGTCATGTCACCCGGCGGTGCCGCAGAATCCAACACAAAGTCCCTCAGGTGGTCCATCAACATCATCCCCTCTGCCCCGGCAAACACCTTTCCCGCCGGAAAACTGTATCCGCTCAAGAATTGTGTACGGCAGCAACAGGCCTTTGATGCTGCCGCTAAAGTGGCAGATGTGCCCGACTTCGACCCCACCCCAGTCTACAATGCCTCGCTTGCCGCGGATATGGCCTATTTTCCGTACCTGGCGCTATTGCATTCCAGCTCACTTACATGCACCGCGTTCAAAGATGCGTGTATACTGGGGCGTGTGTGGCTAAGACAACGGGGCTTCGGGGGTGCTGTGAGTAAGGGTGGATTTGGACACTTCGAATGGGCAGCCTTGATGGCCTTTCTTCTGAACGGCGGCGGTACCAAGGGTCATGCGCTGTTGGCTACTGGTTACAGTAATTACCAAATGTTCAAAGCAATGCTGCAGTTTTTGTCTGGGAGAAATCTGTCGATTGATCCCCTGGTTTTTGGAACAGCCGAGAGCGTTAAGAAGGCTGGTTCGAAGGTTCCAGTGTTCTTTGATGGAGAGCGCGGCGTTAATGTGTTGTTTAAGATGACGCCGTGGAGTTACGGCATGGTAAGTTCACGGCTTAATACTTGGGGTTCTCGTTTTACTGATTCTGATGTTCGACAGCTACGACACGAAGCCGAGCGTACGCTGGAGTCCCTCAATAATACTACATTGTGCGACCAATTCGAAGCTGTCTTCCTACAGAAGGCGGATGAGCCTTGCTATAAGTTTGACGCCGTTGTACTTCTTCCCTTCCCGTCAGAGACAACGCTTGCCAACCAGGTATCTGTGACACCGCCAGGCCTCGGTAGGGAAGTTGAATATGCCCAACGAATCTACAATGCTCTGAAGGAAGGTCTCAACGACCGTGTCTCGCTGATCCACACCTCTCTTCCCAGAGAGAGACCCTTTCCAATCAAGGGCGCTCAGCAAATTATTACTTCGTCTGGCGAGACCACCGTTGGGTTTCTATTAAACTCCCAAAACATCTCACGAACAATTGACCGCGGTCCATCCCCGGAGGAAAAGAAGAAAGCTGCAGCTTTCCGCAAGTTTTGGGGGTCCAAGGCAGAACTTCGACGCTTTCCGGACGGCAGCATCACCGAGAGCGTCACTTGGCCCAAGTCGAAAGTGCCGGTGTATCAGCAAATCATACGCTACATCATCTCTCAGCATTTCGGTGAGAAGCTGGCAGAGAAGGTGGAGTTCGTTGGCAATGTGTTCAACCACATCCTTGAAAGCGGTGACCAGGGTAGCCCACTGTTCCAGCCTGTCTACGATGCCTTCAATACGCTGGAAAAAGATTTGAAGAGCTTGAGTGGAATCCCGCTTGCTATGCGGCACGTCGCGGCGGCTGCGCCTGCACTTCGTGCTGCTACCGTTGACCTTCCCATGACGCCGGACCACCCACTCATGGAACCCGCCGATGTGGTGGTACAATTCGAATCCTCCAGCAGATGGCCCGACGACCTTGTCGCCATTCAGAAGACCAAGGCTTCTTTCCTGCTCCACATGGGGCGTCTCCTCGAGGGGTCAAAGCCCGACTACCTCATAACCCGCGTCGGCCTGGAGAACGAAACCAACGAAATAATGAACTACGCCTTTCTGGACGTAATCTATCTCTCCGGACCGTCCTTCCGTATACGCATCTACCATGATCGTGAGGCGACTCTCCTTGAGAACCGGAGCAAAGACCCAGACCTCTCTCCGCGCGCCAAAGACGCTGCCATCGCCGCGTTGGAAGCTCATCGCAGAACATTTGTCCTCGCCTCTCGTCACACCGACGCAATCCGGCAGCTAGTTCACCGCTTCCCTCTCCTCTCCCCCACCATCCGCCTCCTCAAGCGCTGGTTCTCTTCGCAACTCCTCACCCCTCACGTCACCGAAGAATTCATCGAGCTCCTTGCTGCCCGCAGCTTCCTCTACCCCTTTCCTTATTCTGCGCCCTCGAGCCTGTTAACCGGCTTCTTACGCACCCTTGGCTTCCTTGCACGGTGGGATTGGCGTACCGACCCGCTGATCCTCGATCTCTCTGCCACAGATGGCCTGAAGACCGAGGACTTCTCCAAGATTCGCGATAACTTCACGAGCACGCGCACGCACAGTGACCCAGCTATGAATCATGTTGCCATGTGGGTTGCTAGCAACCACGACCGCGAGCAATCCTTATGGACCACTGGTAATCGTCCCGCCAAGGTCGTTGCCGCGCGCATCACCGCTCTTGCCCGTGCGGCGAGAAGTCAACTCGAACCCAAGATCCTCTTCTCACCTGCCACGGCCGACTTCGATTTCGTACTCTCCCTCAGCCCGCGTTTCATTCGCGGTAGCAGCGGAAAGAGATCCTCAACAAAATTTAAGAACCTGGAGCAGCCTGGTGAGGTGGCCGCTGACGATATTGTTCGTCTTAGCTTCGATCCCGCGGGTGCATTCGTCGACGAAATCTCTGTTTTATATAACGGTACGATCATATTCTTCTCCTCGCCGACGACGCCAGTGGTAGGAGGCGTTTGGGCGCCGAGCAGTGCAAGAAAATGGAAAGCAGAATTGGGGTATTCATCTATCCCTATGGGAGGGAAGAAGGGGGGGGACGGGGAGGGGGAGATACAGGTGAAATTGAATAAGGAAGGGATTTTGAATGAAATCTGCAGGATTGGGGGGGAGTTGGTGTCGGAATTGGTGGTTAATAGGGCTTGAACCGGTGGAAGTAGTCGATTTCTCGTATGACGGAACGGTGATGGGCTGGTTGCTCATATTTTTCCGTATTTTTTTCTCCCCGTACACATCATTTGCCATATCGTGAAGATAGGTGTTTTTGAGAACACCAAAGACATCCATAAAGACACATACCACAATTAAGCTTGAAGTTTTTTTTCGGAATAGCGACCATCGTAAACCCCAAAAGTATCAAGTTGTAACGCAAAGGTAGAGTAACATAAGTAAAAAATCAAAAAACAAATCAAACGCCGTCGTACATTCGTACCTCCTTCTCCCACATTCTACTATTACAAATCGCCCCTTCCTTCCTTTTCTAACCTGATTTTCTAGCACTAGACGGAGGATAAGAGCAATATCTATCCTCAATCGAAGTAACTTCATACGTTCCCTCCAGACTCGCGAACATGATGTACGTGTAGTCGTCAGCCATGCGGGTGTGGCTCTCGAGCACCCGCGGCTTCTGACCCTTCTTGTGGATCGCGCTGCGGGTATAGGTGAAGGTGAATGGCGGGGTGCCGTAGAAGCGGAATGTGATTTCTGCTTGGTCACCTGTCGTATGTGTTAGTGGGAGGAAAGGGGGGATGGCAGGTTAGATCTACCTTGGGGTATTCCCTTGATCACTGCTTGTCCCTCGCTGATCCTCGCAGAGGGCACTTCATGAATAGTGCGTTGAAGGTCAACGGAAACCTGGCAGTCACTGGCACTATCCTGCAGCCCTGTGATCGTGAAATTTCCTGGACGCTCAGCAACACGGACGAACGAGGAAGGTTGATTGGTAGCCAGCATCGTCTCGCCGTTCCACTTGTACTGGACGGCGAATGGCGGCAGACCGGCGAGGGTGTACGCAATGCGTTCTCCGACGCAGTAGTCCTTGCGTTGATCGGAGGGAGAGATTGTGGGCATGTCCGCGACAGCGACCGTCACGTGAGGGCCGTCATCCGTTCTACGGGAACAGCCACGCGCATCTTTGACTTTATGGATAGTCACTGTGTGATCACCGAGGGTGAGGACGTGCGACGGGATCTTGAAGTCGTAGAAGTTGGAGTCGATCAGAGGAAGATGTACTATATCTTTTTTACCCGTGTTGTGATGCTTGATGTGAACCGTAAGTGCGAACGGAGCAAGTCCCGTAAGCTGGATTGGAATGATACTATCCTCTCCAGCGACAGCCGAGTCCAGGCAGTATTTGTAAACCTTGTTCGGGTTCAAGAACGTCGTAGATGGACGAGGGTGGACAGTCTGCCGTAAGATAATCGGCGACGGCATGTTACGATCCCGTGGGTCGTCGTAAAGTCCATCAGCAAGACGGTTGAACTTGTATTCGTGCAGACCAGACTTGTGAGTCTCCAATCGAACAGTGGCAGTAGATAATCCAGCTACGAGCCTGTCATCAGTCCTCTCCGGTTGGCGTTTAGCACCCTCGGGACGGTAGGTCCGTTGGTAGTCCACAGTAAACGGCGGTTGACCGACGAACGCAAGTTCGACTGCATCCTCGTCGCCCTCACATACCTCCTTTCGGACAAAGATATCATCCTTCTGGGTGATTGAGCTGGACGGTGGCAGCCGAACTTTGGGCCTCTCGATGATGGATACAGTGAACTTGTCGTTGGGCGGGGTGACGGCACCGGGGCATTCGCTATCCCGAACGTCCTCGATCTGGTAAGTACCGACTTTGGTGACCTGATACTGAGTATTGGCACTGTCGAATCGGAGTTCTTCCGCCGGAGCATCGGTTTCGAGGTTTTTGATAGTGACGAACCAGGGCTAGATAACCTTTAGGATACGGATGGCACACACAGGTGGACAACCTACAGCTTCACCACTCAAGCGGAGCGGGACCTTCACGGCTTTGCCTTCGAGAGCACGGATCGACATCTTGCCTTCATGGGGCGAGAACTGAGCCTTGGGCCTTTGGAAGCGTACGCTAACCTTGGCCTCCGATTCCAAAAACACCTTGCATCCATTCTGGTCTTCTACCGAAGTTAAGGCCAAAGAATGCTCACCTCCAGTCGTAAGAGGAGGCGTCTTGATCTTGTAAACCGGTGAAGTGATGTCCTTCTCGGAATACCGAACCCGTTTTCCGTTGTGGATGAGGTCGTACTGAAGGTTCCACGGTGCATCACCGACCATCTTAACCTCAAATTCCACCGGCTCATCGATACATGCCGTCCTCTTCGCGGTCGGGTTGACAAAATGTGCTCCAGCAGTCGGCTTGACGGCCTGTTCCACACAGTAGAAAGAAGGATCGAGCTTGATGCCTTCGTAGTTCTTATCGTCTAGTCTAAAGAATTCGTATGTGTAGTTGCCTGGGTCTTCCGGCGTGAAGCGCTCCTGATGCCTCGTCCTGTCGATCCGAAGAGTCCTCACCTCTGGGATACCTTTGTCTTTGATAAGACGGTACTGAAGACTAAATGGCGGCGAGCCGACCAGAGTAAGGTCGATATTGAGCCCGACTGAGGACTTGGTGCACTTGTCCAGTATCTCGTCATGTTCCATCGTCATTGAGGGCTCCGGTGGAGTCACCACGAGGCAAGAGGCTGGTTCATACACGTCGCCGGTACAGTACGCACTCGAGGCCTGGCGCAAACTGTAAAGTCCAGGCTCCTTGACCATAACTAAATCCGATGGAGTCTTCCAGGTGTATTCCAGGATCTGAGCGTCTGGCGCATGCTCCGAAGCAGAACCAAGCTTGCTCTGCGGTGTAAAGGCCACCTTGAAGTGATATGGCGCATCGGAACCCCTCGTATCGAGTTTGACCGGAAGGGCACCCTTAGAGCCTCTTGGAACTTGTAGCGGATTCTTGAGGTCACAATGACCGAAACGCACTGATGGGCGTTCGTGTACGGCCAACTTATGTCCAAGACTACCCATATCAGTCGACTTCGGAAGCCACGAATCTCCCTCTTCTTGATGAGCCTTATAGTCTATGAGATTGCCACATCCGTCGGTGACCTGATCGATTTCATACAGCCAATCGCCGGTTGAAGTCATTGAATCGTTGAGCGCAACATCGAGGGTCTCCCGCTTACCCCAGGCGGTAAGGTCCTCGTAACCTCGTTCGCGCAGGTGCCCTTCGAGACGGGGGCTGTTCAAAAGTGGCGATTCGTAATTTTCTGGATGGATTCTGCCAACGCTAAGGGTAGTCGCTTTGCCCTTGACAACGCGGCTGTAGGTGACAGAAAGTGGGGCAAGTCCCTCCAGCTGAATTGACAGATCCGACATGTCGTGCTTGCATACGTCTTTCTTTGCTCCGGGCGTGGTCTTGATTTTGGCCTGGGGGCACCTCACTACGAGCGCATAGGCATCTTGAATGCGCACATCGAGTTCAGAGACGTCCCTAACCTTCGTGAGGCGGTAAAGGCCAGGGGTTTTGATGGTGTAGGGAAGATAGCGTAGGTCTGGCGCATCCTCACGTGGTGCTTGTCTGATAAGCTTCTTGATTTCCTTTGGCTGAAGGTTCATGGTATCCACATTTCCGGTGTCAAGGTCGGCCCTCGTGAGCTGAATCTTAATCGGAGTGGTTCCATTGATCTTGATAGGAACGGTGATGACCGGTGACGAAGGGCCTAAACAAAAGCAGTTCCCGTCTGGATTTAGCTTGGCGGCGCCCTCTGGCAGGATATGCACCGTGTACTTTCCCATGATGTGAGTGTCGTTATAAATAATGTCGTTCCATTTTACCCGTCGCTCCGAGATTGAGAGTTCGCGATCGTAGACGAGCTTCCACAGGCTCGAAAACACGGCAATGATTGGCGCACCGGAGACATGAGGAAGAAGGAGGTCAAAGAAAGCGAGCCACAAGATGATCGTGAGGGTAGCGGAAGGGTCGAATCGTAGCCACGGTATCCTTAAGTATGGCAGATTCCAAAAGAAGACTGCATCGGTGAACCACCATTTCAGACAGAACCAGAGTGTCGTGATATCGTCTTCATCAGCCCAAAGCCGCGAAATGTCATACAATTTCCACGCCTGGAGCAAACCAAATATTCCGACCACGTATAGTCTTTGCGTGGGCGTGTCGATGATGTTGGTCGGGATCAGGGTATCGTTTTCTCCCGCGACTGGTCGGACCACCGCGGAGGGTATCGTCAGCGGCTGCGGTGTCGTTGATGTCGTTGATGTCGTCGTGGCCGTATTCGACTCTGTCCCTAACGCTGTCCGTCGCTGTGGTTGATTGCTGAATGGTCTCTGAGGAGGGCGGGAACGAAGAACGGTGGGATGTGGAGATTCGGGATATGACGACGGAGCCCGTGGGGTATCCTGGGGGCTGTTGTTGCTCATCTTCCTAGACCATACGCGCACAACAAAAAGGGAGACGGAAAAAGGGACGAAGGGTTCGCTGAGGATCAGGAGACGGAGAGGTTTGTCTTCGTAAGTGGTTGTAGGATGTGCTGCCGTGTTGTGTCGTGAAGGGTACCTAGTTCAACAGATCTCACACTGTCATGCAAGCTAGCGAAAGGGAGACGCGAGAGTACAATTTTTGTGGTGGGCACGTGTTTTTAACTGGGATAAAAAAACAACAATAGCATGGTTTATCTCTCTGGAGGAACTCAAGTCGCGTACATAAAAGAATGAGGAATCATTTTACTTCCCTCATAATTTTATTGGAGAGCATCTGTAGTAGCCCAATTTGCCTAGATCGGATGTCTGATTTGGTGAGCGGGACAAGCGTGAACTCGGCTTCCCGGAACAAAGCTCCCCAGCCTTTCCGAGGGCGTTCTGATCATGTATTAGCGTAAGAGTGTGCTAGATTATCCATGGTGTTCTCCAGCTGCCAGGTCTCAAATCTTCTTGAAAGCTTCTCTCCCAGAATACCTAGATACACCGAAGACAAAAGCGAAGTTGCAGCCTATCTACCTCTTCTCCGGCGTCTATGTTAGTACAGTACTTGATTTGATTCTGACGATAGCACCTTAGTACACAAAACATGGTTCGTGGATTTTGTTTGCCATTAATCACACCCTGTCTTTTCGGCTCGGTGTGGTTTCCCTTTGCCCTTCGCCCAGGCCTAACTTGGTTCGTGATACGCCTCAGATCGTTCCGCCAAGCCACCCCCAGATGACAGGTTTCCCCATGGTGTGCCTGCTCTCTAGTACCTACTGAGGTACCTATTAGTTATTACGCGCCCGAAATATAGCTCCGCGTCTATGCACGGCGTCTGCAAGACTCTTCGAAGATAGTTAGGTAGGAACCGCGGGATGGCAATGCACCTACGCATGGTGGCAGTCGCATCTCTGTATTTCTTTTGTTCCTTTTCTTTGCCCTTGCTGGAGTTGATTACACCAGTGAGATGATCTGAGGATGGATTTGAGATCATGCTGAGAACGGGTGTTTTTTTTTCAATCATTTTCCGCCTGCGACCTAGATTAATCATGGCGATGATCTGTATGGTCCGTTTCCTGTCCGCAGTCCGCACACAGTTGAGAACGGGTAGTTTATGTATGTGTACTTGTATCCTCTACACATCACGTGGAACATTTTCGAACGCGCTGTTGAGATCTAGCTGTCTTGGCACGCTAGCGCGATGCGAGCCGCATCTCCCGCGTCTTCCTATATCCAACTTTACTTCATTCCTCATCCATTCTTTCAACTCTCTCTTTCTTCACCCCGACCTTTTCCCTTCCAACCCCCAATTTCCTAACATTTACCATACATACTCGGCTGTTGACGTCTGAATACATTCGTACGTTACCGAATACATTCGTCGCCCGTCCAACAATCCTACGCACTCGCCAGCTAGCGATAACCGCCTCCGGCCTGGTTTAATTGAAATGGGACAAAAGCGCAAAGCGGCGACTTCGAAAACCGAGAAGGTCAAAAAGTCAAAGATTTCGACGCATCGGCCAGCTTCTACCATTTCGGAGTCTGCGGCAACTGGTGATAACCCCATCATCAAGAAAGAGGAGGCTAGACAAGTTTGGCCAGGTTGGGCGACTGTGGAGAGTGAGCCGGTAAGTACATCATATCCGTGATTAATATGATATCATCAAATTATCTAACGTCAATTCGCAGGCTATCTTTACCCAAATCATCAAAGATTTGGGTATCGCAGATGTTAAGGTCCAGGAACTTTATGACACCGAGGAAGATACCCTACGTGGTATCAAGGACGCTCACGGAATTATCTTTTTGTTTCGCTGGAAGGCGGAACAAATCGACGAAGAAATTGAAACGACTTGTCCTGAGGGAATCTGGTTTGCCAACCAAGTAAGTGCATCCGGTCGACGGTCACCAGCGACATCAGAGACCAGAGATCAGAGATTAGATCTATTTCCACTTAAAAAAAACCCCCCGTGATTTCCCACCACAACCCCTTCTTCCCTTAACCTTCACTTCTCTCAGCGGCTTACGACTAATAGGTTATCGACAATGTTTGTGCATCGCTTGCTATGCTGAATATCGTATTCAATACGAACGCCGATCTCGGCGAGCAAATCGCTGCATTCAAGGAGTTTACATCTCCTTTGACCCCTCCCTTGAAGGGACTTTCTGTTGCCAATTATCCGTTTTTGCGCGACATCCACAACTCGTTCGCCAGGTAAGAACCTCTCATTGACCTCCAAGGCTTCTCGGCAACTAACAGCATTGGCAGACAGGCAGAGTTCCGAGAGATTGACCTTTCTCTGGTCGATCTGGCCAAAACGCGTCCCTACATGACGGCGAAGCCTGAATCAGACAAGAGGAGGAAGAAGAAGTCTGATGACGAAGAGCTTGAAGAGGTCTTTCATTTCATCGCGTACATCCACGTCGATGGCACCTTGTGGGAGCTTGATGGCCTCAAGAAGCAGCCTGTGCGCGTGCGTTCTTGCTCCCAGGAGGACTGGACTACTCATGTCGGTCCGACCGTTCGGGAGAGGATCGCTCGCTACCCCGAGGGCGAATGCCTCTTCAACCTCCTCGCCGTGGTCCCAGAAGCAGGCGAAATCGACGAATACGAGGCCGCTCTCGGAAAAAAGCAAAAGTTCGACTACGAGATTGTGGCAGACAAGCTCGTTGGCATTCTTGCTCGCAAGAAGTCTACCCGCAAGAAGAAATTCTAGTGCAAGACTCACTCGAGAGGCCCTGTATGATTCAAACTCATCAGTGAGTCTGCGTACGTGTTCTTTTTGTTGGTTTGGTTTGGGCTGGTGTCGGGGGTTTGGGCGTTCACGGATACCTTTTCCTACTTGCACATCTTTCATTTTATCCTTCAGCTCCCTGTTCTGCAGGTCTCCCAACCATCTCGTAACGGGTTGACGGACCTAGCGGGAGAAAGACAGGGGCTTAGTCAGATCTTACAGCTTGTTTCTTTGTACTATTATTTCAAGAATTTCGATTGTTTCTTGAGTTTGCCACTGCATCTCTTTGGTAGAGCACCTATATGGGGGGAGTAATAGGGGTCGTTTCGTATTTCAACCATGTTGGTTTCAGTACTGGAGGAGACGAGTCATAGCAATGAGTTGTGGTGGCGATATGTGAGAAGCGGATGTAGCAAGTGACCTAGAATCGGCATCGTGGTGTGATTTTGTGATACGTTCGTTCCATCGGTGTAGCTCTGCGCTGTGGCAGTGCCTGTCTTCGGCTTCTGCTTTCTGGTAGCCAGTGACAAAGGGCATACGATAGGGTACCTACCTAGTCCCAATGTGGCCATGTAAAGCCGATCGTTTGAATTCTCGGGATCGTTTGCGGAGTGGACAGGCGATAGAGTAGGTCCACTATGCCGTAAATACCTACATACTTTGGTATGTAGCGGTCTTCTGTATGCGGACTCTGGATCAGACCGCGGTGGCCTGGTGTGAGCGGCCACGGCAGGCTAGTCCCGAGTGACACCGTATTTCAGCAGAGGAGTGTTTTCTCGCATTATGTATGTAAGTATCTACCTTATTTCCAGCAGGCCTGGGCGGAGGGCAAAGGAAAGCTTGCAACGTGCCGCCACCGCGCGGACAGCGGCGGGGAAACGGTCAAAATGTACGCCGCCATAGTCTAGATAGGCTTCATGCGAGTATGATAAAACAAAAAAAAAACCTTATTTCCAGCGCGCACTGAGAATAGAATCGGCTTTTTCGGTTTGTTAACGGCAGGTTGCAATTACGACTACAGTCTTCATAACGGTGTGCTCCAATTTTGTGAATTCAAAAGAAAAAACCCCGATTCTATTTTGCATAAGATGATATATATCCATCTATCCCTCCTCTCTCCCGCGCCCTCGCCTTCTCCCTCTCTCCTGTCTATTCTAACGCCTCTAACGCGCTCCTGAAGGTCTCGAGCAGCGCCGGCGTATCCTCCAATCCGACCGAAACCCTGACAAGATTCGCCTCGACTTCGTACTGAGCTGCCCACTCCAGCTCACCGTAGTGCGCCAGGATCGTGTAGGGTGACGTGAGCGTGAAATTGGTGCCCAGACTCGGTCCCTTGGCGGTGTCGATCGCGTCGAAGAAGCGCTGCGCTTCTGACATTGAGAAGAAAGTCACGCTCACAAGGCCGCCATAGCCGCCGCCGGGACAGCGACAGGCATCGTAGAACGCACGCGTGGGAGAAAACTTTGGGTAGTAAACACGTTTAACTACGTGGATAGATGAGCTAGTGTAGACCTAAAAGAAGAGGGGACATACTCTTCGGGTGGTTAAGCAGGAGAATGCTCACGGCTTCGGCGTTGGAGTTGATTCGTTCGATGCGTGAAACAAAGTCTCGGCTATTCCGCTCCAGGAAGAGGGCATCTTCGCCCCAAAGATTGTCTTCATACGTGGCGTCGAGGGATTTTTTAAGCTTGGGGTAGTGTGGGCCTTTGGGGTTGAGAACCAAACTGTGTATCTGTCAATGCATACCATAGGAGAGGCGTGCGTGGGGGTGGTGACTTACCTTCCGCCCATAACATTGCTATCTCCGCTAAATATTTTGGTCAAACTGCTGACCACGATATCCGCGAACGGCAGGACGTGTACATTGAGCGGATTTCCGACGGTCTCGTCGATCACCACGGCGAAATCATAGGTATCGGCCAGCTTTCGGATCAATTGCAGGTCCGGGGACATGAGGAGGGGGTTTCCGGGGAACTCGCAGAATAGCGCCAGAACTCGCTCACCGGATCGGAGCTTGTTTTCTAAATCGTCGAGTTCTTCGGCGGAGCCATGGCCGTAGAAACAACAACCCGGGCCGAACTTCTCGAGGATCTTGAGGGTGTCTATGTATGGGAAACTAATACAGGGTCAGTTTGTAGGGAGGAAGGGATCAGAAGAGAGGCGTAAACATACCCATAGCAGACACTCTTTCTCGGCTCTATTGCCTCCATCAACAGTCGGTGGGAGTTAAAGATGGCGCTCATTCCCGTGGGAAAGAGGTACACATCCTCCTCCGTAAACCCATCGACATTTCTGCCACCCTCGCTCGATAGCGCGATAGCATCGCTCAACCTGACATCGCTCCTCAAAGTCCCGGCGATCCTCCTCCTGACCGCCAACTTCGCATTCGCCACGAATTCCACCCCCAAGTTTCTGCCAAACCTCTCCTCGACGAATCTGGACATATCTTCCGTCGGCGAGATCTTCTCGCCGGCGCCCTTATCCGCCAAAACCTTTGAGTACCTCTTCGGCCCCTTCGCCGGCCGCCGCGAAAGTTCATCCGGAAGTCCCTTCTCGACTAATACACCATCCTCTAGTTCTCGCTGGCAGAACTCTGCACGGCGAGATGACACGCCGTCGCCTGAGTGCTGCCAGAACTGCTTGGCGACCTTGAACTCCGTCGCTGGGAAGAACACCACCGAGAGGCCCGAAACAATCGTCGCGTGGGTGGCACCGCTGCCCCGGGATGTGAATTCGACTGCGCGGATACACGGCGGTGGCACAGTCGAGGAGTGTTGCTTTATGAAGCGACTGCAGCGGCGGGCAACAGAGGCGGACGGAAAGAGCATACAGTCCTCCCCCGGACGTCCGTGGGTCGCCAGAATCGATGAAGAGAGCTTCTGGATACTCTTGTGGATGAAGAATCTACAGCTCCACATTAACGGCCACCTCCGCCGGCTGGGGGTGTCAACCGCACCTTGGGTATCCAGTCTGCATCTTATCAAGGACCCACGCCTCTCCTTCTTCATATGCGACATTCGCCTCCCAGGTGGGTAATGACACGCTGACCGCCTACACTTACAGTCAGAAACCACATCTGGCCACGCAAAAGGAAGGGTAACGAACATGCTGCGTGTCTTCCGGAATCGATGAACCGACTTCGCCAGTCATCTCTGTGGCTTGGGCTTGTTGGTGAGGGGGAAGGACTTGGTTTGTATTCGGATCTCATCATTTACGTCTAGCGTCGTGCGAACATACATATGGGTAGAAAGAATATTGGTGAGGGGGGTGACGCGGAGATTACTAAGCTCAATGCGGGACGAGTACTAACTATGAAATGGAGCCGAATACGGTCTATCGATGCGGGGCGAAGAACGGCGGCGGTATGTAGATACATAATGTATCAACGGCTGGATAACTCGGAGTGCTGGCAACTCGGCCTGCGCATGCATGCGCTTCTTGCGGACGTGTTATGTACCGGATATAACTACGCACGTGCAGGGCGTGGGTACTTCTACATCTTCTCGATTGTCGCACGCGGAAAAGCAATCTGACGCCAGCTGTCAGGTACGAACGGGTTGCGCCAGCATAGGTGGCCGGCACTGGAACCATCGCGGTTATGTATGTGCTGAAATGGATGCGAATTCAATAACCCTCCGCACTGCCTAGCACATGTAATGTATCCTACAACTGAAATCAATCGGCGACCGCTCGGCCGTCGAGCAACGAGACCCAGACGTTGGAATTCGAGTTAACCACGAACAGCCTTGCCCAGGCATGACGTGATATCGACAAATCCAACGTCATGGTAAGCTGTTTCCCTGAAGATTGGGGTATTACCGGTGGGCGAAGGGACGAAGTGTCCTTGAGAGAAGAATTCTCGGGAGCATAGGTGCTGGGTGTTCGTGTTGTGCTGGTGTCCGGGACAACCGAAGCCGGGGAAGGAAGTTCTGGCCGGTAGTTTCTTCTTTCAATGGGATTTTCTTCCTGGGCCGAGCGGACGGTGGCATGATATCATCATGTTCTTTGCCGCCGAGGAAGATGGATGGCTAGTGCTGGTTCTGTGAGATATGCACTGTCAGCTGGATGGCAGGCATCGAGGCCCTCCAAGTGGCCCCAGCTCGCCTTACTTGTGCTACAGCAGGTACGGGTAAGAATAATTACCTGTATGTATGTATGTATGTATATATGCGCCCTGTACTCTACCGTAGATAGCCACTCCCCGCAACATCTTGAGATCATTTCGATGCGGGTCTTCGTGGCCGAATGGAGATTCAGCGCTACGTCTTCCCGGGTGCTCTTTCCTTGTGCGTGTATAGGTATACAATATCGCTATCGAGAGCTGGCTCGGTTCACGTGGTTAGGTAGACATACAGCACATATCTAGCATGGCGAGAAATGCCTAGCACAAAGGGAAAAAAGATGGAACCGGAATGCGACAGCTGGAAGAAGAAGAAGACACAAGAAGGCAAATAAGAGTACACAAGAGGGCAAAGCAGAAAAGCATAACCCACGATGCACGGCCAGACAGAGGGCGTCGCTGTTGCCGCTCTGATGATTTCTGACCCAAATAATCGGTCGGAAATAAAACAAATTATTTTTGTTTTCTTCTCTTTCTGGGTTTTTATATTTTTGGGATTTTCCCTCATTCTTTCGAATTCCACCAGGTGCTGGGGGGGGGGGGGGC
>Ga0307516_10000587_pt1 | contig 49254 bp, 62 predicted proteins | sample 19_EM_MG_FD_203310 | JGI IMG/M metagenome (GOLD analysis project Ga0307516, IMG submission 203310) | Populus trichocarpa ectomycorrhiza microbial communities from riparian zone in the Pacific Northwest, United States - 19_EM | ecosystem: Host-associated > Plants > Roots > Unclassified | place... | reverse complement strand
GGCGTCGACCTCGAGCGGCGCATATCCGGAAGGGGGCGACCCGAAAGCCATCGTCTGATCGGCTCAGCGGTCTACAAGCCCCCCCGCAGTAACCTCTTGGACAGGGGCGGACAAAAGCACGGTTAGATGGTTCTATCAGCTGAAGTCCGGGCATGCGGTCTCATCGGTACGCACCTCAAGCGGATTGGCAGTCGCCCAAATGACAACTGCTGGCGGTGCGACCTGATGGCGAACGCGGGCGTTCGGCAGTCCAGGGAGCACCTGGACTAGAACTGCAGCCGGTGGGAGGGTGGCCCAGAGGACACTCGGGACGAAGACGAAGGCCATCTGCCATCCGCCAGATCTTCGCGGATGAGCAGTGCTCGGGGGCTATCATGACTTTCTTGAGGGCTACGGACGTTGGAAGATTGGCGCCGCCGGCGGAGTGGGGAGGGTACAAGGGCAGTGAGGCCTCGGCGGCTCAGCGTGGTCGGAGGCATGAATGTTGACTTTCTTTATTTTTTCCCTATGGGGCTTCAGGTTCGCAACTGTCTGGCCGTTCCCGAGGCGAGAAAGAGAGGGACAACCTATGTAACCCAGCCATGATCTATATAGGTCGCATGCCCCGAATGAAGAAACTAAAAAAAAAAACCCCCCCCCCCCAACACACATGTAATCCTTCCATCTATCTTTTCTTAACGTCGATTCCAATCGCTCACCAATTTCCGCGACTACCAACTCGTCGCGCCCGTCCTCCGATTGAATCCGCCCCGGATCATCGCGGTGTTGACCTTCCCCTCGACGATGGTGTGCTTGACGATGCCCTCGACGTGTCTGGGGGCGACTCTCGCGAGCCAGATCCCCTGGCCGTCCTCCTTGCGGTAGACGATGACGTTGGCGCTGTACTTATGGCCACCGACGTGGTTGATGAACACGACGCTGGCGCCACCGGGGCGGCGGTCCGAGTGGTCGCGCCAGAGGTGCGCGGCGCGCAGGTGCTTCTCGAACTCGCGCGACAGGATCGGCGCGCTGATGCCGCAGCGCGCGTCGCGGTGGCGGTGCGAGCAGATCAGGATCAGGAATGCGTGCGGCCACGGGCGCGCCTTCAGCGTGGTCGGAATCGACGCCTCCGTCTGTGTCGGGGTGGTGGGGGTGGGGGGCGATGGAGGTTCCGCCGATACGTCGGCGTCGGCGTCGGCGTCGGCGGCCAGAGGCGTGCTGCTCGTCGGCCCGGGGTTGATGTAGTTGCGCACGATCTCGTCGGCGTCCGCGGGGGTGACTCCCTCCAACACCGTGAACGCGGGCAGCAGGATGACGTCGGTCAGCGCGTTCTTCGGCTCGTGCTCGTGGTCAGGCAGCGGCGGCGGCGGCAGGTTGCTCGCCGAGATCATCATGCGGCCGTTCTCGACGACGGTTTTCTTCGCCGCCAGCGCCGCCATCACGCTCCCCTCGATCTCCTCGACGTCGCGGATCCAGTCCGTCTTCCCCGTCGCCACGATGACGTGCGTCGCGTATGCCTTCACCTGGCCCCACAGCTCGTCGGAGGTATCGATGCCAATCTTGTCGAACGCGCGGCCGTAGCCGGAGCCGCTGGCGGCGTCCGCGATCGGACACGCATCGCAGTCGTGGTTGCAGTCGCCATCGTCGGCTGGGATGGGTGGGAACAGCGTTTCCTTCGTGGTTGCGGAAGGCGATTGCGAGCGCGGGGTAAGCAGGGAGCTGCCGAGACGTTTTAGCGCAGCGAAGGGCATGGCAGTAAAAAGGAGAAAAAAAAAGGGTGTGGTTCTGTAGGTGATGGTGGTGGGGGGGAGTTATCTGATGGTAGACTATCTGATGGGACAAAATTCAATGCGGTTGGAACAGCTTTAAGTAGAGTAACCGACGACCTCCCGTCTAGAGTTAAATCCGAAGACTCGGGCAGTGCGAGCACATACATACACACAAGTAAGTAAGAAGCAAGTACGCAAGCACCGGAGCACTTTTCGGACAAGAAGGAGAGAGGCTGTGTGCGCGTCTGTGACTCCGTGTGCGTGGTGGACGGAGTTGAGCACGTACGTCTGCTACATAATCAGATCCGAGGGGCGAAGGGCGGAGACGGAGTTAACCGCGTGGCTCGAATCGGCCGGGATACAGACGCGTGGTTGTACCTACTCTACTGCAACTCAACAACCGGGTGCCTGGATGTGTCTGCCACCTGGGAGGGATGGGACGTTGAGTAACTAGGTACTTACATACTGCACAGTGCATACCGGGAAACAACTCACTGCCGACAAGCCACGGGCCGGTGCGAGCCGCCGTGGACTACAAAACGCCGTCAACGGTCAGCCCTCCCCCGTGCACTGTTGCCACGACGGACCACCGTCACCGTTGGCTTGAGGACCGTCAGCCCCTAAGGAGTGTCTCGTCCGCTCTTTCGCCGCGCCCGTTTGCGCTCCCACCACCTCACGCGCGTGGCTGTCGAGTGGAAAATAATGATATTTACTTTGATTTCGTTTTCGCGATGGAGCGTCATACATGTAAACATATACAACCCCAAAAACCAACGACCAAATCAAAAGCAAAAATATACATCTGCGAGTTCGGAAGGAAAGGGGGAAAAAAGCAAAGTAAAACATCCCAATGCATCCAAGTTCAATTTGCGGAACCCCGAGTCCACCGTTGAAACAAAAGCAAAAAATAAAAAAAATAAAAACGAAGGAACAAAAAAAAGCAAATACCCGATGCGCCCTCTGTGCAGGTCCCCGCCACAAAAAGCTGAAGGAGACCCAAAATGACGTATGTTGCGCACCCATTCCGAGGGAGCATCAAAATCTGCAATGCCTACGTAAACAGAACACCCCAGGGAACTCCGATCAGAACCGACTGGCAAACTCATGGCCGATGCGAATAAGAAAGAGGAAATAAATGAAAAATGAAAACGACAAAAAAATATATGAAAAACCGGTTTGGAAATAATAAAACCGAGGGCGCAAGGAGTCGGTGCAGTGTGTAGCAGTCCGTATCGTACAGTACAGTCGAGCGAAGGCGAATCCAGGCGAAGGGACATCACTTCCCATAGGAATAGTAGCCGTAGAGTCCAGTAGGTTCGGCATCAGCCGTTCCAATCTTGCGAGCGCCCCACCACCTCCCACCCATCTTCCAAGGCCTGCTGCCGTCGTCCTCGCCGATGGCCTTTGCAAGCTTCTCGCCGCCCGCAGCGACTCCCGGGCTCCGGCGCACGTACCACTGGCGACGGCTGTCAGACCTGACGACCCAGCCCATGCGATTGCCCGAGACCGAACGCTCCTTGAGTCCATCGGTAACCTTTTCGCTGAGCTCGAGAACCTGGAGCGGGAAGGTGTCACGACGAAGTAGTGATTCGTCGCTGCCCGCAAGAATGATGCCCACCGGTGTGACCGACGCGACAGCGGTGAGGTCAAGGTAACGCAGGGTGGACTGGCGGGGTCCGCCACGCAAACGCTGCTCCTCCTCGTCTCCCTTCTCGAATAGTGTATTGATTTGAGTAAGCGTTAGATCAGCACCGCCGATGGAGAGTTCCTCGAGGTACTCGGCCAGACGCCGTAACTCGGGAATGTGCGTGGAGTTGATCTTAGCACCAGAGAGGTTGAGCGAACAGAGGGATTTGGGCAATCGTGGGAGCAGCTCATCCACATCCGCAACTGACAGAAGACGATAACGGCTGGTGTCGAAATGAAGGTTGAGGTAGACTAGGTTTTTCAGCGCAGGGTGGTTGACGATGAAGTCGACAACCGCCGGTCCGCGGAGCTTGTTGCATTTCGACAACGACAGGTGGGTAAGTCTCGCCGAGTGCGGCAGAGCATGGAGAGTACCGTCCGTAACAGTAGTATGCGTCAGATCGAGATGGGTGACGTTTCCAAGACGCGGCACAAGCGAGGCGAAGACCGATGGGGGGAGAATGTTACATCCGTGGAACCCGACCCTCTTCAGTCCAATGACATCAGGCATGCGTGGGTTGTTGGATGAAAGCACCGCGGTCATATCCTTCACAAAGTTCGAGGTGATGCCGGATCCGCAGAAATCGACGGCCTGGAGCATTGGTAGATCAAAGAACAACTTCTCCATCACGGCAGCACTGACGTCCATATCCATGGACTCTACAGCCAGAAACTCCCTCAATCTCGGGGTCAAGTTTAGGCATCGTAGCAGTGTCTCCTGCGTGAGGTTGTTGATCTCGAGCTGCGCCTTCCTCGTCCGCCCAAGCCCAACCGCTGTAAACTGAGCGAAGTCCAGCCGCCGTACTAGCTGGCCCAGCTCAGGATACTTGGTGATGTGAGCAAGGAACTTGGAGAATATGGACGAGTGTGGGAAGGTAACTCGCGCATACAAAGTCGACAGCGTCATATTGTAGAACGTGCGGGACACAAGAAGGCACGACGCAAGGTCTCGGTTGCGAGGCGCATAGCCATTTGTGGGGGTCTCAACGGCGAGGTGTGGGATGATTTGGTCTGTGAGGCCGCCTGGTCAGCACGAAACCCAAAGCACCCAAGCAGCGGATATTGCCACAACATACCAAAGATCTCAACCGGCAAACGTTCGATCGGGGCTGCTACTCGAGTCATTGCGTTGTAGGACTCGTTAGTGGGCATGCTGAGCGGATAAGAAGTGTTGCGGGGAAATTTCTCGAGGGGGAAGACGAAGCGTTTGTCGAGGGTATTTGGAGAGGGCGGCTCGACAGCTGGAGAGTGAAGTGACTGTAAGATTCCAGAAGAGTCGTCTTCTTGCAGGTGTCTGTTGAGGTGGGGAATGTTTCGGAGCATGCTGGACGGCGGGAGGTGGGGGGGGTCTTTAATAGATGTAGATTTAGGATCAAATTTGAAGCTAGCAGTCAAGGCGTGGAAGAGTGTGTGTGGAGAGTGGGGCCCGTGTGTGTGGGGCGGAGGTCCCGTGAATGGTGTCGTCAAGCTGAAGATGAATTGAGTTGGGTGTGGGTGTGGGTGCGGTGTTGGATCCGGGGGGGGAGAGAGGCGAGAAGGAGTTGCGTTTTGGCTGTGGCCACAGGCAGTTCCCAGTAGAATGGACAAGCACAAGGAAGGAAGAAAGAAAAATGCCATCTGAATGACGCTGCACTCTGAGACCCGGCTCCCGACAAGGACCCAGCAAAGTCCGATAGAATGGGACCCAGGTCCGACGCACCAGAGCCCGTGTCCGCAATGCTACTCGCAGGCTGGGTTCCGCGGCATCTGTCCGCCGCGGAAGGAAATGAAAAGAGACGAATACACCACCGCAGGGAAAAACAAAGAAAAGACCCGCCGAAACCCATCGAGCAGACTCCACGCGGATCCGGATTAACCCATGCTGGTCCGTTAGCCGAAGCATGGCTGGGCAACCGTCGTCACCGGTTCTGCTCTTCGCATCGCCCTCCTCTAAAGCGCCTCCAGCAGCGACTAATGGAACCCCGTCAGACGCCGCACGTGGATCACGCAACGACCCCCCGCTGGTCAGCGATGGGCGGCACGGATCCGCAGGGCGAAAGGAGAAGTGCGGTGGGGCAGCGGGGAAGGCCATCATGACTCGATGGCAAAAGCGAAAGAACACACGCACAAATGCAAGCAGTGCGGCGAATTGGGTGACGATGGATGACGGCGGATGACGATGGCCCAGAGCTTCCGATCGAAACTAGCTTGCGGTTCCAGGCGAGGACAGAGCACAATCCCAAGCCGGAAGACCAAGAACCAATTCCCACTTTTCGAGCCTTTCGCCGCCACTGTCGCCGCCCGCTCCGCCCTGACGAACCAGCACGTCCGCTCGCGCGTTTCCGACCGATTGACCGATGGCGAGGCCTGGCTAGCTGGACGGATTGGGGCTGGGAAAATATGGGGCTCAGCTGAGGACGTCGACGGTCGCTGCTACACAACTAACCTGTGGCGGAACTGCGGCAGCCAATCGGCCGGCGTGGCCGGGTCACAGCTTCTCCACATGACTTTCTTCCCCCCTGCCCGCCTTCCGGCACCGATCGCCCACACCTATGTAGCGCCCAGCTATCTACTTTTGCTTTTTTCAATCAAAGTTAGGGTAGCGTTGCAGCGGTGCGGTGCATGCCATTCGGCAAAAATCCCCAGAATCTGTCCTGATCTCGAATCTTGATGCCCTGGAAGGTCGGACAACCACCGCACGCTTCGGCTTCCTTCCGCCGTTACACAGTTTCCGTCATCGCCGCCGCTCTGGCTGCGGCGAACACGGGTGCGGGCTAACGTCCTGGATCGTTTCTGGAATCCTTATCGCGGGTCGCCGAATTTGTCGTTTTCGCAGCTCACAGCTGCTCGAGCGAGAGATAGGGTATTTGTTGCCCGTGGATAAGGAGCGCCCCCGCGGCTCGCGCATATAAAAAGAATGAGAGCCACTCTCTGTTTTGCTTTGCTTCGCTTTCTTCCGTGTCGGTGTCGACGTCCAGCCAAACCCCACACAACGTCACGGCAACAACGGAGACGACTGTCTAACGATCACGACGGCGATGACGGACTGGCCGCCACACGAAGGACAGCCGCCCCCGCGATCGCCCTGCTGCGGCTGGACTCTCGCATCGTCGCCGCCGCCCCGCCGCGCGTTCGTTCGTTTGCGCCGCACAACCACGGATGCCTTCGCTTTCACACGGCTGCTTGTGGCCAACGGAGTGGACAGCAGCAGTTCTCTTCCTTCCCCCGACCTTCCCCTAGGGTGCGGACAGAGTACGGAAGCTCGCAACGCCCGTGGTGCCAATCGAGTTCCTGTTAGCTAATGGATTCCGCCATATTCCAAACCCATCCATTCATCCGCAATCCCCGTATCCATCGACGGACCCATCAGCCAGCCAATCCAGTCGGCGGATGCACTGTGCGTGTCCCGTCGTCGGCTGATGCCTGTGGAGGTTGAGAAAAAAAACTGGGGAAAAAAAATCAAAAGAAAAAAAGAAGAACGGTGCGCATTGGTGCCAAATGCAGTGCAACATACGGCCTGGAACACTTAGGGCTTTTACATAACGCCAACCATGAACCAACCACACCAAACCACACCTCGGGTCGATTCATCAATTTTTTTCCGCTGTGGACCGTTCACCCGCTTGTACCTTCAGCTAGGGGCAAGGTGTTTTTAGGTCACCGCACCCACCCACAGCCGGCGACTAGCTCTCAACATGCATACGGAGACAAGAACCTGGGTACCCGCCTCCCTGCTATGTAGGTGCTTAGGCATGTTTCCCCCGCAATATGCACACCCCATGTGCCGCTCTACGGCCCAGCGAGTTCCGCCAGAGTCTGGACTTCACACTCCCTCCCGATGCCACGCGTTGGATGCGATACATACGAAGCCGCCCTCACTCTCCTGGTTGTCCACATGAGGATAGTCATCCGCGGCAGAACCGCGGACAGCTCGTATCACGGCTCAGGGAGGGCCGGACGAGAGAAAGGGAGCCGCCCCGGCAACCGAAGGGAAGAGAGGGGGGCAATCGGTCCCACTGCGGACGGCCCCGTCGGACTGCTGAATGATGGCATAGCGACGAATAATCGCATCAGACTCGAGCATACGCTTCCGCTCCATTCGGCTTCCGGGTTGCGTGATTAATCCCTTCGGTTCCGTGTCCCGTCAAGCAGAGGCCCGGGCGGTCGTACGGGGGAATAGCTGATCGTCTGCAGGCACAGCTCATCTGATGGATTTTTTTTTTGATTATCTTTTTTGGGAAAGGGGGGGGGGGGGGACTGATTCCGGTCGACAACTCACGCCCCAGCAAACATGCACCTTAGCCGCTACTGTATGTGCGCAACAAACGGCAGTTTTTTTTTGGAGTTGTTGAGGCTCTGCAGTCGGCACTGGTTATCCGCTCGTTCGAGAGAGCTGCACGTCTCGGCGAAAGGGGATCGGGATCAGGATCACTCTGACTGTCTGTCCGTCTCTCCGCTTGCGGCAGGAAACATCATCACCGCGTATGCGCCGCGCAGGATAGAGTAGAGTGCATACTTTCACACCGGTGGGAGGCACCAGGCGTTCGGAGCGTGGTCTGCGTGTGTACATACGCGTGTGGCTCGCCGTGACGCATAAACGCAGGGAGGGAATCTATGTGTCGTGGTTTTCTTTCAGCATGTTTCATCACTCGCCACATGACCGTCTCCTCTACCATGGAGGTTGGGAGTTGGGTCACAAAATGCTCAAGTTAGTGCGGGCTTGCATCTCTTCGTCGTAGCTCCCGAGGTCCACTCACGTTAGTTACCTCCCGGCAGACTTTAACTGACTTCGGCCACCCACATATTGCCGTTTTCCCACACAATTGGCCGGATAAATTGATCGATTGGCTATTCCAGTGAGCACGGAAAGGAGTTAAAAAGCTCTCTGGCGTGGTGTATGAAGTCCAACGGAGGGACGACAGCTTTCCATAATCAGAGCCGTAGCTCAGCCGGCGCCTAGTAGACGGTTGCGAAACAAACAACCAGTCCGCTACCATCCATCCATCCATCCATCCATCCATCCATCCATCCATCCATCCATCCATCGTGAGGCCAATCTTCCATTCCTGCTCCCAACCACATGTATGTCCAGCTCCAACAAGCCCGCGCCCGACCACCCCGCCGCCGTCTCCGCCCGACTGCAGCGGCTCCACATCCCCACCCGCGCTCTCCTCCGTTCCTCGCCTTTCCTCTCAGCCCGCACACCCGGAGCAGCGCCGAGTGGGTCTGTACGAGGGTGGACGCGGGCCTGCACTTCACCTGCACTTCGAGCCAGAGTCGGAGCTAGCCAGCCAATTAGCTTAGATATAACTATAGGTGCAGCGCAAGTGCGGTTTTTTTGTTGCTGTTGTGCGGGGCAGCAGGGGAGGGTATCTAGTTTGCATAGCTGCAAGTCCACCGTTGATGGCCTGGGCGCCGGGGGAGGACGGTGGGGACAGAGCAGGATGGTGCACAGGCAGGCGGGGCAGGCAGGCGGGGCAGGCAGGGCGGAGGGCCCGAATTCACGGTCACAGCACGGCAGAGAGCTGCTGGGAGCTCGCCGGGTTGAAGCGCGAGCCGCAGACTGTGGGGGAGGGGAGGGCCCAAAGCCAGAGACAGCGTTGGGCACTGTGGGAGCGGAGTGCAGCTGTAGTTATCCCGGACTCAACGGTGCTATACACGTACCTAGTTGGCTATGGGCCACCGTGTGGCAGAGCGGGCGGACCGCGGTTGGGACGGGGTGGGGGGGCTTGCTGCGTTGCAGGTAGAGTAAAAGCTGTAGACGTCTACATACCACCGGTCGGCGTGCCCGACGACTTCTCTTCTCCCTTGCGTGATTTTGTAGAGGTGCTCGCGCCGGCCCTTTCGTCGAGAGTACCCCACACACCGTACGTACGCATCGGACTCGTATGGGGATCGTGGCTGTCGTCGGCTGCGGACTCGGACTTCGATGCCGGCGGCGGCCAGGAAGTGCCTAGCAGTCTGCGGAGTGCGAGGGCATGTCTCCGTTGGGTGGTTGGCTGCCACTGTGGGTCCTCTTGGGTAAACCTAAAATATAACAGGAAAAGAAGAAAAAAAAGAAAGAGAAAAAAAAAGAGTTTCTCGGAATACGGTAGATAGACCCCAGTGCAGATGGCCGCCCCCGGCGACCGGTTGCAAGACCGCGTTGGGAACAATTGTGTCTGAGCGTCACCAGGCGTCATTCGTACGCATCGTGTATGTAGCCCCACACACGGCAAGTTCCGCGCCCACCGCCGTAGAGCCACATAAGCATCGAGATTGATGACGAGAGTTTCGTCCATAGTTTCTCCTTGCGCACGATTGGCAGGGTGTGTAGCACCAAGTCGGACGGTTCGCACACAGAGTATATCTATTGTGGAGTACGGGGCTGCCGAGTGCCAGTCGAGCGCAGTGTATGGTATGTAGATATCCCCGTAATACGGGTAGCGCGTTTGCAGAATATGTTGCTGTGCGGGGGAACTATACTCGATAAGGGGCGGAAGGCGCTTGGATGTGCTGTTCTGGAGTCTGGGGGGGGGGGCAGCTCGAGAGTCCGCTGTCGCCCGGAGTACGTACATAGAATATGTAGCCACATGTCTCCTCGATTTCATCGTGCCACTCACGCGCAGCGCCCTTGCAAGACCCAGAAGCGGGGGCGTCTCTTTAGGTGCTGCCCGCTCTGGAAACGCCAGCAGAAAGTCTCGTGGGCAGAGGTGCGAAGAGAGACAGAGAGGGGCAAAGACCGGTTTAAGGTCTGGGACCTCTTCGCCAACGAGCGCTGCGGCCAGCCGATCTTGGGCTTCCTCTCTACATACCACGGACGTGGGAAAGCTGGTTCCAGCCCTGGCTGAGGGGAACGCACAGCGCGAGGCGTCGGAGAGAACGAGGAGGAGGAGGAGGAGGAGGGGGAGGAGGGGGAGGAAGAGGAGGAAGAGGCTGAGGAACTTGCAATATGAGCCGTCTTCGAGCGGACGGGGAAACGGACAGTGTGGTGTATGTACATCGCTATGATCTCCACAGGTCGCATGCGATTAATGACCCCCCCCCCCAAAAAAAAAGCGCGCTTATGCACGGCAACACATCTACAGCCGCTAGGGCGTGTTGGGGATATGGTGCAGGTACATGCTGGTTATGTATTCGATTTATTTGGTGGTAGTATGCATGCATCTTCAATCTTGCGCCGTCAGGGGGGGAAATGTCCATAAGCAGGTGTGTGGAGTAGAGCAGGCAGGCGGGGTGACACCCCCCAATCTACTCTGCTCTGCAGTGCGTGCGTGCCTCGGATAGATGGCATCGCCCGCGGTCATCATATGCCATGTGGGATTTCCGAGTAGTATGATGATTATGTCGGCAGTGTGCATTCAACATCACTCGACGGACGGATGATGGGTTATGAAGGCAAAAGTTCGGTAAGAAGGCTTGGACGCAGCGGCGCCGCATCGGACTGGCGGCGGCGGAGCCCCCGCCTCGCCCTGCCGAGTCGGCGGGAAAGGGCGGTAGCTCCTCGCCACAGCCCGCATAGGCCGCATGCCGAACAGAACGGTGATCTCTCTCTCTCAGCGCCTCCAATCAGAACCGAATGTCCCGGTTCGGGTTGGTGATTGGCTGGTACGGTTGGTTTGCCGAATGATGGGTTTGCAGCCGGCTTGTGAACCAGACAAACTAGGTAACAAGCCGCGAGAACCGGCGGTCCACGAGGAGCGGTGGTACTGCGAATCGGAGTACCTGTGCGAGCACAGAGCACGGAGGGTCGATTCGAAGCCCGTTATCCGTGGCCTCGTTGTGTTAGTTTCAGCGACAAATTTTTTCTTTGTCTTCACGAGCGCGAAGCCTCGTACGCCGACCTGCAGAAAACCATGCCACATCCAACAGGCACGTTATCTCGGTCTTCACTTCGGCAATCGTTCACCGAAAACATTGTAGCAATTGGTCGAAGCTAAAACTAGTATAGCGAAGCAAGCTATATCTATCGCACGTAGTTCCCTCCCCGCTGCGACGCATAAAGCCCAATCCTTCGAAAAATAAAATAAAAAAATGGATACATTGAAGTAGAGAAACGCGATCACGACACCTAGGGCAGAAATACAAGAAAAATCAGATAAAAACCAACAAAAATTTCAACTAAAACAATCCTCAGACCCAAAGCAAGCGATTGATGAACATTTGCGGTGCCAAGAATCGGAATGACGGATGATTTCACTCGCTCCCCCATCGTGCCATCCATCCATCCCTTTTCCCCGGTCCCATGAGAGTAACATGTTCAATCGTGACGAAGAACGGGAGACTTCCCGCAAGAAGGATCGACTTTTTGCCACATCGATCGCACGATTTCAGTTTTTTTTTTAAAAAAAAAGAAGAAAAAACCAGAATCCACACGTAAGTTCAGAATTATAACTTTTCGAATGTATTTCCCTTCTATTGCGATGGAGCATGCTCATTGTAAAGTGACGTAAGCTAGTTTTCATGTTGCGTTGTGCTGAGCTTGCTCCTTGCTCTGTGGGAATTATTCGTTGTTTTTATGGCTGCTACCCCCATGAAGTTTCCTGAACGCCGACGTCTCATCAATGGTTTTGCACAGAGCAGCTCCACAGTCGGGGTCGATCTCTTGGCCATCTCGTCCAATCAACACAGGTTGATTCTCGTTGAAACGATTCTTGAGGTGAGCCACACGGTGGAAGCTGATGTCAGTGATGGATATCCATTTGATTCGGAATGGCCCGGATGATTCCCAAAGCAAGTTGTTGGCCCACATAGGAACAGGTGCTGATCCAGGTAGTCCTTCCATGCGTGCCTGCATCTGTAGTGTTAGCACAGCCATGAAAGTAGATGGTTGGAGAGGATACGCACGTATCCCTGGAATTTCCCGCTCTTGTTTATGGAAAAGAATAGAAGCACATCACGAGCTTCCTTGAAGGCTTGTTCAAAGATTTCGGCGTTTTTCTGTTGAGTGGCCCAGATATTCTGCAGCGATATCAAAAAAGGCAATTGTCAGTGTTTGAGATAACGGCGGCGTCTTGGGAAAAAAGTCATACATCTTGTTGAGCCATCTTGACATTGTCTTGATTGAAGCTCTTGATCATGAAGTATCGGATATCCGGGCTCCTCATTGATTCTGGCATATGATGGTAAGCGTCCGCACTCGAGTGGTATATTGCTGAATCCAACTGAGTTCGAGAGTGCAGCTCACCACTTGGAAATCCGGAAGGTCTGTCCATCTCCACGAGTTCTCCCATATTGTTCTGGTTGCTTCTCCTCTCGTAAAAGTTGTGTTCGTTCTTGTTGTACGGCATGTGGTCCTTATACATGCCCCTTCCCCTGCCACGACCGAACGGTTTTCTCTCGTAGGGAGCCGAGGAATCACCGAACGAATCGTGCCTCGGGCGGAATGGCTTCTTGAAATCATCTCGAGGCGTGTATTTCGAAGTAGCCTGGCCTCTCCCATGCTCAAACTTCGGAGATAGACCGGGACTTCTGTTGTCTTTGGGCAATTCTCTCCCGAGGCCGTCATACGAGGTTCCCCGAGGACTCATGCTACGCCTCCGAGCCCGATCAACAGCGCTGGGGGATGCATCCCGATCGCGGGCAGTGGCAATCCTGCGAGACAGAATTTGACGCACTGCTTCGGCTTCATCACCGGCATCATCCCCTTGTCTAGAACCGCCATCTGTCCCGTAGCGGTGAGAGTTTTCATAGGTGTGACGCGCAGATTTCGCGGAATGCGGTTGCTCTCCAAATTCTTCATCCCTGGGACGCCTCTTGGGCACCCCTGGTTTTCCTCCGGATAGCAATTCGTCCCCACGGTAGTTTCCTCGGTCTTCGGGCATTGGCGGGTAGCCCGACCGAACAGGAGGGATCGCAGGAAGCCCTCGTTTGGCGGCAATCTCTCTGTCATCCCAGGAGCCCGATGTGACCGGGGGAGGAGGCATAGTATATATGGAACCCCGTGGTCCCGATTCATCAACCCTCGAGATTCGGGAGGCAAAACCAGGTTCCAACGCGTAACGGCTCTCCTCAAGCGCACGCGCTTCGCGGTTGCGTTGGAGGTGCATTTGCCGATAAGGGTAATCGTGGTAACCAGTAAGTTCAAGCCATTCACCAAGATCTCTGTAGTACAGAGCCGCATAATTTGTCTCGGCAGGACGCGGCACCGCCGCTGGTGCATACCGGGAGTCCTCGCGTGAGGGGTAACGCGGAGCGACACCTGGATATATGGGAGGATACTCGCGACCTATGCCGTTGTACTCAACATCTTGCCCATTCGGATCGGTGGGATACCGTGGAGGCTTCATTGCACCGTAAGCATCTTTGGGATGATCGGCCCTAGAACCCTCGTCGCCCCTAAAAGGTACCAAATCGCGGGCACCTGCGGGTTCTCTAAAACTTCGGGGGTCTCTGGGGTCCCTACGGTCGTCGGTGACGGGTAGATAACGATCGGGCTTGCGACCGCTCGAACTGCTTGGACCTTTGGTTTCCTTCGAGTAAATTGCATCCTCGAATCGGCCACGATCGTAACGGTAGCGTGGGTCTTGTCTTCCTCCAGCACCGCCAGCTCTTCTCTCATCATCGTCGTAGCTAAACGGTTTTCGGCTTTCTCCACGTTGATCATATCGGCCAGATGAAAGGGACGGGTCTCTAGATTTGCCACGGACGTCGCGACTGTCTCTCTGCCTGTCATGGTCATCGTATTTGTGGTAATAATCCGAGGTACGTCTGGCTCCTTGTTGTGTGTCGCCATGAGAGGGTAGCCTAGGCTCACCCAGTTTGTATTGTTCATGCTTCAATTGTTGGCTATCCGATGTTCCCGGTGAGGTATGAATCGGCGCAACTTCTGTACTAGAATTCTTCCTGCTGGCGACTTCCGCTGCGCCGTTCTCCTCCTTACCCGATCCGAAAGTGGCCAAGAGCGCATCAACAGCAGCCTCTCTCTCGGGATTCATCGCTTCTCCGCTGCCATCACCGGCGTTATTACCAGCGGCCTTGTTGACGATAGGCTGGTCTTTGTATATGGATGCCCCTTCCTTCTCCAAGTTCATAAACTCGGCCGCCTTCTTTTTTTTCTCTGCCAGAGATTCCAAGACTTTCTGTCTCAATTCCTCGGGGTTCGTTTCTTTCTTCGAGACGCCGGATTCCTTGTTGGTTCCCCCAGCACCATCATCGTGAGCCGGCGACGGTTGTCCGGTGTGATACTCGTTCTCAACAGTATTCTCATACCTCGACGATTCATCATCCTGCCCGCACGACACACATGGTCAGGTCAGGCCAGAGCTCCAGGTCACGCGAAAGCGAAGGAGGGGGGGGGGGCGAGTCATTGGAATGAACGATACCATTACACGGTCACCTGCACTCTCGTGACTAGAGTAGTGGTCGTTCTTCGGCATTGAAATGCGCTCCTGAAGAGAACGACCTTCGTTGGTGCCCTCTGTAATGTTGCTGTCTTGGTTATCAGGTCTGTCGTCGTAGAGATCTTCCATAATATCGCCCCCGGGAGCCTCTTCGTACTGATTTTCGTCTTCCGGGTATGATTTGCTATCCGCGTAGTATTTGGGCCTGTTTTGATCCTGCTGATGGGAATCCGATTGATCGCTGCTATTTTGATAGTTGTACCGGTAGTTCTTTGGGTACCTCCCTCGACCACGGCCTCGGCCGCGACCTCGATACGACGATTCTCTACGAGAATTCGAGGTACCTTCGTCAGATATGTATTTATTGCGCACCATGATGGCTTTGCGGGTGTGAATGAGTTTGTGTGAGGTTTTCTTGCTTACTGTTCCCAGGTTAAGGAGTCGATATCGGACAATCGCATCCGCGGATACACATTCGACAGAGGCAGCTGGTGTTGGATCTCAACAGCGTGTCCGGTTTTTTTCCGGAATGTTCAGGACGACTGGCAAACTCAATTGAAAGTTGCTTGTAAAGGCTTTTTTAGAAGGGTAGCGAGACAGAAGGGACACGAGTATTAAAGGGGGGGGGGGGGGGTGGTTTGAGGTTGGGTGTCTGGGCGACAGAACAGAATGAGGTGGTGGCGGGAGGTGGAGAGGGCAAGAAGAAGCACAGGCGGCAGAAGAAGTGGAGGTCGAGGTCAGTTGCAAGTGGAAGCAAGTAGCGTCGCTCTCGAGCGAGCTAGTTTCGCCTGTTGAGGTAAGGGGGGCAAAGCGACGAGGAGGTCCGAGCAATGTTTCGCGCGCAGGCAGAGGTGTTGCCAACGGCTTTGCTCCAGGCGCAGGCGGGTTTCTGTGCTGGACGGTAGAAGAGGTAAGTATTGCGGACACGGGGGGACTTCTCAAAGGTGAGAAGGGAGGGGGGAGGGGGAGGTAGGGTGAGGGGATGATGAGAGGGGTGCAACAGAACGAAAGATCGATGTACGATGGATGGATAGATAGACGGATGGGTGGATGGAGCTGCACTGCTGATACGTTACACAAAAAGCCGCACGACCCCTGGCAGAGGGATGCAGTGCACACGATGTGTGTGTGTGTTTGACTGCTGCTGGCGGTATCTATCTATGCAGAGTGCTGGTTCGTGTGGGCGGCGGGGCCGGTCGAAGCGGGGCGACGAGACAAATGACAGCGGAGTTGGATGCGCGGCATTCCACCCTGTGCGGGTCACGAGATGTAGTTATTGTATTCGGATGGGACAAGAAAGAGCGTGATCTCGCGCGCATGTGAAGGGGAGTTGGGACTTTCACCTCAATGGGCTGTTACGGGCTCAGAATTGTCGGAGGTACCGATTCAAGCACTTTGGGCGCGTACGGTGCCCAGAAAGCTCAACAAGACGTGGGCAAATGGCATCCGCCGGCCGGCTTCGTTCATGGGCGATGGCTCGGGCCACTTGATAAGAATGTGACGGCAAGCCACAACATACACGAGCCAGGTAATCTCCCGTTGTCGGGCATGGTCGCTTGCCGACATGCGACTGTCAGTTGATCTTCCGGGCGGCCGCTCCGTGAACACGGGTCGGGACGTCCAGTGTCACAGGAATGCCACTTGCAGCAGGTGAGGGCAAATAAGACCGAAGTCACGAGCCAGGAGTTCAACACATGTCATACCTGCACAGAGACATAGATATGTACATAGGCCTCACGACGTCAATTGTGCGACATTCTGGTGGGATCGGATGGAAGTACAGGCCGTTGCATCGGCACATTCGCAAACCCACGAAGAGAAGGTTATCGGATTCCCAGACACTTCGTCCATCCATCACGTACTCCCTAATAGATGCTGCCTACAGTTGTCTTCGTACGCACTATGCCTCTAACTCCGCTTTTTTCGCAGGTCTCGAGTAACAACAGCAACCCGCCTGGAAGAAAAACGCCCACTTCGCCACCAATGCCGCACTAAGATATGCACGTTTGACACACGAACAAGTGCCAGAAAGGAGAATAAAAAAAAACAGATACATACATAGAAGAAAGAACATTTTTGATGCGCGCAGCCCGTTCCCCGCAAAAGTTGGGTCAGTGATCGTGGACAGGTGAAGATTGATTGCCCTCACGCACCCGAAAACATCCGTCCAAACCCCATCGCCCCCGCCGGCTTTTTCTTATTCGAGCCGGCCTTCTTGTGGTCCGGGATCGCTCCCTTCGATTTTGATCCGTCATCGCTGTCCGAATCCGACCCTGATCCTGATCCTGACTCCGACTCCGACTCGGGCTCGACGGCTCGGTTTGCCACGGGCTTGGTGTTTTTGGCTGCTGGCTGGGAGCTCGGAGCGGATTGCGATGCTTGCTGTGGTGATTGTTGAGACGTGTGAATTTCTCGGACGTCAAACGCCCTTCGGTTCTCGAGGTCTCCAAGGGAGTTGAGCTTCTTGGTCGTTGCCGGAGAAACTGCTTTCGGCTTGACGAGCGACTGTCCGGTAGATTTGGCGTTTCCGAGAAGGGAATTCAGCGCAGAAGCTGCCTTGCGAGTGCAATTTTCTTCATCATCACTGCCATAAGAGTCTGAGCCAGCATCCGAACCCGTCTCCGAACCCGTGCCCGAGGCATCTGACTCGGTAGCAGGCACTAGCTTTTCGGCAGCAACTGGCCTGGAAGCTTGCGAGCTCTGTTGTGGCTTGGACTTGGGAATCTGCGCCGACGGAGGTGGCCTCATCTCGTCGTCCTTTGATTCCGAGTCACTCGACACGACATAGGGCGCACTTTTGACCTCTGGAGCTGCACGTGAGACTCTGGCTGCAGAAGACGGCTTTCTTAGCAACGCCGCACTCGAAGATACCGGGGCGGTAGAAGGAGGAGGAACATCCTGCATATCAATATCGGAATCGTCGTTGTTTGTTTGGGCAGGAGCGGATCTCGCCCAGGGGGCATTTGCCTTTGATTTCGAGGCCTTTGAGCTGGATTCAGCCACTAGTAGTTTCCCATCCATCTTTGGCTTAGTCGCCGCGTCGGCTTTGGTTGGTGGTGGCGGCGGGGGAACTGCCTCATTTTCGGATTCACTGCTGGATCCTGATTCCGATTCCGATCCGGAACCGGTTTCGGACTCTCTAGCCGGCGGCTTGTTGGCCTCCCCCTCAGAGGCTTTGACAAGGCCAGGAGGAAGAATCGGAGTGACAACTCGAAAAGAGGGGGCTTTAGTTGTGGCCACCGGAGCTGCAGCAGGCAATGGACATACTATGGGCGTTCGCTTCGATGGTCGAACAATCGGAGTCGGAGTCGATATCATGCCCGGAGCCGAGGAACCAGGAAACCCCTGACTGCCAGGCAATTCTTCGGCAAAGGAGACGGTGTTTCTCTTTTTGCTGGTTGATGATGGGTCCTGGGAAGATGATTCCTTTTTGAGGTTGCTTCGTTTCATAGCTGAGTTCGGAACCGGAGGAGGCCCCATATCTCGTTCGGCCGAAGTCGTAGGAGATGCCTTGCTTGGGAGTATAGCTATGGGAGAAAACGTCCGTATCCTTTTACCGGAGATCTTCGCGTCTGGGGACGTCGCGCCATCCCCAGCAGGCTCGCTATCCCTTCTGGCACGCTTTTTAGTTGCCGGAACCTCTGGGCTGGCACTCATAGCTTCAGGTTTGGTAGCTTCCGGGGCGGCTTCGTCTTCCACTTCTTTCGCCTTCGCTTTCTGTTGCTCGAGAGCCCTGGCCTGCTGAGCATTCTCTTTTGTCTTCTCCTCGAGTTCTCCTGCCTTTTGAGCCTTCTGTTGTTCGAGCTCCTTCGTCTTTTGAGCTTTCCTCTCTTCCTGCTCCTTCGCCCTTTGAGCCTTCCTTTCTTGCTCCTTCATCCTTTGAGCTTTTTTATCTACCTGCTCCTTCACCTGTTGGGCCTTCTTTTCTTGCTCCTTTACCCTTTGAGCCTTCTTTTCCTCCTTCTGAGCCTTCAGCTCTGCGAGCTCCCTGGCTCTCTGCTCCTTCGCCTGCCGATTCCTCTCCTTTTTCGCAGCAGCCAGCTTCTTGTTCGACTCCAACAGTGCCTTTTTTGCGGCATCAGTTTGATGCCTTGTCTCCTCTGCTGCCTCCCCCTTCTTCTTTTCCAGGCGTTCGCCCTCTTCTTCATCTATGGTGGATTGCTCATCTTGGGGCCTCTGTTCTGCGAGACGTCCCTGTCCAACCTTTTGTTGAGTTGGAGGTTCCGCGTCAGCCTGCTCTTTGGCCATATTTGGCTCTTCAACCTTTTCTTTTTCCAGGCGCAACCCCTCAGCATTCTCTTGGTCGAGATGAACGTGTTTGGCCTTCGTCTTCACCGGTGATTCGTTCTGGTCAGCCCTTTCTATGGTCGGACGCTTTTCCTCCTCTTCTCGAGTTCTATGGTTTGTCTCCTCGGCCGTATTTTTCGCTGACCGTTGCTCCTCCATCCTTTCTTTAGCAAGCCGTTCCGCCTCATCTTGCGCCAATCTTGCCTGCTCAGCTCTCTGTCGACGTTCGTGCTCTTCAGCAGCTTGGGAGGCCCTTTTCCTGGCCTCCTTCCGATGCTCCTCTTCCTCCGCAGCGGCAATAGCCTTATCTTCCCCCCTTTTGGCCAGCTCCCTTTCAAGACGATCCTCCTCACCAAGCTGCGCAGTCGTCAGTCTCATCCGCGCTTCACGAGTACCCGCACTGTCACTCTTCTGGCTGGAGGTGCGATGCTCGTGTTCCGGTTGCACTGAAGGTGGCGCGGGAACGCCCTTCGTAGGCTTAGCACCTTTGTTTTTCTTTCTAGGCACTTGGGGCGGACGCGGAGTGGCACCCACTTCGTCACCTTCGTCGGTGCTAGGGAAGTCGTAAATATTCCGGCCTTTCCGTTTTACTGCGCTACTGGGGGTAGTAGCGGAGCTTCTATGGCGGCTTGGAGGTTGTGAGGGGGTTGGGGAGGGGTTGTAGCGTGGGCGGTTTGCCGCTTGAGAGGGGGGGCGGCCTTTGGTTGGGGGCGGAGCCGGCAGTGATGGGGATTCCACGCCGGCGCACATTGGGTTCTGGAGACGCCGGGGCATGGGCGACGATTGGATTTCATGTTTGGTTTCTGAGGCGGCTGGGAAACTACCGTTTACCCCATTCGGTAGTTGTGCATCGGGGACGGATGTTTGCGAGGCGCTGATGATCTCGATGTCGTCGCCGGCAGGGGTGGGCGGTGAAAGCCCCGGTGATGCGCGCCCATTCGTCCCTCCGCCCAGCTCGGGACTATGCATCCGCTGAAATGTATCCTCCAGCACCGAATTCTCATTGCGGTCATCCTCGCCTTCGTCGTCCTCATCATTTCCCAACCAGCGATCCCCGCCCACCACATCGGAACCATCGGGCTCATCCAACGAATCTTCTACCATCTCGATCTCCTGCAGTTTCCGTCTCTTACTCGAGCGCTGCTCCTGCGGCAGGTGCTCGTGGGGCACATCCTCCTCGTGTAGCGGCCCCACGTGTGATCCCCGGTACACGGCATGATGCCTCCTCGAGTTCGGTCTCAGCGCGGACTCCGGCGGAATGCTCGATTCGCGCAGATTGCTGGCCTGGACCACACGCACAACGGAATCGGACTTGTTCGCCGACTTGTCCGAGAACACGTCCGAGACCGCGTACGACAGGTCCAGGTCGTTGCATTCGCTGTCCTGGAGTTTGTGGATACGTAATTTTCTTCCGGGCGTCAGCCAGGGTCGAGGGAAGAGATGGGAGTGGGGGCAACGGACGTGCGGTGCGGGTACAGTCTGCGGTGCCGCTTGCAGATCGACAGGCTCAGCTGCTCGAGAGTCAACTCGGGCGCTGCGACCTCGAGGAAACTGCAGGCTGGCTGGGCCTGCGGCGCGGATGAGGCGGGGTAGACGTGAACTTGAAGGCGCATTTGGGCGGTTGGGCAGTACACATCAATCACGGAGGTGTGAAATTGAGCCCAGCAACCATCGGTAATGAGAGTGAGAGTGTGTGGTTGGGTCGAACGTGGGAGATCGCGTGTATGTAGGAGAGATTTTGGCGTTGAGGCTGAAAAGAGACTGAGTTAGGGTTGACGCGCATTGGGGCCGTTGTCTGGTATCTACTTACATAATGGGCTAGTTACCCGCTTGACATGGTAGTTACTCACAACCAGCATGAAAGATTAAGGAGTCCCTCTTATCTAGAGTACCCTTCATGTGCAAAGGCGATCTTTGTTTCAACATCTTTCAAGCCTTAAACAAGTATAAGTACAATATGTATGCAACCATGGTATATCACCCGTGGGGCCCCGCCATGGTTGTGAGCCGAATGCCTCCTCGCTGAACAGGAAAATAACCCAAACACCGCACCTGATGCGGGAAACACATGACATTCACACAACGTTGCCAGATCCTTTCTCTTCGCTGCCGCTGCGCCTCCAAAACGCTAGTCTCGACGCTTTGCCGAAAAATCCCAGTCCTTCCTTGCATCTCCTCCGCATCCTCTGTCCCCATGTTTCATGGTTCTTGCTACTCTCCGTCGCGACTCGTGTTGCAAACAAAGTACGTATGGGTGGTGGAGTATCAAGCACGACGGTCGGTGGCCTCATAAGTTTGTGAGGCCTGTTCCTCTCGACATCCGCCCTCCCCTGCAGAGGCAGTCCTGACGCCGCACTGCCGCTGTGTGATGATGGTGCACCCGAGTCCAGGGGAGGAGGAAGAGGAGGGTATTCGAAGGAGACTCTGGAGAGGTGAGAGGTTGACGGCGCCCAATAGCGTGGGGATCCCTCTCCCGATTTATGTATATGTCGTTTCGTGATCTGGCGGCGGAAATACTTTCGTAGTGGCCCCGCGAAGATGAAGGCTAAGGCAGAAATGGCGATGAAGAGGAAGACGCCGAGGACGTATGGCCAATTTTTTCGTGGCCTGTAGCAGTTAGTACTCGGCCCGATTGATCGAGAAGGGTATAGAAGAATACCAGTTCGTCGCCTCCGTGGGTTCTGGCTCGTTCCCGGCCGACTCGCCAGTGGGAGTGACGACAACGGTAGGAGCAGCTGGCGTGCTAGAGTTTGTACTGCTGGGTACAGCTGTGCCGTTATCCTTCCTGTCGACTTTGTCCTCGACCTTAAAACCCGCCCAGCTTCCACAGGTTGTCGCCAGAAAGGCGGCAACCTTCTCCCTTTCCCCTTCCGTGGTGCAAACCTCGTCACATCTCCAACCCTCCGGCTTCGTCGTGATGAAGCTGTTCCCACAGAAGCAAGCTACGCTGTTCACGACGCTTTGGCAATCATATTGCGCTGAGTAGAGATCCACACAGGAATGTGCGCAATCTGGAAGACCGATGTCACCGAAGACAAGGATGTCCTGTGCTCTGGCCGCGGCCACGAACAACAGACAGACCAGGAGACCGATAGCGCTGGACATCGTGCGGGTTGATATCGATAGCATGTATGGTACCGTGGGGTCCCGAGACAGACCGGGCCCTGAGTAAAGTGGGTAGGAGACGGAGAAGAAGAAGTTGAAGCCGTCAAGTGGATGTTACTTGTTGTTATCAGACCCCTTTCCGTTGACCTCGCGTGTCGAATGCACACAAAGTTTGGACATGCTGATGGCGGAACGGATGAAGAGAATGACAGGCAGGCGGGCCTCTCGTTCTTTTTGTTTTTGATTGTTTTGCTCTGCCCCGTGGCCCTGTTGGAAATGACTTGCTGTGATGCAGCATGATGGTTGGACCAGCCTAAAATAATAACTAAACGAGATATGATGCGGGATTCCAGGCGTGGCTAGGCAGAGTGCTTGTATCCCAGCGGGGAAATTAGGACTGTAAGCCACGGTCAGTTCTGTGGTATGTACTTATTTTTGGATTCTATTTGCGGCTGTGGTGAATAGATGGAGGCGTCGAGGATCCAGCCGCAAAGCCAGCAAAGCACGAGCTTCGGAACATGGCTGGCTGCGGCTCGCAGGGCAGGTTTGCTGGGGCGGTACATGGAGTTGCTCTGCATAGGTCCGTAAGAAAGTACGAGATTGCCGACTCGGCCGGACTATGTTTAGCAACGGCACCTGCCGGCCGTTCTGAGTTAACTAGGGCCACTGAAAAGTGGGGCCTTTTTTTTTCACTTTTTCCCGCAGTGACTGTTTCTTCTGGCTCCTTCGCCTTCTTATGCTCTCCAGTCTTCACGACTGCTTCCTTATCACCATCCAACCTGCGTTTCGACCGATGATGCCTGCGTTTCGACCGATGATGCCTGTCTGGCTCAAGGGTCTAATTCGTGAAAGGTATGCCCATCTCCGGAATCACCGCGCACTCCACTTCACTTTCCTCCCTTCCTTCCCGGGCTTCTATGATGAAAAGAAACTAGAGAAAATGGAATTCCTCGATCTTAATGGCAGCAATGTCGTCTTGATGTTTCCTTAGTTTTGATACCCTGACTCGTCGCCTCTTTCCCCTTTGATACTCGGTCCTCCAAGCCCGCGGCGTCTTGAAGGACCTGGCACTGACACGTTGAGGAGCTGTGCGGGTTTCAGATCAGCATGCCAGCCAGCAGTGTTCGGCGGTGACGTGTGCCACTCTGTTCTCAATATTGTACATACGCCGAGGCTGGTTCCTGCGACTGGGGCGAGGGGCTCGGCTGGTGCACTCCTGAGAGTGCCCCGTCAGCCCTGCTGAAAGTGATACTGCTTTCCCGTGGAAACATTGCGGTCGACGATAGGACTGGTAAACTCGCACCCTATCTAGATAGACAATCGATTTCTGTTCGATTGACTTGGGCTTCATCGTGAATAATCCTTTTTTTAATCATGAATTGTAAACCTCCGTCCGTTGTCTTGCATGTGCTTACATGAACCACGCCTCCCTTGGCGTTCGTAACACGACTCGTACTGAGGACTACCGCAAACCATCACCAATCCCAGCTCGCATACAAAAGTTCATAGCTGGCCTGTCCACCACCTTCGTTTTCCAAGCAACACAACACAACCACTACTCATACGATGCCTTCGGATCTTCCTACCGCACGGTTGCGCCGCTGGATGCTTTCCAGCCCACCTGTCGAATGGGTGATCATGCATCTCAAAGAGCTGTTCATCAACTCTGTGCGACAGGGGCCTGTACCGCAGCATATCGCCTTCGTCATGGATGGCAACCGTCGGTTCGCACGCAAGAATCACATCGAGACCGCGGAGGGACACAATATGGGCTTCGAAGCTCTAGCGAAGGTGTGCTTCACCCTTTTCCGCCTCCTTTCCTCTTGTCCCCCTGCGTCTTGCGTGGCGAACTGAACCGGGAGAACAGATTCTCGAAGTCTGCTACAAATCCGGCGTGAAAGTGGTAACGGTCTACGCGTTCAGCATAGAAAACTTCAAGCGTCCGCTGCATGAGGTAAATGCGCTCATGGAGATTGCGAAGATCAAGCTGCTGCAGCTGTGTCAACATGGGGACCTACTCGAGCGGTACGGCGCCAGTCTGAGGGTCCTCGGAGAGCGCGGATTGGTGCGCCCGGACGTACTGGAGGTTGTCGACGAGGCAGTGGAGCTGACGAAAAACAACGACCGGTATCGCTCTTTTCTCGGGCGAAGCATAGGAAAGAGTGCACGCTGACACGGACATAGCTCGATCCTCAATGTCTGCTTCCCCTACACCTCCCGCCACGAAATCACTTCGTCGATCCGGGACGTAGTAGCTCTCAGCACATCCGCGCACCCGGCATCCCCCGGCTCCCCGGGCCTCAGCGACTCCTCCACGTCGTCGGAGAAGACGGCCACAGCTGGCCTCACCGATTTCGAGTCCATCACGCAGCAAACACTCGAAGATCATCTCTTCACCGCTGGTTGCCCGCCGCTTGACCTCCTCGTGCGCACAAGTGGCGTGCGCAGGCTTAGCGACTTTATGCTGTGGCAGTGCCATCAGGATACCGAGATCGTGTTTATCGACTGCCTGTGGCCGCAGTTTGATATCTGGAAGTTTCTGCCGATCCTGATCGATTGGGGCGTGAAGCGCAGGCGACTGGAAAAGGCGGGATTGGTGGACGTTAAGCGTGAGGGGGATTGGAGCGATGCGGAGCTGAATAGTCACCGCCAGAGGGAACTCGACGAGAGGAAGAGAGGTATTGCGAAATCCGCCACTTTCTAGTTTCTTACTCGCATGGTACGGTACTGGTTTAGTTTTTTTTTTCTGGCGTGTTTTGCATTCGGGATCGATAGATCGCTTCTGCTGCTTCTGGGATTTGGTGTGGTTCGCATCGTGATGGGTATCGTGAGCGTGGAGGTAATGTAATCCATGTCATGGGCGTTCGTTCGTTCCGTTTTGGTATAACAAATGTTGTATTGGGTACTACAGTTTTTTATTTTTTTATTTGGTCCTTAATCGCATGCGACCTATACAGACCATGGCGGTATACAAATTGTCCGGTTCCTGGCCGCCGTCCGCTCATTAGGTACTACGGCAGATGGCATGCAATCGGGATCACCCATGCGCGCGGACCCCACCGAGTATCAGCCCGCGTTGCCTTCTCAGAAACTGATATTCGTCTGTGTATCCTGTGGCATCTCCTCCTGCCCGCCCTCGTCCATTTCCGCCTCCGGTACCCCCCCAAACTCACGAACCCACTCCACCGTCCTCTCCGCCGTCCTCTCCGCCGGCCCGTCCCCCCAAGTCCGCCTCCACATCCTCCTCTCCTGTGCATCGACGCACTTGACCCTGTGGAGCACCCAGACCTCGCTCCCATCGACCGCCTTGTGGCCCGCAGTCCCGAAGACCCGCTCGTTGTACACGACCAGCCGGCAGTTCTTGACCACGATGACGTCCAGCACCCGGAGGTCCTGGACAATGGCGCGCAATCGCATCTCGTCGACGCTGCGCGGGTGGAGGCCGATCCAGACGTCGATGTTGAAGGGCGCGAAGGTGGCGTCGCCAACCGTCAGCGTTGTCACCGTCGTCCTGTGGCCGTGACGCGTGGTGATGGTGCGTTTGGGTGCGATGGAGAGGACGCCGACCAGCAGCGTGACGCGGGTGGTGGCGGCGGTGACGAGACGCGCCGGCGGCACGGTCGCCACCGACGTCAGCGACACCGCCGACGGGATCGGCGGCTGCGTCGGCGCGTCAGAGCCGGGAGAGCTCAGGATTGTCGTGCTGTCCAGGTACGAGGAGCTGGCGGTCGATTCGTCGCCCGCGTCGGACTGGATCTCCTCCTGCTCAACGTCGTCCTCGCTGGCCGGTGCGGAGTCGATCGTGAACGACACCGTCTTGCCGCTCTGTTTCGCGATGTGGAGGACCCGCCATTTCGGCACGCTGGTGCTGGCGCTGTCTGGCCGCAGATCGACCGCTTCGAGGTCTTCCAGTTCGCTGTCTTGAAGGTCGACCCTGTCGAGTGTCGGCGCTCCTAGGAAGATTATCTTGCGTTTCTTCGACCTCGTGGCGGAGGCCTGGGAGCTGGTGAGCATAATGTTCGTGTGGGCCGGGGGCGTCGAGCTCGGGGTGGATAGAGACGCGGGTTTAGCGCGATGGACAGGGCCGCAGCCCACCCACCACGTCCTCACATGGCGTTCCACCTATAATAATATTGGTGCGTAGATACCCCACCAACACCAGAGATGTGCCGCATTTCCTATCTCACTTATTAGCGCGTCTGTGGACTAGCGCGGTATCAAAAGGCGGCTAATATACGCCAGGTCCACATGAACCCCCCCTCAACACCCATCTTCCTCCCAGCAAAGCGTACTTGATACCATCATCACCACCGCCCTCAGGATCGGTAATGGTAGGGAAAGAAACAAACATACCTAATTACACTCAGGTTTCTTCCTGGTACTTACTTTCGCTGAGCGCCGGTACCACAGCTTCAGTGCCCCAGTCGACCAGAAGGAGAGCAACACCTGAAGGCTGTATTTCCCCACGGCCGCTTTTCCCCTACCTCCCAGCCCGTAGGTGCATTTCGTTGTTCGTCCAAACCACCATTCAAACCGATAACCACCAGATTCCTCCTATCCGCCAATAAACAGGCAATGAGATCTTTGCCCATCTGATTTATGAAATCCGAGCTCCCGGTCATATTTTAAATCCACTTGTTACATCGGCAGAGAGAGCGAAGACGATCCGAACCACTTCGAAGTCTATTTCCCAGTCCTACCGATCGAGATATCTTCCTTGAATCTATGTCTACCATCCGACTTCCGAGAAAAGCCAAAGGAGTGCCCCGCCGGAATACTTGGGTCGCCGAAGCCGCTGCCATATGGGTGACCCACTTCGCTCAGCGAAAGAAAGCCGACAAAAGGACCTACCAATAACGAGTGGAAATATATCGTCGAAGAAGGTAGAGGATATCATTATTCGAAACGCTGCTACCGATAAGATCGTCCCGGCTGTGTTTCGGAATTGGTGTAGTGATGAAGATGTACTGGAGTGAGTTTCAAAGATTGTCGACGCTGCCGGACGACCCTGGCAAGATCGGGTATACGTACCTCTGGGGCTCGCTTGGTTGGGCAAAGAATCTTCTCTCGAAAAAAGACCGTCGATTTTACCACCTCCCGAGGAATTGAAGGAATTCGATTTCCAAACTTCCTCCGCCTATGCTCTACTGCGGCGGATGGCACTTCATCGACTTCCGGGCGACCTTCTCTCCGACTTGAATCCCCCAGGATGGTCGCTGACCATTATGTAGCGTGCACTGTTCGGCGGTTCCGCCATCTGCACTGCGCAGTCAGCGGAAAAAGCAGGTATGTACCTACATAGAGTACATATGCCAATACGTACAGATTATGTAGTACATAGAGTAGATAGCCTGCAGACGAGAGTTGATCGGTTGCTGACTCCATGGAAGGCGAGCATGGAATCGTGGCTGGGGGGTAACTAATGGTCAGTTGAAGTTCGACGAGAGTGTCTATTTTGGATGTCGCCGTGCAGCGCCCGGTGACCGATACCGATTCGGACATCCCATTAAATTCGTATGTATGTAGGTATGTAGAGTACATACATAGAAGGCAGACAGCCACAGCCACAACCGAGCCTTTCCTCTCTTCCGCTTCTCTTCCAGCGCATCCTCGTATTGGCACCAGCGCTGTACCACCTCATCCACCTAGTAATGCGAGACAGCGCGAGCGCAGGGGTTCTCTACAGATAAGAGCACATACATAGCAGATACTTTGTATGAAGATCGAGTCGAGTCGTCTCTCCACGCAGAACCAGGAACCTTTTCTGGCTGGCCGGCGGCTGGGAGGAGGGGGAACATCGATTTTATTTCGCGTCCATAAGCCTGTTAAGACTACGACGAACGCCAGCAACAACCCATATCCGTCCGCGAGTCTAGCCCTGCGGCTCTCCCGTTGGCCCTACTGGCCCAGCCAATAACAATACTCCTACAACAAATCACTACCACCTTCCTCTCCCTCCACCACCTCTGCTTCCATCTCCATCGATTCATGATCCTCCTCCACAAAGCCATCACTTCTCTTCCCTGACCTTCCGTCCAACATCGGCAGTCTTCAGAAACGTGAGTATCGCGTCAGTACAGCGTTCGTCACTGGGAGGAGGAATGGATCAACGCTCGGTAGTGAACCAGACTACAATCTAGAAGCCAATCAGAGCACACTGATTCGCCGGCCTTGCAGATGGGCCCCCAGTTTGCTTTGCCGACACTGCACACTGTACATACAAAAGAGATCGCGAGAATTGTTTCCTATAACTACTTTATAATATATCTGATTCCTGTTGCAGGTATGATATCCGCTCGAGGGTTGTTAATCCCACCACAAGCAGCACCGCCGCTGCCGCCGAATAGCAGTCTTCGGATATGCAGCCCTCACATTTTATGTTGCCAAACCGAGATATGCCAGTTCCCAGTTACTGTGTACTATTGTCGGAACGGCAAGAAGAAGAAAGTCACAAACCATCCGGCGTGAGCGCAGATGCATGAGATCGCTTCCTCGCTGCTGGAGCGAGCGATTCAAGTAGGCGGAGAAACCAACATCAGATCACAAGCTCACGAGAACGATATGGTCTTGATGATTGCGGAAGAGGAAGCTCTTGAATGTCGTGATCGTTCTGGAAACTTAATCGCTTGGTTGTGGTGGCGGTGATGTTGTTGACGACCTGCTTGAAGCAGTTAGACCGGTGAATCAGCATACTCTGATTCACTTCTACTACATAGTACATATGTACTTACGTTACATATAACAATGAACCCAACTAGATACGCGACAATACACACAGAAATAAAAAACGTGGACGTGTGTGCGGGTCCTCGGAGTGCTAGCCGGAAGAGCGTCCCACAGTGTTGCAAGTTCAGCCGCGCCCGTAAAGAGCAGAAGCAATAAAGTCACCCTCCTTTCCGTTCTGGCTCCCTTCCCTTTTTACCTCCTTCGCTCACACGCACAAGACATCACTCGGTCCTCTCCGTCGACCCAACATCGACCAAACCCTTCCCCCCATCCCCGGATATGACTTACTCCCGTGATTCCAACCAACAGCCGCGCGCCCACGACACGCTGCGGGCATACGTGCACGACGCCACCCAGCAGCAGCAGTACGACACCTAGAAATACGTCCACGACCCGAACCAGACCTGCCGGACGGCGCAGACGCCCGGCCCCGTACAGGGCGAGAAGGCGCCCGATTACCAGCTGCAGCAGCCGGTGCAGCACCAGCCGAGCGGCGGGCACCAATTCCTGACCGCCATGCCGCTGGCCCCGTTGACGCGCAGTCCTGCGCCCGGCGATCGTCCGTCCTGCGGCGCGAGGGCGCTGACGGTTTGCGCGTATCTACCAGAGCGGTGGTGATGCCCAGTGAGCAGCTCCAGTCCGGTTTTTGTCTGGGTTGTTTGGCCCGGTTTTGCGGAACGCACACGGAATGCTGTTAGCACTTGTGGAAACCAGTCTCGGGCTCTGGTCTTCTGCAGCTGTCTCCTCTTGCCCCCCCCCCCCCCCCTGCGTCCCTTGCGTCGTCGAATCGTTCAAGGACGTGCAGCACTCGCGTGGAAACTGTGGAGTCCCGCTGGCTCTATGGCACAAGAGCGGAGGAGTCGGCGTTCTCATCTACGCCTAAACCATCCCCCAGTACGCACACGAGCTTCCTTTGTAACCTCTCTTTTCTGGCGATTTCTCTCTATTGGGCTTCTAAGTTTGTGATGACTGGTTCCGTGTTTGGCGTCTTTATTTGCTATAGGTAGGCAGCGAAGGAGTGCTGATAGGGGTATGGAGGGTATGAATGAATGTGAATTACATGGAGTCCACTTGTTGGCTCACCAGGTTTTCCTGCTTCCAGCGTCGTCCGCTCCATGTCCTCTACGGGCCTGTGATATGTACGGTGTGGATCATGTGCTCCTTGTTTACGTTCCGGGGGGGGGCAAATCGCCCCATAGCAGTTACTTATAAGGTCATGTAGAATGTGATACGTCCAGGCAAGGAAGGAAGGAGAGACAAGAAGAAGAAGAGATTATTTGCTCAATAGTATGATTCGTAACAAGTGGAGACGCCGGGATACGTTCGGTGAGGTGGGCTGAGCGTTTGCGTCGATTGGCGGCGATCCGACGGGAACTGGGCAGTGGCGCGGGGCAGCGGGACCGCGTATCTAAGCATGTAGATATGTATCCATCCAGCCTAACAGTATCCAGGAACTGAAGGCGTCCCCCTCTATCCCGTGTGTATTGAACAGCACTCATTCATGCCCGAGTTACGCACTGCTGCCAGATTCCCAGCTATCCTTATAGTACACGACTGGAGTCTCGAGGTTGGAGGGAACTTCGTGTCTGCGGAGAATAGTAGTAAGCTTGTATGGCACAAGCTGTATGCATGTACCAGTGCCCTGCAATGGCCAGCTAGATAGCCCGATGCCAAACCTAACTGCCGCAAGCACTGTAACTACAACTCTTCGTAGAGAGAGGGACAGCGGGTCGCATGCGCCTCCAGAATACCTACGATACACAGAGGAACTCTGGACCAGTTATACAGTATGTAAACCGAGAACAACGATAACTAAGGTGTAGCAAGCATACTATATACGTACTCTACCTTCCCACACAATGACCACGTCCGCTTCCGTCCGGGCGGAACCAAGAACGGTTGCGTGTGTACGGGGTGGCGGGAACAGGGGGTCGGTCACCGGTATGATTGCGGTTCCGATTACTCTCCTTTTTGGCCTGACGGAGAAGCGTGCGCTGAGGGGAGATTACCGTATAGTACCGTAAGGCGAAACCGAGATGCGATTTTGCGGCGGTTGGGTACTTAGCTGGTGAAAAGACTGGCACGAACTGATGGATGCGGTATGATGCGGATTGACAGGCAACAACTAGTTAGAGTACATTATCACGATCATAGACAGTAGAGCGAAACCAGGTATCAATTCCCGGGACTCGCTATACACTCCCCTCCCCTCCCCTCCCCCCATTTCGCTGGAAGGAAAAAACAGAAAAGAACAGAAAAACAGAGTACTGCAGAGGGTACTCTGCATCATCCCTTTCGCGAAATCATTCCTCGTTATTCCAGCTCTAGATGGCGGGATCAGTGTGGGTGTTGGTAGTGGTGGTGTGCTTGTCGCCGAGGCCGACAGCGTCCTTGATCTTTTCCTTCTCGTCAGTAGATATTCTAATCCTCATTCGGACACAGCAGGAATGAGGAGAGAACACACCTTGTTGACTACCGAATCCTTCTCACGACGGCTCTTGTCAAAGCCAGCCTGAGTGCTGCTCTTGGAGGAGTCGGTCTGGAGTTCACCAGCAACCTCTGTTTGTTTTTTATGTCACTCATCAGTATCTCGCCTCGACCCATATTGGGGGGGAGTGGGAGATAAGGGGAGAAACATACTGTCAGCAGTGGTAGTGACGTTCTCCTTGGCCTTATCGACGGTCGACTTGGAAGAGTCGGGGCTGAGCTTCTCCTTGGCACTGTCGGTGAAGGACTTGCGGAAAGTGTCGGACATCGTGAAATTTGTTGTTTGGGAGTGTGTATGGGTTGTAGATGTGAAGGATGTAGATGTGGAGGGTGTGGTTTGAGTGGATGGAATGGGAAGGGAAACGGAGGGAGAGTTCCACGGTCATTTTGTACGTCGAATTTCTTCCCTCCCCCCCCCCTTTCGGGTGCACCCGTAGAGTACGTTCCGTCACTGCGGTGTCGTTCAATGACGTCCTGTATCGTGAGCTGCGGGGCCCTGCCAAGGTTTGCAGATCCGGGATGTTGGCCATGGCGATGTATGACGTAACGGGTTGGCTATACACTATGTATGTACTCGGACCCTGCGGTTGAACCGGAGCTGAAACGCGTAAGTGCGGACTGACGTAGTTGGTTTGATCGCGGCCGTGACGGAGAACCAGGCAGAAGCCCCAGGCGGGCACCCGTGCCATGGCTACAGACGGAAAGTGACGTTTGGCACTGGTGGTGAGCAGTAGGGGGAGGGGGTCCGATGTCGATGCCGCGACGAGTTCTGGAAGATCGGGAGCGTTGGGCCCCTTGAGCTGTGGACGCAGAGACCACGGATCGCTACCATATTCGACAAGAAAGTACGCGCAACTGCCGCACATTACTGGTACATACCGCAGAGTACTCCATCCACGTGGCGCGGGGTGGGTGTGTTCTCGATGAAGATCTCCGCGGCGATGGACCGGACCCGCGAGTGCTGTGCAATGAACCGTCGGCTCATGCTCGCTCGTATGCACGATGTCCGCTTGAGGTAGAGTGGTGGACTTGCAGCACACACCCGCACGAGGCAAACTGCGGCCCACCACTCAGACGTCTCGATCGACGAGATATCGAGGAGCCGCAAACACCCAGCTACTTTTGCACATGCTAAAAGGAGTAGAGGTGGGCAGTCTGACCATTAAGGACAGCCCTGCAGCCCCAAACTACAATAGTTACCCGTATGTAGCCGGCCAAACTGGCTCGGCCCTCTGTGGCTTCAGTTCGTTACCCCCCTCCGGGGCTCAGCGGCAGCCCGAGCCCAGGCGCTGATACTCCCAATTGCTGGTGGACCACATTGTTGGATAACTCTAGTTTGCAGATGCCGCTGAGATAAATCAATTTAGTCTGGCTCGCACATGCATCCCACATCCCCATCCACATAACGGCTGTCACTTGCTTACATACTTGCTTACTTACGTGCATATAAACCTCCCCCCTGAAAACGGGCGCCAAAAAATAAAAATGAAAATAAAAAAGCAACCCGAGAAGAATGTATGTATGCACATACTTATGTACTTATGTACTTACACTGCAACACGGCAAAATTTCCATTTCAACGTTTAGATACATATGATACCATACACTCGCGTTCGAGTGAAGAGAGAGAAAGAGAAAGAGAAAGAGAGTACCCAAAAGTAGTGAGTACAGTACACAGGTAGGCAAGTAGAGCAGGGCAAGAAGCGCTGCCCGCGTTAAGAGCAGAGTAAGTACCTCTCACCTAATCCCAACTCCGCCAATTCCAACAGAAATATAGAATGAGGACTCATCTTTGAGAGCCTCTGGAGGGTGGGTATAAGAAAAGGGTGAAATAATTTCCTCGACACATACACACACACACGTATACACATCGAAGCGAAGTACCTAGAATATAGGGTAGAATGACGTGGGAGCATGCGACGATGGATGAAGACAGAAAAACGCTGAAGAAAAAAAAGGAATCGGATTCGGAAAAAAATTATCCCCCACGGTGGAAAGCAAAAAAATAATAATGAAAAGGAACGCAAAACATCAAACATACGATAGAAAAAAATACACCCAGCACCAGTAGTTAGACGATCCGGAAATCCATAGCTGAACAGCTTGCCTGCCCCTTCTCCGAAAATCCTACCTCCCAATGACAATTCAAAATTATTTTTTTGAAGGGGGGGGGGATTTGTATGCACCCTGTACGTTTCCGCCTAACCGAATAGCTCCATTGAAAAAAAGAATCTGTTGAATCGGACGGCCGCCAGAGTGACCAGTCCCGTGACAAACGGACAATCCACCGCTAACTGCACCCGCCCCCGCTCCGCCAAAAAGCACAACACGCGAGAACAAAGCATGAGCTTCCCTCCTAAAAGCCTACTTTTGAGATGTTAAGGAAATAAAAACACAGATAACTACGAGTTTCGTCTTCAATCCACACAGCACTCGATAATTCGCAGAGAAAATGGGGCGAGAAACCAAGAGTAATCGAACATTGAGGGCAAGAAAAACGACAAGAGGCAACCACTTAGACAAGAACAAGAATCAAACTGGAAAAAAAAATAGCAAAAACCTTTCCCAGAAGACCAGCCACTTTATATATCGTCCGGCAAGGAGCATGTAAAAAGTTAAATGCAGAATAAGAAAACGAACCAAAGAGTTAAAGCCGCCTCCGAGAACGAAGAAGAGAATAAATCATATAGAGGAAAATCCCAAAAACATAACACCTGAGCCAGTAGCCCCATCACGGGTCTCCTGCCCCAACCTCACCGCCGTCTGTCCATTGCAGGTTATCTCCAAACCCTAGCCCGCCAGCGCTGTCTTCCGTGGTGTTCAAAAACGAGTCGAAGTCAAAGTTGTCCAAAAGATCGGATTCGCCGTTACCGAAGTCTCCAGGGAAATCCACATTCATATCGATGCCGGTGAAAGTTGAGGCCGGCTGGATCGGGTCATTCGGCACCAGTGGCGCCGCAGGCGCGGGGTTCGGTGTGGGTTGTTGCACGGACTGTCCAGCAGAAGTGTTTCCGGATGGATTTGGTCCGCCCGATGTGAAATTGGCTCGAGCGTTGTTGGGGCCGTTGAACGAATGAGGATGCTGTGTGATCGTCGGCGTCGGCGGTGTCGGCGGTTCTGATGTCGTCGGCGTAACGACGCTGGGCGCTGTGGGCGGAGCGGCACCCTTCTTTGGTCGCTATTTTAGAATTAGCGGTCAACGGACAAAATAACGAACACACGATGGTACCTTTTTGGTGGGCTGCGCGCTCTTTCCCTTCGGATTCGCCTTGCTGGTCTGGGTAGGTGTAGGAGGCTGGTTGTTCACTTGCGGAGAGGCTGGGGCTGTTCGGCCTGTATTGGGAGGATTGGCGGGTGCTTGGGGAGGGGGCATAGCCGTGTGCGACAGAGTTTGCTGGCGCGGCTGCGGTGTGCCAACTTGTTGGGGAGGCTGGTTCGGCTGCTGCTGACCTGACTGCTGGGCCTGAGCCTGCTGCTGGGCCTGCTGTTGGGCCTGCTGTTGGGCATGCTGCTGCTGCTGCTGCTGCTGCTGTTGCTGCTGTTGCTGTTGCTGTTGCTGCTGCTGCTGCTGCATCTGTTGTTGCTGCTGCCACATAACACCCGCCGGCTGCCCTCGACCGGCTTGTTGGGCCCGCATGTTCGGGTTCATCTGCGCGGCCATCCCCGGCTGCATCTGACCCTCGAAGCCAGGTGGCCGCATCATACCTACACCGTTGGGTACACCAGCGCCGTTGTTGGCCATCCCGCCGTACATCATTTGGTGGTTGCTTTCGGCCATCGGACCATTGAAACCCGCAGCTGCAGGCGAGTTTCCTTGTTGCAACCGCCCGCCCATCTGGCCGTCAGGCAGTGGCGAGCCGGGGACCTGGTTCGGCATCTTAGGAGTTCCCGACATGCCACCGGCAGCTTTTCCACCGGGCCCGGGCGAAGGCGCTGCTCGGCTGTTCGGAGACATGTTCGGATGATAGCTAGGCCGGTTCGTATCGCCATGGGTACCGATATTATCTTGCTCCTGCCTCGCCATCATCAACCTCTTCTTGTTTTGCTGTTCAAGCAGCATCAGTTGCAGCTGGTAGTCCGCCAGAGCATGGCCACCAGCGCGCATCCCACCGCCAGGAGCAGCGTAAAACTCATTCATGCTGCCACTAAGGCCGCCTTCCGATGTCTGCGGCATCATTGGCGAACCCCCTTGCCCTGGATTCTGTGGCATTCCCTTGGGCCCACCCTGCAACTGTGCCATGTTTTTGCCCGTAGCTGCAGCCATGTTTTGAGCATACATCTGCATCGAGCGCTGCTGAGAATGAGGAGGCTGACCTTGAAAGGCCGCAAACTGGTGCGCGGACATATTGTTCGGGTTAATGCCGTTCGCCATCAACATCTGGTGAGTCGCATTGGCAGCGGCGTTCTGTGCCGCAGTGCCTGGGGGAACACCTTGGGGTGTACCGCCTCTTCCATTCCCGACCGGCTCGTAGCCCCCGTTTTCCAAGCGTACCCGTTTGTTGCCGGGTGATGCGGCAGCAGCAGCCGGCGATTGGGGCCTTTGTTGACCGTTCATGTCACTGACGTCATCTCGGTTAGGCATGTGCTGCATCAATTGTGGTCGAACGAGCGGGTTCATCTGGTGTGGTCCTCTGCATCGAGCGAAACCTCATCGTTAGATCGACGTTCTTGTACTGCACAAAGGAATCAAAGTCCTAGTTACCTTGCGGTCATCTTCTGCAGCACAGTGCGCTGTAGCTGCCCTGTCTGCCCTGGTTTGTGCGCCATGTCGCCGGGACTACCCGTCCCTTCCTGACCGGCGTGCACACCGTTTATCGATCCCATAATCCGCGTCGGATAGTTCATCTGTTGGCCCATGAGAGCTGCCTGACTGTTCGGGTTCATGCGCATGAGTTGCTCGTTCCGAAACCGTTGTTGAGCCTGAACGCTGTGTTAATCCGAGATCCTGCGAAGGTAGCTCGCCCCCTCCCACAGATTTGGGTCACAAACCTGTGTATGCACATATGCGTTTGCCGCGACAGATGCGTTGCCTTTGGTGCGCGCCCAATAGATGTCCGTGAAGCAACACCACCACTCCAGTAGGAATGACCCAGAAATAGATGTGGGCACCTTTGCCGGCGGTAGATCCTTGATGTTCTTCGCTTCGTCACTGTCGTCCTGCCTTTGGCCGTCACCGTCCATTGGTTCTTCGTCGATGCCATTCATGACATTGCCATCATTCTCATGTTTTTGGGGCCTACGTGATGGACTGGATCGAAAGTTGTTGTCCACCTGGACTTCCGCATCCGGTGCCTTCAATAACGCGTTCGCGCATTCGAACATTTCGTTCTTGCAAAAGTAGTCGTAAATATAGGTGTTCAACATTTGTCGTCCGTCAGCGCCAGTATTACCACGAGGAGTCGCGCCGTGTTCCATGCCTGCTGTTCCGCCGACCATCCCCCCCATATTGTTCATGTTCATATTCGGGCCAGCTTGTTGAGGCTTCTGATCCATTTGGCTTATGGCGACCAAGGGAGGAAATTCGAACTGATAGCGTAGCCGACGCCTGTGGCGCCCGTGATTCGAGTTTGCCGCCCTCGAAGTGAACGGCAAGCGACTGCTGCAGGTAGGAAGAGGAAGACAAGGAGACAGAGGACTCAGATGCAAGCGTTGATCGGATGCAAATTGAGCCTATCCCAGCGAGGGAGAGAAACGTGGACAGGCGGCAAACGCACGGTAACGTCGCGCGAAGTAAGCTGCTGGTACACCACGAAGGGTCCCGGAAGGAAGCACGCGAGTTCGGCGAGAAGACTGTTCAGTCAGCCAGGTTTTTTTTTTCTTTCGCCACCGGACCCGACAGCAAAGTTGAGTTATTTTTTGAAGAACTTCTGTTGGGTATCGTTGGGAGGGAGAATGTAGTTTCGGCAGGGTCGGGACGGATTAGATGATGGAAGCGATCGGCCGACGGAGGGAGGACTCTGGTGGAACCGGTCGCGATGGAGCGTCAAGAAGCGGACGAGCAGACACCCAGGACAACCTGTTGAAAAAGCCGAGAGGGCTGGCGAGCTTGAAGCGACCGAGGGGTGGGTGTATATGGGGAGTTCACCCGCGCGGTCGTGGAAGAGTAGGGTTGCCGGGGGGTGGAGGGATATGGCGGGTGGTTGGTTAGTTTTGGGTGTGGTTGGGTGGGTTCTGGTTGTTGCGGAGGGGGAAGGTTTGCGAGAGGGAAGTGTAATTGCTGATGGTTGCTGCCTGGGAAGAAGGCAACGAGCAAAAGAGCGGCGGGAGAGTTCGTTCTCGGGAGTCGTAGTTCGTATTGGAGGACAGTCGGCAGGTACTCATACGCAGAGGAAAATGTACGGGGACACTTTTTATGTACTGATATTGATTCGAAGGGAGAAACGGGCAGACGAGCTGGGTTCAAAGCAGACGATTTGACAAGACGAAGGGGGGGGGTGGTATGTGGTGGAAGGTGGCAGGACAACGGCCGGACTCTTACTTCCAGCTCGTCTTTTCTTCTGGTGTTCTTCCACCTCTTCTTTCCCAGTCTGTGGATCGGAGAAAACGGGCGCTGGGGGGGGGGGGGGGGGGGGGTGTTGGGGGGGGGGGGGGGGGGGGTGGGGGGGGGGGGGGGGGTGGGGGGGGGGGGTGGGGGGGGGGGGGGTGGGGGGGGGGGGGGGGGGGGGGGGGGAGGGTTGGTGCGGGTTTAGTAGTTTGGGTGGGTGGTGGTTACTTGGGGCAGTAGTGCGTGGAGGAGGTGGAGGAGGTGGAGTGGAGGAGTGGAGGAGTTGGGCAGGCAGAAGGAGGAGGAACTCAAGACAGAGCTCAAGCAACTCTCGCGCTTAGAGGGGCTGGGGGAGCATAGAGCGATGATGGTACCTCTCTCAGATGTAGGTCCTCCGTTCGGTCAGAGGGAGGGAGGGAAAGATCAGGTTGAAATCAGCGGCCGCCACGGCTCTTTAGGGGGAAGGGGAAAGACGGAAGGGTGTATGGTTGTGGGAGCAGACAGGGTAAATCGAGCACAAATAACGAGAATCCGCATTATTTTTGGCTATTTCTGATATTCTTCTTCTTTGGGTCTTACTCTTGCGGTTGTTCGTCTGGTTCAATTCGAGTGGATGTACTAAAGGCTTCGGGAAAATTTGAAAGCGCATGAGGACGGACGCCGGAGACGACGCCTCGCTGGACGCGCGTGGCCGCATGGCCCGTGAGGAGAGTGCCAATGCCGTTGTCGTGGTGCACGCACGTATCTAGAGTGTATCTCAGATGTACCTACCGACCGCAGCCGGAGTCCTGCTACCTGGAGCACGGCCGGCTATCGAGAGCCGCTCGCGGTGATCGCGAGAGGACAGGATGAGGATAGCCTCCGACGATAGCACTCGACAAGGCCTGAAGCCCGTCGTCACATATTGGCAACGGTAGCTACCGCCCTACCGCTGGTATGGGAGCAGCAAAGCAGTAGATGGAGTTGAGTTGCGCTGACGTTCACTACCACTACAACTGCGCGCTTCGCTGTCGTGACGGGGGCGAACCACCCACCCTGCCCTCGTCCATCCATCCCCCACCCACCTGGGAGCGAACAGGCACAACTTATATACCATACAGAAGGAGGTACTCTACATTGCTACACGCTGGTGCGGACAACAACAAACATTGCAGTCCGGAGCGGCGATGTTGGTGTGAATCAAAGGCGAAGAAGGAACGGTGGCATCGACACTTTGGACGAAGGAGAGGAGTGCTTTTCTTGGCCACGCGTTGTGGTGGTGATGGGAGCCATCGATCTGGGGTGGCTGTGGGCTAGGGTTGGGAGCATGCATAGGAGTAAGAATTTTTTTCACCGACCCACCCCGGTTGACCTGATCATGGGGAGGCCACAGGCGATCGAGAGAGAGAGAGAGAAAGAGGGAGAGAGAGGGAGAGAGAGGGAGACAGGAACAGCACGACAGCACAAATTCAGAAAAATACATAATGTCGCATCTTCGATTCGCGTAGATTGTCGTGCTGTCGATGTCGAGAAACGGCTGCTTCTCTACATATAAAGCTTCATCCACTCTGATGCGGACGTGGGATATAGATATTTGCAGGTGTGATGATGTCTGGAGTATGTATGTATACATACATAACAAGTCCGCATACATACATAGAAGGAGAAGAAAAAAGAAAGAAGAGAGCCCTCCTCATTATCCGTCCGCACGATGGCTGACTCAAAGCTATTGCCGCGAAAAGAAAGGAAAACGTTGTGCTACGTGTAAGTGAATATGTACGTCCTAGGTTGCTGTTGGGTCCGACTGCTGCGAATCAGGGAAATGCAAACAGTCCAGGCAAGTTGCGAGCAAGCACGAAACTAATAATTGATGACAAAAAAGGGGCAAGAGCTCTACAGCCCAGAACAAAGCCTTCGTGGAGGCGGTGGCTGTTGTGTGGAATCGTTGCGATTTTCGGAATCGAACGGGATTGCCGTTCTGAAGAGAGAGCACTGGGTTGAATCCGTCCGACGATAAAGTCCAGGTCGCCAAAACAAGCGCGTGGCTGGAAGAAGAGTGGAGAGCTCCCCCTTGAATGTGTTTATCTAGCCTGCCACAATCTCCCGCAGGCACTTCAGGGCTCTTTCGGGAGCCGGAAACAATCAGGCGCGAGGCGCAGCAATCAACGCCATCAGCAACAGATGGACGATCTTGGACCCAGGTTTATTTCGACGACCGTCGCCCCCGCGTTTCCCCACAAATCAACACTAGATACCGCTCAGATCCGGGAGATCCCATAGAATATAGTCTCCCAACGGTTGCGTCGTAACTGAAAGCTTTACGACCAGGTTGGGCAGGAGGGTGGATGAGTCTGAGCAATTCACGGTCACGAATAGAACGGATTCGCCAGCCGCCCTCCGAGCCCGTCTGGCACCATGCAGTATTCAATTCGGCCACAATGACAAGAACAACAACAATTCAATCCTCTCCCGGGGGCAACTCATCATCAATGATTCTGATGAGGGACACTCTCATCTCTGTAGAATCGTTACCCCGCAGCACATCGCTTGCGAAGTGGGTATCGACCTGCATCTGAACCTGTTCAAATTTACCAGCACAACGGTCAGCTAAATGTATCGAGATTGCTGAGTGGTCATGCAGCAGGCCATGGCATCGCCAGTGACGGCCGTGGCCAACTAAACATCGCATGAGAGTACTGACCATCTCCAAAGCTCCCCTCAATACACCGCAGAGGATGTTCGAATACCAAAGCTCGTTCTGTGCTTTTGAGTCATCCGGTAACTCGACAAAGTCTGCCAGAGGGTTCTCATCGAATATCAGAGAGAATTGTTTATTATCCGACGTCCAATTTGTCACGGTAGGCGTGATGTTCAGAAACACTTTAAATCCGATCTAGTGCCACCCGAACTGGTCAGCTATGTTTCAACCGAATTGGCAATCTGCAGTTCCACCGCTGAGTCCCAAATCTCTAGCGAAAAGCCAGCTGACAGCAACCATGGATATGAAGCTCAAGAGATACCTGTTGGGACTCCTAATGTAACCACTCACTCGACGTCACGTACCTTCGAGATGGTCTCGGCGGTCTCTCTGAAGTTCGCACACCTTCCAGTGTTTGTCTTCGCCAGAAAATCCTCGATCAGGCGCAACCCGATGTTGTAGCCCATCTTTTCCAACTGCTTGTTGACCTCCATGTAGTCGCTTTCGAAGTCCTTGCAAAGCTGCGCGACAATGGATCCGTAGGTGAGTGTGACCAGTTCGGCATTCTATGATTCGTAAGGCTTTAGCTGCTAGAAGCAATACGGTGGGGTGCAGCAGGTCGAACGAACCACTTTGTCGATTCTGGTCTTCCAAACCCTTCGAACTCGTTAGCTATGAAAAGTCGCTGCAGCCGACGGGAAAGGGATATCTCACTCTTCGCCAATACGGGCAGCCTTGGTGGACGACATCTCGAGCACTCTGAGTTCCGAGGGTGTGATGGAAGATGACCGGGGTGGTAGCACTTGGAGGGAGATGAAAGTTGGATGCGGTAGATAATACGTTGGGAATAGGCGATTGATGAGAGCATGACCAAATGCTAGTCCAATAAGGGTTTAGCGGAGTAAACACGGCACTCTTCACTACATACACGCCTGAAATTCGCGTTCGCGCCTCACCTCACATACAAGCTCTTGTCGACCCGTCGGAATTGCACCACCAGCAACGACCTCCCCTCCGTAACATCGTACCTCGAATCGCGCAGATACCGCATATCCCGCTGTCATGTCGGTCGATAAGCGCAAGGCGCCCGAACATTTTGGCACTTCTCAACTCGTCAAGCGCACCAGGCCTGATGCTGTCCCAAGCAGTTCATCCGTCGCGCCGATAGTGAACCGGACTGCGAACAATGGCGCGCTTATTCAGGCGGTATGCTACAACCACCGCGTGGATACGGACCGGTAGGAGCGAATCTGATTTGCGCGTTTCATAGGTTCCTCGGACATCCGGACTGCAGGCTCCCATAATGGAGCTCACGGGGCATGGGGTATGTCTTCCCCTATGATTATGGCTCGCTTGTCGTGCGCATCCGGAACTCAAGCTAATGAGCCGCAGAAAGAAGTCTTTGCCGTGCGCTTCGATCCCACCGGTCAAAACATCGCATCCGCCGGCTTTGACCGTGCAATTCGTATGCTTTTCCTTCCTCCTATTCGATGCGATATCGGTTGCTGATACACCAGCCTTTCAGTGCTTTGGAAAACTTATGGCGATTGTGCGAATTACCTGGAACTTAATGGCCACAAAGGAGCTATTCTCGATCTGCACTGGTCACGGGATTCCCGGATAGTCTTCTCGGCGTCGGCGGATACCCTGTTGGCAGCTTGGGACGTTGAAGGTGGCACCAGGGTCCGGAGATACGTGGGTCACGAAGATGTTATCAATGTGGTTGACGTCGCCCGACGAGGGCCTGAGGTGATGATCAGTGGGAGTGACGACGGAACCATTGGGGTATTTAATTCCCTGGCCACGTTGTCCAACGCCATTGCTAACTAAAGACGTAGATATGGGATCCTCGGCAGAAGGAGTCGGTGGACTACATCGAGACCGGCTTTCCCGTCACGGCATTAGCAATGAGCGAGGCAGGAAATGAAATATTTAGCGGCGGAATAGATAATGACATCAAAGTATCTCTGCCCCCTCCTCGAAGTCCCGCCGAAAAGCCGGGCTGATGGTCCGAACAGGTTTGGGATTTGCGCAAAAAGGCCATATCGTACACGTTACGGGGCCACCAAGACACAATCACGTCTCTTGGCGTGTCGCCAGACGGACAATCGCTTCTCTCCAATTCCATGGACAGCACTGTCAAGACCTGGGATATCCGTCCGTTTGCCTCCTCAACTCGCAGCATCAATACGTAAGGCTACCACTTACTACATCCTCGAACCTCTTTCTAACCGCGATACAGATACGAAGGAGCACCGGCCGGAATCGAGAAGAACTTAATCCGTGCCAGTTGGTCACCAAATGGTGAAAAGATTGGTGCTGGTGGTGCGGACGGCAGCGTCGCTGTGTGGGATGTTGAGTCCAGAAAGCTGCTGTACAAGCTTCCCGGCCACCGTGGCACAGTAAACGACATGAGATTCTCGCCAAATTTGTCGGAACCCATAAGTAAGTACATACATATCTATCTCTTCAACTTGATACTAATACATATCTTTTGTAGTCGTCTCGGCATCATCTGACAAGAGTTTGATTCTTGGAGAACTGGGCAAATAACGAATGGAGGAGAAGTTTGTTGTGGCGGGCATGGTCTGTGCGTGCCGGTGGTTAGATACATGGTTCGCGTATGGTTGATCGGGTGAAGCTTTGGAACACCGGATGTGATTTTGAAGCATTCTGTGTATTGACATCAGTTAGAAGGTCCCTTGGTGCATCTCTTGCGTTATGTACAAATGCCCCTAAAATGTGAAACAGTTGAACGTCGGTGCTACGGCTGGGCATTTTCCGTGGGTTTGAAGCGCAAAGGCTGCAGACAAAAGGGGTATGTTCTGCGGCAATGTGCACTTGGGTCTGTATTTACCAATCCAATGGCGTTCTCGTCGCCATCCGTGAAGACCTCCATGAGGAGAGAGAATGTCGGAATATCCTAGAAGATGCCATTAGCCTTCCAATCTACCGACAACTACAGGTGGACATTCCGATCCTCGGAGCCTAAGTTCTCCTCGCCCGGGCCGCAGAGTACATGACATGACGGTTTGCAGTTGCCCAGAGTCTAGCCCGCCACCTGCATAAGCCTTCGGAGTATCGAGTGTGAAACAGTCAGAGAAGAACTTGCCCCTGAAAATCCCTAACATGTTTCTGTACGTATGTATGCATACCGCATCCATGGACGTCCGTCATTCGTCGTCTACCACCACCTCTCCTCTATCGCCCCGTCCCTTCTCAGGCGCCATCCGTTCTCCCTTCTTTCGTTGACACACCAGGTGTCCGACCTTTCACTCTTTTCTGTGCTCGAAGCACACACACACAAAAAAACCCCTCCTTCAGTCGCGCAGATTACACCGTTTATCCAGATTACCTAGCCCAGGAACGATATACATACACACCCCGGCGCGGCGGACCTGGATGCTACATAGAACTGGCGCTTCTTACGGCCAATCACACGCTCATTCAACTATTCTGAGAGACGATCTCCACCGGACGGCACTCTTGCGAAGAACAACATTGTCGGCCACCGGGGACACTCGATTTCAGCACCTACAGCTTGCGGGAACAGTAGCCGAGTGTCTAGAACCGAGTAAAATTGCTTTTACTGATTAGTTGATACCTTCGTTTATCCGTTGTCGTCGTCCTCATAGCAGCCTTACATACAACTCGATCGCCCTCGAATCGTTGATACGCGTCGTCAGGATCTCTTCTTTGCATCGTCATTGGCTACACGTACGCAACGGGCTTGCAGCTATCTATCACATACATTTCGACCTGCAGTTAGGCCCTTGCAACCTTGGGGATCAGAGCTCGCAAGCGGGAGCGAAGAATCTCCGGATCGGAACAGAATATTCCTCCTCATTATCCATATATTTTCCGCACGAAACCCCCGGTTTTATAGTCTTGTCAACGCGCTCAATGGCTCTTCCCCAGGTTTCTCGAATTACCACCCAACAGCCCCCAGATACGACCCACGCTTCCAACACGCCAACAGAAATGGCCGACGGCCAGAGTCCGAGTGGGATGGGGCCCTGGCTTGGTGGTCGGATGCGGGGGGATTCGTTGAGTAGCTCAGGAAGTGGTCCCAAAACACCAGTTCTATCCCAGACCCAAGAGATGGGTCGCATCGAGGCAGTGTTGGTCGGAACACCATTAGCAAGATCGACGTCGAACCGTTCAAGCGGGTTGTTTGTGACCAACCCAAGTACTCCGGTGTCACCTGGGACGACGGGATACTCCAGAACTCATGGCACGCCTACGTTACAACAGGGACCGGAGCAACGGGGTTCACAGGCGATGGAGCAAATACGGCATTCGGTGCAAAGGCTACAGAATGGATATCTTGAGGAGACACGGATTCCAGATGCGGAAGTGCAGCGACCGGAGGTTGTGCCGCCGCGGAAAAAGTGGTGGTGGCAGAAGCCCCGGTGGAAGGGTGTCCAAAACAGATTGGTCACGGTAATGATTGCGTGCATGATGTGCGCGATAGTACTGGCGATATGTGAGTACATTCCTTTCTCAACCGACGGTGATTTGATTCTGATACTTGAAAAGATCTTGGGCTGGCTCTCTCGAAGCAACTGAACCTGAAGCAAGAGTGGCATGTACTTCTGGTATTAATCATTCTTGTGGCGGTGATGTTTTTCTGTCATTCTTTGGTCAGGCTGTGCTTGGATCTTACTGGCGGGGGCGACTCGGAGCGGGGGCCAGGGGCAACGGACTTCTCGCGGATACCGTCCATAGCTGGTCCCGGAGGCTATGCAATGCCTCGCGAGCCGATACGAGTTAACACCCAAGCCCCAGATATCGTCCCGGGGGTGAAGGAGCCACCGCCAGTTTATGGGCTGTGGCGATGTTCGTAAGTTGTCACGAAACATGAGATGAGCGCACGATACTAATTCGGACTACTTATGTAGTGTTCGGGTCAACCCCAACGAATTCTACTGGGTACGACGGCAAAGTTCCGATCAAGCATTGACCCCGACATCGCCGCACGCTGATAGTCGAAGATCAATGGCGATGTCACCAAGGCCGCCGTCGTATCTCTCCGACGACGGTGTCTCGTACACAATCAATGCGGTACCTGAAATACGGACCATGGGTCCGTCGCTACCAATACATCCCTCGGAAAGGGGCCGGATTCTCTGACCTCGAGGGATGTGTCTATCGATTGTTTTCTTTTCCTGGGCGTGCTTGGACCTTGTCTCTCGTTTTCTGGCGAAACATCTTTGTACCCGTACCCCTCGACCGGGAATGGGGAACGATCGTGTTGTATTTACTTGTGTTTTTCCCCTTGCACTCATCTGTTACACTCACTATATGGAGTTCTACATCCTTTCATTTTCCTTTTTGTCGTTCTACCTGGGGTTCTGGGGCACCGGTGTCATCTCTCCTTTCTGTCGACCGCCTTGGGGGCATTTCACACGGCAGGTTCTCTCGTTCGTTATTTACATGCTTCTCTTTCCTCTCACTATGGCCTGCTCGGCCTTGTATTTACTGCGTTCTGGACGGCGAATGGGTACGGTTGCTTTACTTCGTCCTCGTCTGGAACATGACCTCAACGCCCAACGTGAACCTCCTAGAAAAGCAGAGCTCCCGACCCTAACACCCAAACAGCACAGCCGCAGCTGCCCGCACGGCCCGCGCCGCTTTACCCTGCCAACGGAGTGCTTCATAGCTTGATATCGCCCAGGGTCACTGCCACCGAGTGACGACTCATATGTCACCAAAGCCCATGCACCACACCGATGATTCTACGGATAGATAAAACCGGCAAAAAAAAGACGTCTCCCAAAATTGCTGTCTTAAACTGAGTAGATTCGAATTATCAGATTGATAATTCTTACATTGTCGATTTTTGCCCCACTTCGGCGGGATTGTTCGAAAAAAAGATTCCCGGGCGTACAACTTCTACGTTCCCTTCAACCGCCGCCAAAGCAAAAGCAACGAAACAACCCATACGAAAACCACCGCAGATCCCCAACCTCCACCCGCCCACCATCTTTCCGTCCACCTTGACTTGCCCGCAGCGGCGGGTTTGCCATGTCCCTAGGCTCCCGGATAAGCAACCTGTTCTCCAGCGGCAGCAGCAGCAACGACAGCGGCGAAAACAATTCCCCCGTACCAGTGCGCCCCACCAACGCCAACTCCACCCCCACCGGTACCTCTGTACACCGATTGGGAATCGTCGGTAGAGATTATGATATCCCGATGGACAATAGAGCGTCGGTTGCTGCAGCGGCGCCTAAGCATGTCGGGGATCGCGAGGGGAGACCGCCGTACTTGCATGTCTGTTCCATTGACCACAACCCCGCACACTGTTTTCCTCCTCCTTCGGCAAGCGGACCAACCGACTGACAATCCACACAGGCGATGATCGCAGGCGGCCTCGGTGGTAGTACAGGCGACATGTTGATGCACTCCCTCGACACAGTCAAGACGCGGCAACAGGGCGCCCCCACGGCCATCAAATACGCTACCACGCCGAAGGCCTATACGACTATTTTCATGGAAGAAGGCTTGTTTCGTGGGTTGTACTCTGGTGTCACGCCGGCATTCATGGGCTCGCTGCCAGGAACAGTCATCTTCTTCGGGACGTACGAGTACTCGAAACGGTACCTGATCGATTCCGGGTGTCCCGACAGTCTGGCATACCTCGCTGGTGGCTTCATCGGTGATCTCTTTGCGTCGTTCGTTTACGTGCCGTCTGAAGTCCTCAAGACACGACTGCAGCTGCAGGGAAGGTACAATAATCCTTACTTCAAGAGTGGGTACAATTACCGCGGCACGCTGGACGCCGGAAAGACCATTGTTCGGGTCGAAGGCCCCGCTGCACTTTTCTACGGTTACAAGGCGACCATCATGCGAGATCTTCCATTCTCCGCTCTGCAGTTTGCGTTCTACGAACAGTTCCGGAAGTGGGCCAAGCGATATTGCGGTCCTGGAAAGGATATCGGACTAGGGTTCGAGATCGGTACAGGTGCGATGGCGGGCGGGCTGGCTGGAGTCATCACTTGCCCTCTAGGTACGTTTATTTTGCTCCCCCCCCCCCTTCTTTTTTTTCACCGCCAGAAATTGGACTGACTGAGTTACGTATGTCTAGACGTCGTCAAAACCCGATTACAAACGCAAGTGCGCACCACCGCCCCACCATCCACCCCCGCCGCCACCCTCCAGAGCCAATCCCGCGGCTTCCATACGTCAGCCGCCGTCTCAACCTCCATCGGTTCTCCATCAACAACACCTCCGCCGAAAGCCGGTGCCCCCAAACTCAACACGTCTAACGTCTTTATGGGCCTCAGGTTGATCTACCGGACGGAGGGGCTAGCAGGCTGGTTCCGCGGCGTGGGTCCACGTGCTGTATGGACCAGCGTGCAGAGCGGAATCATGCTGGTGCTGTATCAAAGCCTGCTCAAAGAGATGGAAAAATTCAGGCAAGCGGAGGGGGAGCCCGTGTAGTTATCCAGCCCGGAAAAAACAATGTCTTCTCCACTTCTTGGTTCTTTGCCGGTTTCATGTTTCTTTCTTTTCTTCCTTTGGTCTCTATTTGCTCTGCATATCCGGTGAGAGGTGTGAAAGACGGTGTTCGCCTTGCGGCGTTGTATATATACTCTTGTTAGACTTATGGGGTTCGATTTGGTCGGAGGGGATTGTTACATGCGGGTTCTGGGAGTTTTGCGGGGTGAGAGGGCTCACCTCGCATGTTGTAAGACTTAGATAGCGAGGGCAAAGGCGAAGATGGGATGATCATAGATTACGAAATACTTGTTCCGAATGGACTTCCATGGTTCCTCGCGGAGTGAGAGTGAGAGTGAGAGTGAGAGTGAGTGACGCGGCGCCCAGCATTCACATGGCTTCTCAGCGGGTTGCCTCTCCCAAGCTGCGGACGTTCCTGTTGCTTGTGACACCGCATGAACAGTACAAAATCGCATCATCGGCACATGACACTCCAGGACTACCTACCACGTGTCCATACTACCGGAGACCTGTCTGTATCCCGACCTGACCTCCCATACGATCAACAATTGCCTGTGCACGGTCTCGTGACGCAATATTTCTCTTTCCTTGGACGGAAATTACTCATGCGATATCACTCGTGACGCGACACTCGGGTGGCTACGGTTCTGCCACTTGCCGGGCACCATTCTCAGTGCTGCAGTCGGAAGGCAGGGCAGGGTGAGGGCCCGGCCGACGACTGAAGCTCGGATCCAGTCGGGAAAAGAGGACTGGGTATCTGGGAATGCGACCGCTACCGTGCGAAGTGAAGTGGGAGCGGTGCAGACCTTCCAGTGGTTCGCACCGGGTGGCGACCCGGCTGAAACCGGTTTGGATAAGTTGGTGAGTTGACACAGAATCGGCGGGGACTGGTAAGAACCGGTTTACCAGAATCGGTAATCTCACATGTGGACAGGTTTCAGCGGTCCTCGACCACAGGCGTGAACTGGCTTTAAAACTGGTAGCCAAACCGACACATTAGGACCTCGATCCCGACTACTCGGACAACCAGACCCGACAGTACATGCCAGTTCGACTGGTAAAACCCGGCTGATTAGCGTACGGTCGAACTGGCAAACTATCTCCTGGAATGCCTGCGGCAGAGCTCGACGGTCTTCGGCTTCGCTGTTACAACGGCCAGAAGGCGAGTAGAGAAAGTGTGTTGGAGTTCCTCAGACAAAGGTCACGGTTCACTCCGAGCCATCGGGGGGGGGGGGGGGGGGGGGGGGGGGGTGTTAAAAAAAAACAAAAAAAAGAAAAACGCAAGTTAGGGTA
>Ga0307516_10000586_pt1 | contig 49292 bp, 61 predicted proteins | sample 19_EM_MG_FD_203310 | JGI IMG/M metagenome (GOLD analysis project Ga0307516, IMG submission 203310) | Populus trichocarpa ectomycorrhiza microbial communities from riparian zone in the Pacific Northwest, United States - 19_EM | ecosystem: Host-associated > Plants > Roots > Unclassified | place... | reverse complement strand
GGCCACCCGAGCAGCCGGCACAGCTGCGACGGCCCCACGCCCCGAGCGCGCTCGCCCCAATTACCTCGCCCGGCGGAGGGAGCCTGGCCCGACCACGTCGCCCGAACAGCAGGTGCGCAGAGGGGTCAAGCGGGTCTATAAGGGGGAGTCGGGGCGCAGTGCGAAGGAGTCGGCTACGCACGATCACCTTACAGAACCGAACCGAACCCCTTGAGATTATTTCATTGTATAGCGACGACAAGAAAGAACCTGACTATTATTCGTACCCTACTCTTGATTCTAATTCGTCGTTACGTGACTCCGGTGCCAGACAGGACCCCAGTCTTACACCGCCAGCGCCGCTTCCTTTTCCATTTGGTCCCGGCTTTGCCTGTATTCTTCATCTTTTCCTCCTTCCTCCCTGACTTTTGCCAGGAACTCCTTGTCCCATTTTCTCATCAGGAGGGAGGTTAGTCGTGCTGAGGAACAGATGAACGAGCACGCCAGTCGTTCCTCGAAGTGACTTTTTCCTAATACTGTTGTTATCTGCTGGTTTTGTACCCCCCCCTTTTCAGGGCGGTACTCCGAATGCCTTGACAATGCATCTGGTTTCCCGTTCCGGGTGCCCGGTCAGTAGTAGATCCTGAAATCGATGCCGGCCAGCTCCTACGCCCATCGTGCCTGTCGTAGGTTTAATACTTTAGTTGTTGTAAAGTATTCTAGGTTCTGGTGGTCTGAATACACCTGGACCTGGTGTGTTGCTCCCTCACAGTAGCGCCTCCAATGTTTGAAGGTGTCCACTACTGCTAGGAGTTCCTTGTCGTGGATTTCGTAATTGATTTCCGTGGGCTGGAACTTTCTTGAGTGGAACGCCACAGGGTGTAGTCGGTTTTCCTCGTCTTTTTGCGATAGGACTGCTCTTAATGCGAAGTCCGAGGTGTCGGTCTCAATAATGACTGGTCGCCGGACGCCGAAGTGGGCGAGGATGGGTGCCGTTGTGAACCGCTGCTTTAGTTCCTTAAAGGCCTTTCCCGCCTCGGAATTCCATGACCATTTTTCCGTTTTCTTCGTTAGTTCTGTCAGGGGTCGCGCTACTCTTGATTAGTCCTTGATGAATCGTCTGGAGAAGTTAGCGAACCCCAGGAAGGACTGGGTTTCACTTAGAGATCTGGGTTCCTCCCAACTCAGTGCCGCTTCTACTTTTTCCTGAGACATCGTGATCCCGTTTCTTCCAATGACGTATCCCTGAAATTCCACTTCCTGAGTTTTCCAGATGCACTATTCCGGGGAGACTGCTAATCCGTTGGTCTAGAGTCTTCCCAAGACTTCCTTGACCAAGCGGTCATGTTCTTCTTTGGTTTTGGCCTAGACTAATATGTCGTCCATGTATGCCAAAACTCCGACGTCCAGTAAGTCTGAGAAGGTGTGATTCATCATGTCTTGGAAGGTGGATGGGGCGTTGGTTAGGCCGAAGGCATTACTTGGAACTCGAATAGTCCGTATTGTATTCTTAATGCCGTTTTCCATTCGTCCCCTTCCTTGACTCGAATGAGGTGGAATCCATTTTTTAGGTCCAGTTTTGTGAACCATTACACTTTTTGGACCTGGTCCTGTAGCTCCTGCATGAATGGCAGCGGGTATTGGTTTGGGATTGGTATTTTGTTTAGTGCTCGGTAGTCGACACATAGATGTAGCCCTCTTCCATGTGGTTTTGGAACGAAGAGTATTGGTGATCCGTCAGGGGATGTCGAGCGTCTGATCTTTCCCGTCGGCTCTATTTCCTTTAGCCATTCTCGAAGCTTTTGGAGTTCCACTTCCGATAGTGGGTAGATGGGTCCCCAAGGTGCTGTTTTGCCTTCCCTGAGGTTGATCTTGCAGTCGTATGGTCGATGCTGGGAGAGGGCGTCAGCTGCCTCCTTTCCCATTATTCTCAGGTACTGTCTGAATTCCATGGGGACTCATTCTTTCGCGTCTTCATCAACTGCTGATACGTAGCCGATGATCTGCGCTTGGCGGTATTTTGCTACCTCTTTGTCTAATGTCAGGGAGAACTTATTAGTTTCAAACTTGGTACATTTTCCCAGGCAGCGGGGGCTGTTGAAACGGATTTCCTCCATAGACCAAGTTCCCTGCAGGGGGTGTTTTTCTATCCATTGGAATGGGAGAAAAATGTCGATTGCTGCCTCCATTGGTGAAATCTCGAGTTTCTCCTTCGTGTAGTGTTTCCAGTACTGCAACCGTATTGGGTCCCTGTGGAACTGTTAAACGAATATCGATTCGGTGGTGAAGATCAATATCTAGGTATATAGAACAAGTATATAGAACTGGAAGAGAAGTACAGGAAGAACTGCAGATATCCCTTCTCACTTCCCCACTCTTGTGTAAACGTGTCCTCAACAAAACTGTAAAGCAGTATCGGCAAGCCTAAAGACTGTCTCAGCGCGAGAAGCTTTTTCAACACACCCCCTCTTCTCGTGCTCCGAAGATCGACCAAATGCAAATAAACCCATTATCCTCGTTGACCTCATTAAAACCTCTACCATGAAAACCCTGTGGGAAAAACACTGGCTAGTAGGAAAAAGAGTATCAACTCACGCTTGCTGACATGGTGCAAGAACATTCAAAACAGGAACTTTTCTTCTCCAATCTCTCGTCACGAACACCCCCGTTTTTCAATCACTATCCTTTGGCAGGCCCTCCGTGTAGGGGTTGAATCGAGTGAGTCCAGTGAGTCGCAATAGTTATTCGTGTCGCGGGACAGCAAGAGGTTTGGTCAGCAGGTCGGCTGGATTAGATACGGAGGTGACATATCGGAACTTAACTGATTCCTTCATCTGTTCATCATGCACATGATGATATTTCACATCAATATACTTGGACATTTGTCATACAACTCCGGTGGCAATCAATTTGATAGCACCTTGATTGTCGCATCCAATTGGTACTGGTCCATTGGAGATCTTGACTGCCATTCCATCTGCTGCTTCCTTGAACATACGCTTAAGCCAAAGGCTTTCCCAGGTATCATATGAGCAGGCGATATATTCGGCTTCAAGCATTGAGAGTGCCACCACACTCTGCGATTTGGCTTGCCAATGGATCAGTCCGGACATGACAAGTTCCTCACTGAGGTTGGTGTATCCGAGGCCAAATACACATCCTCTGACTGATTTGTGTGTTGTCAGATTTCCGGCCCAGTCCGAGTCGGTATATCTGATAACGTTGATGGGTGTATTGTGAGACAGTATGTGGGATGGAAGTCGTCAGTAATGGATTCGAAATTCTGAAGTGGACTTGAGATGTCGTAATACTCTCTTGGCAGCTGTTGCGTGCATCTCGAGGGGTTGGACGTTGTATCGACTGAGGGCAGTGACACTAAAGACAATATTTGGGTGACTTCCGAGTGCCGTATACATGAGCGATCCGACCATTGATAGGTACTCTTTGCGATTTGCCAGTTTGTCCTCACAGCAGGTGTTCGCCAGATCTGTCTGAGGATCGAGTGGAGACTTAGCTGGTTTTGCTTCCATCAATCCAAAGTGTCGAATAATCATATTGATGTAGCCTCGTTGACATATACTAAATCCCCCATCTTCGGTTCTTTCAATTTCAATTCCTAGGAACCGTTTTGCCACACCCAGATCACACATCTTATACTTCTTTTGCAGCAACTGCTTGATCTGATGCCCCTGTCGTTCTGTGCCATTGTGTGCAATGAGCAGATCGTCCACATAGAGTACTAGAAGGACTCCCAGTTGAAGGTACAGATTTGGATCTTCAGCTGATTGTCGGAATCCAATGGATTGCAAATATCTATCGATATCCTCGTACCAGAGTCTTAGCGCCTGTTTCAGTCTGTAGAGTGCCTTCTGAAGTACTAGTGCACTTCCGGTCGATACGCTTCTGGTCAAGGTGAGCCAGTCGATTCCGAGTGGCATTTCCATGTAGATGTTGTCCCGCTCAATCTTCGGATTCAGGAAGGCTGTTACCACATCCATAAGATCTACATTCCAGCCATACTGGGTGGCCAGTGCTAGTACCAAACAGAATGTTGCCATCTTCGATACTGGTGCATAGGTCTCGTCATTGTCGATTCCTTCGTTTTGTTCTTAACCCTTGATGACTAGTTGTGCCTTGTAATGAGTAGATCGATCCGGATTGACCTTTTTCTTGTAGATCCACTTGCATCCAATCGGTTCTTCCACTGCTATATCAGCCATTGGCTTATGGATGGTATTACCTATCGTTCCTGGCACAATGTCAAACGTGTGGTTCTCGACCAATGCCTGCCACTCATGATGCATAGCTTCCTTCCATTACCTTGCTTGTGGACTTTGTAATGTGGCCTTGTAGGTGAGCAGTTCGCTCTCATCGATCGTTTCCGTTTCAGTGATTCCTAGTCTCATGAAGGCAGATGCAAGGCATTCAGAAGACATCAAATCACCCCCTTCTTCGTGAGCATTGCTCATAATCGCCTTGTTGGTTTCAAGGCGCGCTTTACTTCTGGTTCGTGTCGAGACGTAATCTTGCTCATCTGCCAGTATAATCAGTGTAAGTTTTTTTTTTTTTTTTTTTTTTTTGCATTATCGATCCTCTGTCCAGGAGAGTTCATCGTCCTGCAGGAGAATTCATCGTCCTGTTTTTTTTTTTTTTTTTTTTTTTGACAGGTATGTAAGTTTTCAGTCAGAGATTCTATGATCTTTTAAACTGCCGATCCTCCGTCCAGCTGATTCCGCTGTTTTGACTGGTATGTAACTTTTCAGACAGAGATTCTTTGATCTTTTAAACTGCCGATCCTCCGTCCAGCTGATTTCGCTGTTTTGACAGGTATATCCACCCCCCACCACAGATTCACTCGAGCCGATGTGTTGTTCAGCGGGAAAGGGAGAGTCTTTGACTTACTGGCTTCTTGCCTTGGCAATTCATTTGCCTGATCTGTTTCATTCATTTCGTGAATATCATTGAGCAATTTATCTGCGTCGTCTGGAAATTCAATCGCTTCGATTTTTTGTATGATTGTGTGTACGTTCTCTTCTTCCTGAAATACTACACTTGAGCATTGTACTGCACATCCGGTTTTTCCGGAGTTGAAGTCCCATAGCCTCCACACTTTGGTACTGAAGCACATAGCCAAGCATCATGCACACACTCGATCGGTTTCCGAACTTCTTTTCGCTTCTCTGAGCAGGCGGAATGTGCTTGTACGCGTGACAGCCAAATCGTCTCAGATGTCCAATCTGTGGAGGTGTTCCATAGAGTGCCTCATATGGTGACCGATTTCTGGATAGACTAGAGGTTGGGGATCTGCGATGCAGATAGCATGCGGTCCTTATGGCTTCCGGCCAAAATTTTATTGGTACATTGACATCCCACATCATACTTCAGGCTTTCGTATTTAGAGTGCAGACCATTCGCTCAGCCGTTCCATTTTTGTGTTGGGTGTACAGGGGGGAGGGTTCAAACGTGATTCCCTTTTCTCCGAGCAATGCCAAGAAAAGTGCGTTGCTGTATTCGCCGGATCCATTGTTGCTGCGAAATCGTTTGATACGGTATCCTTGGGTTTCGACCCAGGCTTGATAGTGACGGAATTTGGCTGATATTTCTTCTGCTGTCTTGGTAATCAGGAAATACACCTTGGTATACCGTGTACAGTCATCAATGTAGATGATGTAATATTGAGCTCCTCCGTTACTGTGTCTTATAGGCCCACCAAGATCTGAGTGTACGTGCTTGAATGGAGTTGAGGTCTGGAAGGCCTTGGTATGTGTCAGCTTTTGTTGTTGTTTTGTGTGGATACATGTCTCATATAATCCGGGTGCTGTTCCCCAGTCCATGCACATTTCGATAGGATCTGAGCCCGGCATGACTATATCGACATCCATGGCATTCGTGGCAACCGGCTCGGTGTCCGTGGCATCTGTGGCATCTGAGGTAACCCGCTCGACCGGCCCGACATCCATAGCATCTGTGGGCAGATTATGCGAGGCGTTCAGGATGCATTTTAGATCATGGTAGTTGAGGTGTGCGAATCGTTGGTGCCAAATTTTCAATATCTTTGCATTTTTAGTGCTAGTCCGTAATAGCTGGATTTCTGACGCATGTGCTGATCCATCTGTCAATAGTATGTAGAGGCCTTTTTCGAGAATGGCACTGAGAACCTTACTTCCTTTGGCATTGGTGATCGAGCAGATATCGGATTTGAATGTTGATGCGTATCCATATGAGTCGAGCTGCCCAACAGATAGGAGTGAGATTCGGAATTCGGGGACAAAGAACACCTCAATCTCCACATCTCCTAGTCGTACAACTCCCTTTTTCTTTGCTTCTACTTGGTGCTTATCTCCCAATTTGATTATCATATTTGTTTCCATGACTGAGTCATTCCCAAAGTCTCGAAAGTTGTTGCCATAATTCTGAGAGGCTCTCGAATCAATTACCCAGGTTCCATTTGACATTGCCGATCGATATGACACCACCATCACCTCCGTGCTGAGGGAGGTGGTTCCTGCGAGTCATTGTTGGTTGCCGGTAGGGTTTGGAGCGGATCCATTGCCTCCTTGCTCTTGAACTGTTCTATTATTCTGCTGTGCGTTCGCCTTTTTCCTGATGGGACAGTTATCCTTAGTGTGGCCTTCCTCGGTGCAGTAGTAGCAGGTAATCACACGTTCTTGCGGTCACTTGTTGTTGTTGTTCTTCTTGGTATTCCAACAGTCAGTCGTATTGTGGCTTCGGGTCTTGCACAACTCGCACCACTTCTGCGGACGCTCTTTGCCCTTATTGCTTCACCCACCTCGTCCTCCTCTTCCTGGGTGGTTGTCATTTTGTCCTCCTTGCTGGGAGTACAGAGCTTCAGAGACAGCATCTGGCTTGACTAGCATCGCCTGATTTTGCTCATGTTCTTTGAGGGTATCCTGGACTTCTTGGAGTGTGGCATCCGCTCGAGCCTGGAGGATGATGACTATGACGTCGAACATGGTGGGGAGAGAGGTGAAGATGAGATTCTTAAAAGCGGCATCAGATATCGACTCAGCGGTTCCTGCAAGCTAGTTCTTGACCTCCATCAGGCGAGAGAAGTAAGTACCGATCGGTTCTCCTGCGACTGGGTGAAGAGCATGGAACTTTCGAAAAAGAGTTATTCGTCCGACAACTGTACTGGTTTCATCCATCTTCCTTGCAATCGCTGCCCACATTTCTGCGGGATCATCAATCTCATCAATCTCAATCTGGACCTCATTGCAGCAAGATCCACTGATGATAGCGCTGGCTTTGTTGCAACGGGTAATGTAACTGTCGTAGACAGCCTTTTCAGCGACGGCTGCAGCCGCGAATCCGACCGGATTGTTCGGTGGTTGTTCTTCTCCTAGCACAATGTTCCATGCCTTTAAGCCTTTAAGGATACACACACACTGCCACTTCCAGGTGGCATAGTTGGTGCCCTCAAGGAGCTCGATAGATCCAAGATGGTGTTTGTACGGCTTCGAAGTCATCGTGACGGTAGGATTTTTGTTTCTTACTTCGTGTGTTTGTCAGTGATGTTCGTGAGAAGTGTATAGGGGACCGTAAAAGACAGGGACCCAATGTTGCCGGCCCCCACGCTTACTGCTTGGCTCTCTTGAAGCTTACTTTTGACGCGAGAACGAGCGAAAAGCTGAGAGGAGCGAACAAACGTTTTTGTAAGAGGTTTCGTAGAGGTTTTTCGTTGCGGTTACGGCAGAGAACTCATAACCTGTTGAATGAATATCGATTCGGTGGTGAAGATCAATATCTAGGTCTATCGAACAAGTATATAGAACTGGAAGAGAAGTACAGGAAGAACTGCAGATATCCCTTCTCACTTCCCCGCTCTTGTGTAAACGTGTCCTCAACAAAACTGTAAAGCAGTAGTGGCAAGCCTAAGGACTGTCTCGGCACGAGAAGCTTTTCCAACAGGAACTGCCCGGCGTTCGCAACCATCTCTCCCATGTAATTTTCAATCCTCCTTGGCTGGGGGTGCCGGTGTAGGGTAACTTCCAGTTTTTCCGCCGTTTGCTGGTTTAGCAAGGCTATCGAGCATCCTGTGTCTAGTAGTACCTTGACTGGGTGTTTCTTTCCATTCCAGTTTAGCAGCATGTCGATTATGGTGCACTCGTTCCTTGGTTTCTTTGCTGGCGGGGTTTCCTGGTTTTGCTCCTCTCTTCCTCGCTTTCTCGTTATGCTGCATATTAACAAAGGACGGTTGGGGTGCGGCTTTCCCTGTCCTTCTAAAAATCAGACTCGTCGCTCTCCTCCATCCAATGGGGAAGTTGTACCGGGTTGATTTCCATAGCATCTACTGCTGCCCCCCTCTGCTGTTTGGCCGCCGGTTGGTCCTCTGGTTCCTCGGACTGCTTCCGCTTCTCTTCAGCTACCACTGCTGCCTTCCATGGTACGGGGGGTAGGATGGTTCCCTTCTTTGTGTTGAAGGAGAAGCACTCGTATGTCCGGAGCCCTGGCCTTCCGCATCGCCAACAGTCGTCTCGGTTAGTGCCGTATTCCTCCTGCTCTCTTGCTGGGACTCCCTTCATGACCTCGTCCTTGGTGGCCCAATGGTTTTTTCCTACCCACCAGCTGTGGGTTTTTTCGGAGTATTGTTCCTGGCTTCTTTTGCTCGGATCGTCCTTCTTCCTGTAGTCCTTCTTCTTATCATCTTTTTTCCTATCGTCCTTGAGTGTGGGCCCTCCTTGGATGCTTCTCTGGCCACTTTGAGCGCCTTCTTCTTTTCCACCTGAATTCCCGCGCAGTAGGTGGCGCTCATCAACCCTTCATCATCCATGGGCTCGTCTGGGTTCTGGTTGAATCGCATGTCTAGGATGCTGTCCAGTATTGCAAGATCGATTTTTTCCCGTAGATCTTCCCCAGTTGCCTTTGCGAAGTTGTTTAGGGCTCGGAACTCCGTGAGGTAAGAGCAGATCAACCCCTGGTATTTTAGTTGCCCTAGTTTGAGTTGGGCATCAGCCGCTTCTCTTTCGTTGCGATATTCCGCCTGAATTGCTGCCGCATAGTTGACCCAGGTGTCCTTCCCTTTTAGTTCGCGGAAGCGCTGTAGGTGCCATACCAGAGCTGTGTCTGAAAGTATCGTTCCGATCCAGGCAATTTTCTGTTGATCCCCTGTTTCTGGGTAGAATCCGAGGAACATGGTGACTGCCTCCCACCACTGATTGAAGGCGGTTGAGCTCTTCCCGTCGAATGCTTCTGCGTTCTTCATTTTTAGTTGGGCAATATTGACTTGTTCGGCTCGCACCGGTCGGTCTTGATGGGCCCGTTCTACCCCTTCCGCAACTAATTGTATGAGGTCCTGTGTGGTGATCGTAGGCACCGAGTTCCTAGGTGGCGAGGGGGAATGGAGGTGCTGAAAGGGCGGTCGTGGTGGTCCAGAGGGTGGGCACGAGGGTGGTCATGTGGCTGATTCTGGTGGCATTGAGGGGGGAGCTCCTCCTTGGTCTGCGCTGGGTTCGGGCGCCAGTGGCCCCAGGGACGCTGGGCGTCTGAGTTGCTCCAGCCACTGCCTCATGTCTGGCGTTGTAGGTACTGCCGGAGGTCGGTGCTGTCGGAACATCGGGACCGGGTTTAGGCATAGCGGACTTCCTAGAGCCGGTTGCGAGTGGGGAGCATATGGAGTGCTGGTGCTGGTTGGCCGAGTGGGGCTTCTCCATGTGGATGGTCCTGATGGTACTGGGCGATCCGGTGTCATGGGTAGCGGGATTCTGGTCGCAATACGTTGGATCTCCGCTCTTGTCTCCCGGAGTTGGGTTTTCAGGGTGGACACTCGGCGGTGGTGTGCGGTTGCCCATAGTTCCACGTTTCCCTGGAAGTTGGCTAGGTGTTGATTTCGGGCCGTGTTAGCTTCTGTCAGGAAGGACAGGGCATCGTTTACCCGGACCAGCTGAGTGGCTTGACATATCTGTTGCTCATTGGCCTCTTTGGTACGCTTGATGATGGCTTGCCAGACGTTTCTGACAAGAGATAGGTACGTATTTGCTGCAACCGATAGCTCGCTGCGTATCCATTCTTCTCCTATTTCCTCATTAGCGTTGACTCGGTCATATACATACCTGGTACCTTCCGCCAAGGTTTCATAGGTTTGTTTGATTCGCTGCATTCGTCGGTCGGTTCTGTCGTAGTCATCACCGCACAGCTCAGTAAGCTGGTGCAAGTCGCTCTCGGTCTGCCATTGCTGACGCACCAAGGTCCTAACCCAGACTGCGGGGTTGGCTATTTCCACTGCCTGTTCTGGTCCTGGGGTTGCGTCACTAATTTGGAGTAGATCGTGGGGGGCCTTGAGCCGGAACATGTTGAAGTCCAAAGAGGTCGTCATTGTTTAATAGAGGTCGAGGAAGTGTCCTGTATAGATGGTTTCGTCGTCTTCGAAGATATAATTGCAGATTTCTCGGAATTCGTATCCATCAAGGTCATCTGCGAGTTGCCGAGATGCGCAGTTGGACCAATACTGAGTGTACCAGTTGTCAGGGGTGCAATTGATTTGTGCAGTTCCTGTGATTGGTCCGTCAGAGAATTCTTCCCACTGCTCGTACATTGAAATTTCGTCGTCGATCAAGGTGAAAGTGGAGTTGAACGAGTATTGTTTTTTAGGTTCGAATATGTGTGAATATTCGAGGAGGTATTCGTGATCTTGTTCGAAGGAGGGCATGTGCTGGTCTCCTTCTTCTGGAAAGTAGGGTGATTTTTTGGATCCAAGATTATAGTGTGACACTGGGGTCATCTTGTAACTGGAGTGTATGGAGAATCAAAGGTAATCAGACTACTTTCGATAATTCACAACGGAATAATCTTAGATCTTGTGTGTGGGTTCGGTGGTAGTGTTGGTGAGGATGTTCGTGCTGATTTCCCTCGTCTGAGTGGGACTTCGTTTCTTTTTATCTTGAGAGCAACCGGCGTGAGAGGTGGTGACTTGGACTTGGATTCCCCTGAGGTGCATGGACCCCGTAGGCGACTCATTGGTCCTGGCAGGGTGTAGACACAGGGAGATGAGGTTTCATGCAGGTGAGCAGGGTACTAGCAGCTTAGACTCTTTTTCTCGTGCACCGCCAGCGGGTGACGTGGCTTCATCTTTCGCCGAATTAGCCCAAGTTCGGTGGCACCGCTCCTTTGCTAGTCTTCCCCTCATCTCCGGAGTTTATGTGTCTTAGGTCTGTTACAGCCGTAAGCTCAACTCCGGACCTTATCTCCCTTCTAGACTCTCTGCATCAGCAAAAAACTGAAAAATTGAAGTATATTGCTTTTTTTGCATGAGAGACACAAATTTAAAAATAACTTTTCTCGAGGTTTCAGATAAAATAAAAGCAATTATTTTTTTTCAAATCCTTATGGGAGCAAAATATAACTTTGCTCTTACGGAAGCTTACAGGAGCTTACAGGAGCTACGGGAGCTACGGGAGCACTGGGTGAATTCTCAAATTTTTTCCTGATATGAGTGCGATCCGTCCTCCTTACGTATGCATGTTTTCTGGCTAGCTACGTACTCGAGATAATTCAGATATAACACTTGGCCTCCTACGCCACTGGGACATCAGCAAAAAAAATGGCAAGTAGAAGTATATTGCTTTTTTTACAGGTGAGATATAAATTTGAACTAATATTTCTCGAGGTTTCAACTATATATGAACCACTTTTTTTTTTTCTAAATCCTTACAGGAGCAAAATATAACTTCTCCTCTTATGGGAGTTAGCAATGCTTACGGGAGTTAGTGATGCTTACGGGAGCTACGGGAGCTCCCTAGGAATTCTCAAATTTTTTGCTGATGGAGTTGCAACTCCTGCCTGCACAGTTACACGTCTATCGCAACCAGCAGCTCCGGTAACTGCTGCCCTCCGTACAGGCTGGCTAGACCCGAAAGGGACCACGGTATTCCAATTCTTTATCGTTGACCCAGAGACAGCACACAACCCTATGGACTACAATTCTGACTCCAACGACGACGGGAGCACCAACAAACCGACAGATATGTACGCATGGAGGAACGCCAACAACACCCAGTGGCTGGAAAGTGTGGGAAACGAGGAGATAACATCTCTGTGGGTTCTGGTGGAGAAGGTTCTCCGGAAGGTTCCCCCCCGGCAAGAAGTTAGGGTTATGTACGGAGCAACGTGCAACCTTTCGAGCACAGATAAATTCCCTACTATATTTTTGGATCCGGGGCTCACTGAGGGGGGTATGCAAAATCTTTCCAACGATGACCAACTCAAGGTTTGGATGGCCATGACTGCGCACCTTGACCGCCCTCTGGGCATTGGCGTTTACCTCCGGCGGCAGCTGGCCAGTTGGATTCCCGATACTCCTACGTAGGGACTTATACCTTGTTTGAACCAGCAAGTGCTGGTTTACGATGCAGATCCCGAAGTAGAGGAATACCCCTACGATTCCGAAACTTATGAGGTCGTCTCCAAGAGCCGTAAACGGGTTGGTAAGCCGCGCACAATCGAGGGGTACATCTGGCGACTGTACTGGTTTGGCCGCTGGATACACCACAGTCGGTGGATGCTCTGGAAGTTCCTGGCATGGGCGAATGGGGTCAACTATCGGGGAGGGATATCAATGGCGGACCACATATGCTTCCCAACAGAAGCTTGCTGGTGGCCACGGATGAATGTGAGCCAGCACATCCAGGAGAAAATTTGATATATCGCCATGGGGCGTAATGACGCTGTGTACAGAGTGTTTGTCATGGATCCTGCGAATGCAGTGATATTTGGGAACCCACCGTTCCCACGGGAAGTGGCTTCCGATGAAGAGCACTCTACATGAGCCCGTCCCCCCCCCCCCCCTGGGATGGCTAGTGGATACCGTCTTGTGTTTAGGTAGTTGACTTTCTCGTATCCTGCGGATCTTTTGCCCGTGAGCTCTGTACGTGAGCTGCCCCACCATCTCTGAGGGTTGCCCGTATACTTATATTGGTACTGTCTTTTTTTTGGTTTTGGGTTGGGTTTTTCGGTTCTCAGGATTTCTTTTTGGCTTCTTTCTTTTGGGGTTTTGGGTGATTTACAGTTGGGCAATCTTTCTGGGTTTCGGAGTTTTTTAAAGGGTATCTTTCCCTATTTTCAGTTCCAGGTATCTCGTTGTGTGCTCTGGCGATGTTCTCTCCAGCTCCTAGACATCAGCAAAAAATTTGAGAACTCCTAGGGAGCTCCTGTAGCTCCCGTAGCTCCCATAAGCATCGCTAACTCCCATAAGAGGAGAAGTTATATTTTGCTCCCGTAAGGATTTAAAAAAAAAAAAAGTGCTTTATTTTTAGCTGAAACCTTGAGAAATATTAGTTCAAATTTATGTCTCACCTGTAAAAAAAGCAATATACTTCAACTTTCCATTTTTTTGCTGATGGAGTTGTGGTTGCAATCCTATGAGACAAAGCCATGGCTTTGTTGAGCAAGTGTGACAAGATATCGTATCGTGATCTCAGTCTTGAGTAGAAGGCCCAGGGCGAGCGGGGCGAGCGGGGGACAGCACGAGAGAAAGATCACGAAAGAGTAGGAGAATTTGAGAGATGAACGTAATTCTTCTTATCTTCGTCCAGTATATAGAAGTATATTGGAGTAAAGAAGAAAGAAAGTGAAAGACACTGCTATGGAGGAATGCCAAGCTGCCGTGACCAGGGTCCTCTGCCATTGCCATAGCTCCCGATGACGTCGCTGCCGTCGGCATCGCTGCTGTCGGTACCCCACGCCGGAGTGGTCGAGAAGCATTTCCAACACACCCCCTCTTCTCGTGCTCCGTGCCAAAACAAATATCCACCAAATCAAAGCAATCCCATTAAATCCTCATCGACCTCATTAAAACCTCTGCAGTGAAAACCTCGTAGGAAAAACACTTGCTAGTAGGAAAAACAGTGCCGACTCACGCTTGCCGAAAGGATGCAAGAACATGCTCAACAAAAAACTTTTATCACCTTCCAGCTCCTTATCGCAAGCACCCCCTTTTCTTCGCCAGAGAATCGCACCCCCTTTTTCCAAGCAGAATCGTTCGTTCAGATCATGATCTCCGTGTGTGAGTCCGGGTGCGGATCGTGTGGGGCGAGTCCGATAAGTTGTACCAATTGCTCATGGCGGGGAGCAGCAAGAGGTTTGGTCAGCAGATCGGCAGGGTTAGACTCCAAGGTAACATATTGGAACTTAACTAAACCCTTCATCTGCTCGTCATGAACATGATGATATTTCAGATCAATATGTTTCGACTTTTGGTGTACAACTCCTGACGCAATGAGCTTGATAGCCCCTTGGTTGTCGCATCCAATCGGTACTGCTTGATTGCAAGCCATCACTCCCATTCCGTCCGCCGCTTCCTTCAGCATTCGCTTGAGCCAAAGACTCTTCCGGGCAGCGTGCGATGTAGCAATGTATTTGGCCTCCAGGGTGGACAGTGCCACCATGCTTTGCAACTTTGCTTGCCAATGGACTAGTCCGGACATCACAGATCCTTTGCTGCCATTGGTGCCGAGCCCGAACAGACATCCTCCAACCGACTTTCGGATTGTGAGGTTTCCCATCCAGTCGGAGTCGGTATACCCGACAATGGAGATGTTGGTATCGTGTGAACTTAGGGAAAGTCTGCGATAGTGGATTCGAAGGTCCGAAGTAGTCTTGAGGTATCATAGCACTCGCTTTGCGGCCATTGTGTGCATTTCGAGAGGTTGGACATTGTACGGGCTGAGAGCAGTTACACTGTAGGCAATACCCGGTCGACTTCCGAGTGCCACATACATGAGGGAACCGACCATCAAGAGGTATTCTTTGTGAGGAGCCAGTTTGTCCTCACAGTGGGTGTTAGCCAGATCTGTATGAGGGTCTAGGGGAGACTTGGCCGGTTTTGCCTCCATCAATCCAAAGCGGCGAATGATGGTGTTAATGTAGTCTCGTCGACAGATACTGAATCCTCCATCATCTGACTTTTCGATTTCGATTCCTAGGAACCTCCTTGCCGGTCCCAGATCGCTCATCTTGTACTTCTTCTGCAGTAGCTGCTTGATCTGATGCCCCTTTCCTTCTATGCCACTGTGTACTATGAGGTGATCGTCCACATATAGTACAAGGAGGACTCCCGATTGGATGTACAGATTGGGATCCTCGGCCGATTGCCTGAACCCGATAGATTGCAGATATCCGTCGATATCCTCGTACCAGAGTCTCGGTGCCTGTTTCAGGCCATAAAGCGCCTTCCGAAGGACAAGCGTGCTTCCGTTCGATGCATTTCTGCTCGATGCGAGCCACTCGATTCCAGGTGGCATTTCCATGTAGATGTTGTCTCGGTCAATCTTTGGATTTAGGAAAGCTGTCACCACGTCTATATAATCGACATCCCAGCCATACTGGGCTGCGAGCGCCAACAGCAATTGGAAGGTTGCCATTTTGGATACCGGTGCGTAAGTCTCATCATAGTCAATCCCTTCTTTTTGCTCGTAGCCCTTGATGACTAGACGTGCTTTGTAGCGCGTGGATCCATCGGGATTTGTTTTCCTCTTGTAGATCCACTTGCATCCAATTGGTACTTCCACTGTGTCAGCGATTGGTCTATGAGTGTTTTTATCACCCTGGGGAATGATATCAAACGTGTGGTTGTCAATCAATGCTTGCCACTCCTGTTGCATAGCAGCTTTCCATTTGCTAGCTTGCGGACTTCGCAGTGCAGCTTTGTAGGTAGTAGGTTTGGGTTCCACTTCGCCGGTAGTTTCATCGATTCCAAGCCTCAGGAAGGCTGATGCAAGGTGTTCCAATGACGTCAAATCACCCCCTTCTTTGTGAGCCTCGCTCATGATTGCCTTGTTTGTTACAAGGTGTGCTTTACTGCGCGTTCGGGTCGAGACATAATCTTGCTCATCTGCCAGTACAGTCAGTTTTAGTCAGGGAATCTTTTGATTTTTTTTTTTTTTGTGTGCATATCGTACAGAGACTCATTTTGAGTTTTACACTGCCTTATCGATCCTCTGTCCAGGAGACTTCAACGAGCCATTATCCTGTGTTTGACAGGTATTTGTATCATCGAACAGAGACTCATTTTGAGTTTTACACTGCCTTATCGATCTTCTGTCCAGGAGACTTCAACAAGCTATTATCCTGTATTAACAGGTAAATCCGCCCCCGCCACTGATTCACTCGAGACGATGTGTTTATTCAGCGGGAAAGGGAGAGTCTTTGACTTACTGGCTTCTTGCCTTGGCAATTCATTTGCCTGATCTGTTTTATTCATTTCATGAATTTCGTTGAGCAATTTGTCTGCATTGAGCAATTTTTCTGCATGGTCCGGAAATTCAATCGCTTCGATTTTCTGTTGGTTTGTGTGTATGTTCTCTTCTTCCTGAAATACTACACTTGAGCATTCTACCGCACGTCTGGTTTTTCCAGCGTTGAAGTCCCATAGCCTCCACACTTTGGTAGTGTTATGCACGTAGCCTAGCGTCATGCACACACTTGAGCAGTTTCCAAACTTCTTTTCACTGCTCTGAGCAGGCGGAATGTGCTTGTACATGCGACAGCCAAATTGTCTCAGGTGTCCAATTTGTGGAGTTGTTCCGTAGAGTGCCTCATATGGTGACCGATTTCCGGATAGACTCAAGGTTGGGGATCTGCGATGCAGATAGCATGCTGTCCTTATGGCTTCGGGCCAGAATTTAATTGGTACGTTGGCATCCCACATCATACTATGGGCTTTTGTGTTTAGAGTGCGGATCATTCGCTCAGCCGTTCTATTTTGTGTTGGGTGTATGGGGGGGAGGGTTCAAACATGATTCCCTTTTCTCCGAGCAATGCCAAGAAAAGTGCGTTGCTGTATTCGCCGGATCCATTGTCGCTGCGAAATCGTTTGATACGGTATCCTTGGTTTTCGACCCAGGCTTGGTAGTTGCGGAATTTCACTGATATATCTTCTGCCGTCTTGGTAATCAGGAAATACACCTCGGTATATCATGTACAGTCATCAATGTAGATGATGTAATATTGAGCTCCTCGGATACTGTGTCTTATAGACCCATAAAGATCCGAGTGTACAAGCTCGAATGGTGTTGTGGTTCAGGAGGCCTTACAACATATCACCTTTTGTTTTTGTTTTGAGTGGATACACGTCTCACATAATCCGGATGCTATATCGACATCCATGGGATCTGTGGTGACCGGCTTGGTGTCTGTGGTACTAATGGCGTCCGGCTCGGATTCCGTGCCTTCTGTGGCAGCGGTGACGTCTGTGGTTACCGACTCGACCGACTGTACCGGCTTGACCTGCTCGACCGGCTCAACATCCATAGTATCCGTGGGCTGATTATGCTAGGGGTTTAGGATGCATTTTAGATCCTGGTAGTTGAGGTGCGCGAATTGTTGGTGCCAAATTTTCAATGTCTTTGCATTTTTGGTGCCAGTCCATAACAGTCTGATTTCCGACACATGTGCCGATCCATCTGTCGATAGTAGGTAGAGGCCTTCTTCGAGGATAGCACTAAGAACCTTCCATCCTTTGGCATTTGTGATCGAGCAGATGCCTGATTTGAAGTGTATCCGTATGAGTCGAGCTGCCCAACGGATAGGAGTGAAATTCGGAATTCGGGGACAAAGAATACCTCGATCTCCACATCTCCTAGTCGTACAACTCCCTTTTTCTTTGCTTGTACTTGGTGCTTATCTCCCAATTTGATTATCATATTTGTTTCCATGACTGAGTCATTCCGAAAGTCTCGAAGGTTATTGCCGTAATTGTGCGAGGCTCCAGAATCAATTACCCAGGTTCTGTTTGACATTGCCGATCGATGTAAGGCCACCATCACCTCCGCGCTGAGGGAGGTAGACCCTGAGAGTCATTGTTGGTTGCCAGTAGGGTTTGGAGCAGATCCATTTCCTCCTTGTCCATTCCCTTCTTGCTCTTGGGCAGTTCTATGATTCCGTAGAGCAGTCGCCTTTTTTCTGGTGGGACAGTCAACCCGAGTGTGTCCTTCTTCGGCGCAGTAATAGCAGGTAGGCATGCGCTCTTGTGGTCGCTTGTTGTTGTTGTTCTTCTGGGTGTACCAACAGTCGGTGGTGTTGTGGGATCGCATCTTGCACGAGTCGTACCACTTCTGAGGGCGCTCTTTTCCTTTATTGCTTCGCCCACCTCGTCCTCCTCTTCCTCGCTGAGAGTACAGTGCTTCGGCGACTGCATCAGGCTTGACTAGCATCCTCTGATTTTGTTTGTGTTCTTTTAAGGCATCCTGGACTTCTTGGAGTGTGGCATCTGCCCGAGCATGGAGGATGATGACTATGACATCAAACATGGTGGGGAGAGTGGTGAAGATGTGATTCTTAAACGTGGCATCAGATATCGCTTCAGCGGTTCCTGCAAGCTGGTTCTTGACCTCCATCAGGTGAGAGAAGTAAGTGCCGATCGGTTCTCCTGCAACTGGGTGAAGAGCATGGAACTTTCGAAAAAGAGTCATTCGTCTGACAACCGTACTGGTTACATCTATCTTCCTTGCAATCGCCGCCCACATTTCCGCGCGATCATCAATCTCTTCAATCTCAATCTGGACCTCATTGCAGCAAGATCCACTGATGATAGCGCTGGCTTGGTCGCGACGGGTAATGTAGCCGTCCTAGATGGCCTGTTCGGTGATGGCTGCGGCCGCAAATCCGACTGGATTGTTCGGTGGTTGTTCTTCTCCTAGCACAATCTTCCATGCCTTGATGCCTTTGAGGATACGCACACACTGCCTCTTCCAGGTGGTATAGTTGGTGCCCTCAAGGAGCTCGATGGTTCCGCGAGGGTGTTTGTAGGGCTTCGAAGTCATCGTGATGGTAGGCTTTCTCGTTTCGTACTTCCTGTGTATGTCAGCGAAGTTCGTGAGGCATGTTTCAGAGAACGTAAAGGACAGGGCCCCGATATCGCCGGCCCCCGCGCTTACTGCTTGGCTCTCTTGGAGCCTACTTTTGACGCGAGAATGAGCGTAAGGTTGAGAGGAGTGAACGAACGGTTTCGCGAGAGGTGTTGTTGAGGGCTTTCTTTGCGGTTACGGCAGAGGGCTCATAACCTGTGACAAGATATCGTATCGTGATCTCAGTCTTGAGTAGAAGGCCCAGGACGAGCGGGGCGAGCGGGGGACAGCACGAGAGTAAGATCACGAAAGAGTAGGAGAATTTGAGAGATGAACGTAATTCTTCTTATCTTCGTCCAGTATATAGAAGTATATTGGAGTAAAGAAGAAAGAAAGTGAAAGACGCTGCTATGGAGGAATGCCAAGCTGCCATGACCAGGGTCCCCTGCCATTGCCATAGCTCCCGATGACGTCGCTCCCATCGGTGTCGCTCCCGTCGGCGCCCCACGCCGGAGCGGTCGAGAAGCATTTCCAACAGCAAGGCCCACTTGTGTCTTGCTGGATGAGATCATAGCGCTGATGGGTGGGGCCAAAGCTGTAGGACCCACGATGCTAATGGCTGTCACCTTTCTTTTCCAATGGAAAACCATATGTATTTGAGTCGTACTCTTTCCTTTCTACAAGCCGTGTTCGCAACCCTCACAACTACACCTTCAACTCCTACGATCGATCCAACTCCCACTTTCAAAGAACCATCCAACTCAACTCTAGACATCAACATGTCCCGATCTAGCCAGTCGAGCATTACTGAGTCGCTGAAAGTTGCCCAGTTTACCAAAAGAATGAGATCTGATACACCCTTCCGCTTTACTGAAGGTCAGATACCCGTTGTGAAGGTGACGAAGAAATCCCGTGAAAATCCACCAGTAAGCACTCGGCAAGATGTCCAACTGTTAGAGTCCCAATTGCAGCCTTCAAGGAGCTCTGGACAACACTGCCATGGGGAAAGACACTACAGATGGGTTCAGTGCGTTGACATCAGATTTCCAATCGCAGTCGAAGCAGCTTCCACAGGTGCAACCTACGTATTCCCGGCAGGTTTCCGCGAGAACTTCAGAGACTGTCCAGATGAACACGCGGACTTCTCAATGGCCAACTCAGCTACCGTGTTTACAATCACTGTTGTCGAAGCCACCACTGCTGCCCCTCGAGCCGTAGCCACCTAAGCTTTCTTCACAGCTGTCACAGTAAGATCGAAGAGTGTAAGCCAGCCTGTGATTTCCACATAGTTGCCGGTGATTCCACGTATTCTTGCTTTCAACCACACCTGGTAGCGGTTTGTGGGTGGATGTTTGGTACCGGCTGTTGTGACTGTCATACGGCCTGCACGACGTATAGGCAGTCCCAGGTGTTTCGCGTAGTTGGAGTCGACATAACAGTGGGATGCTCCAGGATCCATTAAGGTATAGGCTGAGCGGATTTTAGAATGAGAAGTCTGTACTTTTGCATTGAAACGTAACAAATCGGACTGATCATCAATGTTTTTACACCTATTGAGATCTGTCAAGTACAAAGTTGTGGCTTCTCGTTCACGAGTAGGAGGACGCTCAATCACTCCTACTGCTTGCCTTTTCCCGCCTTTCCTTCACCTTTCATCGATCCTTCCTCCTTCTCCTGTTTTCCGTCTCCTCTTCCTCCTCTATCCGTGTTCGTTCCCTCATCGATCGTATCCTCCTCCTCTGCTTCCGATGCAGATGAATCGTCCACCCAGTTACCAGGATAGTAGGATCCGGCGTGTGACTCCTTGTTGTCATTGATCGTGTTAATTCGACAGTTCCGGATCTGGTCACTGTCACGGCTCCCTTTCGCAAGCGTGTGAGAGTTGCCATTGTGGTGCTTGGCGGTGGTGGATTTTCCGTAACGATCGGTCGAGTCACGTCTCCAGTTATCACGCAGACCAGATTCCTTCCCTGCGCGAAACTTGACTGAATGATCAGTACTGCTTGGCGTTCCACGATGGCGAGTGACGTGACCGAATCCAAGACAACGATAGCACTTGACACTTCTGTCGATTGTGTTGAGCTCTGCTTCCTCCAAGTTGCTGAGGTCCATCGGGTCCTGGTGGACTGGAGTCGCCGCTGGTCCTTCATGAAGGCTCGATCCAGATACACGTGAGCCCGTGGTGCCGGCCGGAAGGTACGGGAGAGTCCGTTCCGTGACAACTTCCATCATATCTCCGAGTGTTAAATCTTCCTTGCTGATACGCCGTGTCATTTGAGCCTGCTGTGTAACGTCTCTTGACAACATCTCTGGGAGTTTCAGCAGGTGCTCCTCCCAGAGGGGGTTGTCTCGTGTAATCCTCAAGGATCCCCTGAGAATTTCGATCAATTCCAGTGCCCTTCTATTGAATGTCAGGACCTCGTTCCTGCTGAATTTGAGCGCATGCCACTGCTTCCGTACGACCGAGACGGCAACCACTGGTACGAACTGCGCTCTGAATGCTGCTTTAACACTCTTCCAAGTGATACCGTAATCGTGGTTCGCCGGTGGGATGGTGAGGATGTCATGCTGTGACATCTCCAACTCGAACCACCTGAATGTCTTGACTGAGAGGAATCTCCAGAACGTATCGATAAGCTGATTGTCGAGTGTTGCAGATGGGTATGCGGACGCTCCCTGACGCACGTAATGCTCAACTTCGTCCAAGAAACGCGTGACAACCTCGAGATCCTGAGATCCGTCGAACGGCGATGGTTGACGGGGCTTGATCCTGTGAACAGCCGATGTTCCCGCTCCCTGGCTGGCGGGTGTATGTAGTAGAGACTCATCGATGAGCCTGTTGGTTCTCTCCTGGGCCTTGGTCAACTCCCCTTTCATGGTCTTCATCTCCTTCTTGAGGGTCTCGAGCTCCGTGCAGGCTCCCCTGTGAACTTCCAGCCACTGGGAGTATGCCGCCTGAACCGCATTGGCTTCCACTGCTGTCACACGCTGCGCCTGACCATCGCAGGACAAGTTGGATTCGCCCAGCCAGTCGAACAGTTCCTCGGGAACCGGCCAAACGACACCGGTAGTAGTCATGACTTTTTGTTGGAAGAGTCTTCCAGATAGATGGCTTTCTTGAGCTCGTAGGGGTCTTTGTCTAACTTTTGTCAGTGCAATTCGTATGAAAGTAATTGGTGAGACGTTCAGAAATGGGCCCCGAAAAGCCGGCCCCCACTCTTACTGCTTGCTACCCTCTTGGTAGCTACTTTTCAAGTGAGAGTTTCTCTTTCGACCCTCTTCCGATACTTGGCTCCTTTGCACAAGTTGCTGTCTTCTCTTCTTTTCCGTGGTATCCGTTGGTAATGATGCTCTCTTGCAAGCCCTCCTTCGCACCCTTCTGCAGGATTGAATCGTCGGGGTCGTTCGTTCTGATCATAAAGGTTGGTCGTCGCTGTGACACTGGGGTTGTCTGGTAACCGGAGTGTGGGGAGAATCAAAGGTAATCAGGCTACTTTCGATAATTCACAACGGAATAATCTTAGATCTTGTGTGTGGGTTTGGTGGGTTTGGTTCGGTAGTGTTGTAGGGGATGTTCGTGCTGATTTTTCTCGTCGAGGTGAGAAATCTTCGTTCTTTTATAGGGAACGAGTTGTCGTGAGATCTGATGACTCAGCGTGAGAAGTGGTGACTCGGGTTTGGATTTTCCCGAGGTGCATGGACCCCGTGGGTGGATCATTGGCTCTGGCCGGGGTGATGATAAGGGAGATGAGCTGTCTTATGCGCCTGAGCGGAGAACCGGCGTCTAGACCTCGTACGTGGCTTCCTCCCGCAGGGATTCAAGCCAGTCCCCGCAAGGACCCAGTCTTTCTGCGTACGTGTCCTCCCCCCGCAAGGGGACTAGTTCGGCCGTATTCCCTCAGCTTCGTTTGCACTCATCTCGGAGGTCTCTGGGCCGATCCCCGCAAGGTTCGATCTCCCCCCGCAAGGTTCGATCTCTCGGCCGAGAGTTCGTCTCGGGCTCCTTAACTCCGGCCTAGACTCTTGATCCTCTATCCGTCCCCCGGTAGTCCTCCTACTACTCTGCGCTAAGTGTCCTAGATACTCGGTGGGCTCTATGAAATATTCCAGTGTAACACTACCTCCCCTCTCCCCTAGCCTCGTCCCGAGTGCTAACTAAGTTTCCCAAGTAGCCTCTCTTTTGTAATGATCGTATGATTCTTTCAACGCCGAGTTTTCGGTCAGCGTCACGGACTGCAGTCCTCCACCCCTGCAGCCCCCCCAGTCACCGGATCAGGTCGTTTCTGTAATCCGTCGGAATGACTGGGCCCTCTGAGTAGGCCGATGCGTACTCATACTTGCCGTGTCATATTGAGTCGTACTCGCCGCCGTGCTGCGCCAGGGCTTTGGCCGGCTTGGTGGGGTTCCGGGGTCGTAGTTGGCACAGGGAATCGGGAGAGGCATGGTGTCCTTCGTGCTAGTAACCGGTATGCTCGGCAGTGACCGCGCCCACGTCCTTCCGGGGGGAGACTAGTATGCTGGAGCAGTGACCGCGCTGTCGGGGACTCACTTCACCGTTTTTGTGCCATCTGCGCCGGTTCCGCCGGTCCAAGTCGGTCGCCGAGGGGTCGATACATCTGTTCTGAACGGTTTTCCTGACTCTCAATGGTCTTTCGGTCGCGTGCACTCCTCGCCGGGCGCCCGGTCGGCGGCTTCTCGTGGTTGCCCGTGAAGCGGGTCTTTTTGTCGGTCGTGGGGTTCTTTGGTGCTGAAGTCCTCCACCCCTTCAGCCCACTACCGCCAGGTCCTCGGTGGATCTGGTCTAGCCCTTGGTGAGCCGGTAGTCCCTCAGCGCGTCTGGGTTTCGTCGGTGAAACTCCCGGAGTTTCTCCAGACCGCCTACAGAAAAGTTGTCGTATGGTTCTTCCGTCCAGTTCTTTCGTTCTGGGTAATCGAGCCATTTGACCAGGTAGAGGATCCGTCGTCCCTGTTTCCGGGCCGCCATTACTTCCTCGACGTCATATTCCTCTGATTGTTCGATGTCGTCAGCTTCCCGTAGCCCTTTGGTGGGGTCCGGCGGCGACCGGTGTTCGCTGGTTCTGTAGGGTTCCAGCAAGGACACATGGAAGACGTTATGGATCTTCCATTTCCTGGGTAGCGTCAGGCGTACCGCGAAGGGGGAGATGATTTTCTCGATCTGGAAGGGGCCATGATTCTTGTGGTCCAGCTTCTTAGAGGGTCGGCGCGTTTTTATGTTGCGCCCGTTGAGCATTACCAGGTTCCCTACCTGGTAGGCCGGGGATTCCTTCCTGGCCGGGTCGGTATATCGGCGCATTCGTTCCTGAGCCGCCTCCAAACTTTTCCGGGCCTCGTCCTGAATGGCCTTCATCCAGTATGCATATATGGTGCTGGCTGGATTGACCGGTTCCTCCGATTCCTCCGGGGGATTCAGTGTTCGGGGGTGAAACCCGTAATTGGTGTAGAAGGGGGAGATTCCGTTTCCCGTTGTGACGGAATTGTTGTAGGCAAACTCTGCCATTGGCAGCAAGCGTACCCAGTCGTCTTGTTCTTGCCCCACAAAGGCTCGTAGGTAAGATTCGATTGTCTGGTTGAGTCATTCCGTCTGACCGTCCGTTTGCGGGTGGAATGCCGTCGACATCCGCGGACGGATTCCTAGTAGGCTCAAAAATTCTTGCCAAACTCCCGAGGTGAAGCGGGAATCACGGTCTGACACGATATCAGTGGGAAGACCGTGGAGGCGCCATACTTCTCTCGCGAAGCCTTTTGCCAGGTCAGCGGTCGTCTTTCCGTCCTGTGGTAGTGGTATGAAATGGGCCATTTTGGTGAAGCGATCGATGACTACCCACAGTTGGTCGCATTTTTCTGAGACCGGTAGTTCCGTGATGAAGTCCATGGCAATTGATTGCCATGGTGCGTACGGAAGCTCCAGTGGCGATGATAGACCGTAGGGCCGGTGTCGGGCTGCCTTATTTTTCTGGCACTCCGGGCAGCTTCTGACGAAATCGATGATTCGTTCGTTCATTTTTGGCCACCAAAGATTCCGTCGGATTAGCTCGATGGTCTTATCCTGGCCCATGTGTCCGGCCACTTTTGTATCGTGTTCTGATTCCATAACCGACTGGACTCTTTCTTCTGGGATCCACAGCTTATTCTTTCTGTAGAGTAACCCTTCTTTTGCTTCCCATTCCTTGGTCCCCTGGTCCTTCAGCGCTGTTTGATACACCGGGTCGTTCTTCGCCGCTTCTCGGATTCCCTTGAGGAACATTGGACTCCATTTCCTTGCTGGGATCGAGGAGAGTCTGGCCGATGAACAGATAAACGAGCTTGCCCTTCTGTCCTTGGTTTCTTCCTCGAAGCTTCCGAAGTGTTTCTTTTTCAAAACCGTCGTTATTGGCTGGTTTTCTGTCCCCCCTTTTTCTGGGCGGTACTCCGAACGCCTAGACAAAGCATCCGGTTTGCCGTTCTGGGTACCTGGTCGGTAGTAGATTCTGAAATCGACTCCCGCTAGCTCCTGTGCCCACCTTGCTTGCCGACGGTTTAGTACCTTTGTGTTCGTGAAGTATTCCAGGTTCTGGTGGTCCGAGAATACCTGGACTTGCTGGGTTGCTCCTTCACAGTACCGTCTCCAGTGTTTGAAGGCATCCACTACCGCGAGAAGTTCCTTGTCGTGAATCTCGTAGTTGATTTCTGCTGGTGTGAATTTTCTCGAGTGAAACGCCACCGGGTGTAGGCGTCCTTCTTCATCCCGCTGGGACAGCACCGCTCCTATCGCGAAGTCCGAGGCGTCGGTCTCGATGATGACTGCTTGTTGGGCATCGAAGTGAGCTAATATGGGGGCGGTGGTGAATCGTTCTTTTAACTCCTTGAAGGCCCCCTCCGCTTCCTGATTCCAGGCCCATTTTCCCGTTGTCTTTTTTGTCAATTCCGTCAGTGGCCTAGCGACTCAGGAATAGTCTTTGATGAACCGTCGGTAGAAATTAGCAAATCCTAAAAAGGACTGTACCTCCGCCAAGGATTCGGGGGTTTTCCACTTCAGGACCGCGTCCACCTTGTCTTTTGACATTTTGACTCCTTCTCTTCCTATTATGTAACCCAGGAACTCCACTTCCTGGGTTTTCCAGACGCATTTCTCGGGAGAGACCGCTAGTCCGTTTGCTGTGAGCCTTTTGAGCACTTCTTTGACTCGTTCGTCGTGTTCTTTTTCCGTAACGCCGTATACGAGTATGTCGTCCATGTATGCTAGTACGCCCACATCTAACATGTTCGAGAGAACGTGGTTCATCATATCCTGAAATGTGGACGGTGCGTTGGTTAGACCAAACGGCATAACCTGGAATTCGAACAGCCCGTAGCGCGTCCTAAACGCTGTTTTCCATTCATCCCCGGCTCGGATTCGGATAAGGTTGAATCCGTTTTTTAGGTCCATTTTTGTGAACCACTGGGCGCCGCGTACCCGGTCCTGTAATTCCTGTATTAACGGAAGTGGGTATCGATTTGGGATGGTTACCGCGTTTAATCCCCGATAGTCGACGCATAGCCTTAACCCTCGGCCATTGGTTTTTGGGACGAAGAGGATTGGAGATCCCGCGGGGGATGTGGATCTCTTTATTTTCCCCGTCCTTTCCATCTCTTTTAGCCATTCTCGGAGTGTTCGTAGTTCTTCCTCGGGTAGTGGATAGATGGGTCCCCAAGGCGCCGTTGCCCCTTCTTTGAGCTCGATCTTGCAGTCGTAGGGGCGGTGTTCAGGTAGTGCGTCTGCTGCCTCTTTTCCCATTATCCCCAGATACTGACGGAATCCCATTGGGACGTTGCTTAGGGGGTTGTCTGATGCCGCGAATGCGTGTCCTATGACCCAGGCGCCTTCTTCCATTGTCACCGAGTCGTCCCAGCTCAGGGAAAAGTCGTTGTTTTCGTATTTGGTGCAGGCTTCCAGACACGGGACACTGTTGAACCTTATTTCGTCCTGGGTCCATGCTCCTTGGGGTGGGTGTTGTTCTATCCATCTGAATGGTAAGAATATGTCCACCCCCTTTTCCATCGGGGATATTTCAAATTTTTCCGTCGTGAAGTGCTTTCGGTGTTGCAGTCGCAGGGGTTCTGTTTGATATTTCCCTGCGTTTTCGACGGTTTCCCCTGCGAAATTTTCAATGCTTCTCGGGTTTTTGTGGGGTCGCTTTGCCAATTGCAAGCGTTCGACTGTTTGTTGGTTTATTAGGTTGATCGAGCACCCGGTGTCCAGAAGGACCCAGACTGGGTGGTTTTTTCCCTGCCAGTGTAGTAACATCAGGATGACTGGCCGATCGTTTTTCCGTCGTTTCTTGTTATCCAAAGCATCTTTCCTCGGTGGTGTTTTTCGTTTGGAGGCGCCGCATATTAGTTCGATCGTTCCTTTCAGCGCCGAGAAGGAACTTCTCAAAAATCCGAGTCTTCTGCGTCCGCCCAGGCTGGTGGCTCGATGTCCATCTCCTCCACTGCTGCTACCTTTTGCTGTTTTGCTGTAGCATTTCCTTCGTCGCCCTCTCTCTTCCGTTTTCCGGAGGCTAGTTCTGGCGCTGGCGGGTTGGCCGCGGCAACCTTCCACTTAGCTGGGGGCAGCTCCGTTCCTTGAATGGTTTGGAAGGAATAGCAGTCGTGGGTTCTGTGCCCTGTTCTGCCGCATCTCCAGCAGCCGTCACGGTTTTTTTTGTGCGCCTCGATCTCATTCTGTGGAACCCCTTGCAGCGCTGCTCCCGTGGTCCCCCATCCTTCTTGTTTTGGGGTTCTGGTGTCGCTCCTCCTCGGTTCCCGAGTTTGCTGTGGGGCCGGCGTCCGCTTCTCCTCCTTTTTCCTTTCTTCCTTCTTTTTGTCGTCGCCCCGGCCGTTGCCCCCTTTCATTTGTTCACGGGCCTGCCTCAACGCTTTTTTCTTTTCTACCTGAAGGCCTGCTTGATGCGTAGCTTGCAGGAATCCCTCGTCGTCCGCAAAGTCTTCGAGGTAGTGGGCGAAGCGCATGTCCAGTACCGCGTCCGGCATGGCCAGGTCGACCTTTTCTCGCAATGCTTCTCCTGTGGCTCGGGCGAAGTTGTTTAGCGCCCGGAATTCCGTGAGGTAGGCGCGGATGGACCCTTGGTATTTGAGCTGGCCTAGTTGCAGCTGGGCGTCGGCCGCCTCCCGCTCGTTGTGATATTCCGCACGGATGGCCGCCGAGTAGTTTGCCCACGTATCGTTCTCTCGCAGCTCTCGGTACCGGTGTAGGTGCCATACCAGGGCCGTGTCTGTCAGGAGGGTTCCGACCCAAGCGATTTTCTGCCGGTCCGTGGTGTCCGGGTAGAATCCCAAGTACATTGTGACCGATTCCCACCACTGGTTGAACGCGGTTGGGCTTTTCCCATCGAATTTTTCGGGGTTTTCCATTTTTAGTCGGAACGTGTGTACCCGTGCTTCGCCCGTGGGTTGTTCCAGCTGTCTGGCCCTGTGTACTCCTTCCGCCACTAGCCGCACCAATTCTTGTGTGGTGATCGTAGGGGTCGGATTCCTAGGCGGTGAAGGGGAGCGGCGGGGCCGGAGAGGCGGACGGGGGGGCTCGGACGGCGGGCCCGAGGGTGGTCCCACGGATGATCCGGGGGGTGTTGAGGGGGGATTTCCTCCTTGCCCGCCCGTGGGCTCGAGCGTTGGTGGTCTGGGAGGGATGTGGCCTCGGAGTTCCGACAGTCGCCGCCTCATTTCCGGCATCGGGGGTAACGCTGGGGGCCTCTGCCGACGGGTAGGTGGTCCCGGGTTTAGGTGTAGTGGGCTTCCCAGTGCCAGTGGGGAATGCGCTGAAGGGGCGCTGGTGCTGGTTTGTCGGGCCGGACTCCTCCACGTTGGGGGTGCCAGTGGCGTTGCGGGTAGTGGGATTCTTGCTGCAACGCGTTGGATTTCTGCCCTTGCTTCCTGAAGTTGGTTTTCCAGGGAGGCCACCTGATTTTGGTGGTCTGCAGCCCATAGCTCCACGTTTCCCTGGAAGTTGGCCAGGTGTTGATTGCGGGCTGCATTAGCTTCTGCCAAAAAGGATAGGGCATCGTTTACCCGGGCCAGCTGGGTGGCCTGGTATATTTGTCGTTCGTTGGCCTCGTTGGTGTGCTCGAGGATAGCCTGCCAGATATTGCTGGCAAGGGATTGGTACGCATTTGCGGCATTTGATAGTTCGCTGCGTATCCATTCTTCGGCTATTTTTTCGTTAGCGTTGACCCGGTCATATACGTACCTGGTGCCTTCCGCCAAAGTTTGGTAGGCGCGCTCAATTTCCCGCGTTCGTTGGTCGGTTCTGTCGTAGGCATCACCACATAGCTTCGTGAGCCGTTGGAGGTCGCTTTCGGCCTGTCGTTGTTGGTTTACCAAGGTTCTGACCCAGACCGCGGGGTTGGCGAGCTCCACTGCCTGTTCCGGATTTGGTGTCCCGCTGGTGATCTGGAGCAGATCCCAAGGGGCCTCGAGCCGGAGCATATTGAAGTCCGAGGTGGTTGTCATGGTTTTCCTTTTTTTTTTCAGTATAGGTCTAACGGGTGACCGGTATAGATGGTTTCGTCGTCTGTGAACTCGTAGTCGCAGATTTCTCGAAATTCGAGTCTGTTAAGATCGGCGCTTTGTCGAAGCAGAGCACAAGTGGCCCAGTATTGGGTATACCAGTGCCACGGTGTGATATCGTCGAGTTCGACAGGGGCTGGTCCGTTGGCGTATTCATTCCACTCGTTTTCTTCTTTTGCGGTGGTTGCTATTTCCTCGTCGATTGAACCGAAGGTGTAGTCGAATTGGTAGCTCGACTGGGGTTCGAGGATCGTGGCTAGGTCGAGCAAAAGGAAGTGATCCTGCTCGAAGGAGGGCATGAAAGTAGGGTGATTTGAGATCAAGATTATAGTGTGACACTGGGGTTGTCTGGTAACCGGAGTGTGGGGAGAATCAAAGGTAATCAGACTACTTTCGATAATTCACAATGGAATAATCTTAGATCTTGTGTGTGGGTTTGGTGGGTTTGGTTCGGTAGTGTTGTAGGGGATGTTCGTGCTGATTTTTCTCGTCGAGGTGAGAAATCTTCGTTCTTTTGTAGGGAACGAGTTGTCATGAGATCTGATGACTCAGCGTGAGAAGTGGTGACTCGGGTTTGGATTTCCCCGAGGTGCATGGACCCCGTGGGTGGATCATTAGCTCTGGCCGGGGTGATGATAAGGGAGATGAGCTGTCTTATGCGCCTGAGCGGAGAACCAGCGTCTAGACCTCGTACGTGGCTTCCTCCCGCAGGGATTCAAGCCAGTCCCCGCAAGGACCCAGTCTTTCTGCGTACGTGTCCTCCCCCCGCAAGGGGACTAGTTCGGCCGTATTCCCTCAGCTTCGTTTGCACTCATCTCGGAGGTCTCTGGGCCGATCCCCGCAAGGTTCGATCTCCCCCCGCAAGGTTCGATCTCTCGGCCGAGAGTTCGTCTCGGGCTCCTTAACTCCGGCCTAGACTCTTGATCCTCTATCCGTCCCCCGGTAGTCCTCCTACTACTCTGCGCTAAGTGTCCTAGATACTCGGTGGGCTCTATGAAATATTCCAGTGTAACAGTCGCACACTTAGCGGAATACCCAGGTGGGGTCGATGTGTTGCTACCAGTTGAGGGGTAACAAGAAGCATGGTCTTCCTAGAAGACGGGGCGGCGGCTTCTTAAGGGAAGTCCGCCGCCGCTAGCGCTAGCCGCTAGCGTCACTCTGTGACTACACACCACAAGCCCTAAGCGCAACCCTAGACGGCACACCAGCGTGGCGTCCACTGTGTCCAGAATCATCCTCCTACACTGCCTTGTTAGACCGACCAGGACCAATAAGGTTGTAAGAACCGGGTCCGAGGGGTTCAGGGGTCTTGACTAGCGGGCTGAACTCCCGAGAAAAGGATGAGAAGTAATGGTTCTCTAGAAGAACCACGTGATGCCGAAAGCAGACTATATAGCTAGGAAAGATTCCGCCGCGTTGGGAGAAAGAGAGGACAGCACCGACCGAACACCCGAAAAGAACCCCGTAAAAACAGATCTAAGATTATTCCGTTGTGAATTATCGAAAGTAGTCTGATTACCTTTGATTCTACCCGCACTCCGGTTACAATACAACCCCAGTGTCGCAGTATTCTACAACTTCCCGGTGTCTCTGTCACTCTGAGAGCTGCGCTAACCATGTCACAAAGCTTGCCATCATACTTGCCATGTCCTACTCGCTATCGTCCTTGCCACGTCTTACTCGCTCTCATAGTCGCCACATCCTACTCGCTATCGTCCTCGCTGCCAGCATCCTCATCGCCATCCTCCTCATAGTCGTCGTGCTCATCGCGTCGTGTCGTATTTGCCAACTTTCCCTTGTTTCCGACATGCAGAGCAATGCTACGTACGTCAAAACAGCATTACTGCATGTGATGATCATGGCGATGGGTGTGACGCTGGGTGCTTTTGCTGGAAACGCGAAGTGTGTAGTAGCATATATAGATGTACATACTGTAGATATAAAGAATAGAACTGGAGTGAGTCACTATACCTGGAATCCGCTACGTGTTTGCGAATACGACCCGAGTATTTGCTGCGATGTTCCGTGTCTTGACAGCCAGTGTAAATGTGGTGCCATGACATGTGTCGTCCGGATGCGTCCACTAGGAAAATGCCCTGACACGGCTGGGTCCAGAAGGAAAATATCCTGACACAGCTGGGTCCAGAAGAAAAATGCCCTGACACAGCTGGGTCCAGAAGGAAAATGCCCTGACATGGCTGGGTCCAGAAGGAAAATGCCCTGACACAGTGAGTCCAGAAGGAAAATGCCCTGCCATGCTCCGTCCGGTAAGCAGATGCAGTGGCGATCTGCATCCGGACGCATGGTGCCATGGTGATCTGCATCCTAGTTAAGCAGGTTGCGTCTGGAATGTCCGGTGCGTCTAGTGCGTCCGGATGCTCAGGACGCAATTTTTTTTTTTCCTGATGTTCCATATATCCTGAGAGTGGCCAACGCAGGTCCTCTGTTCTCTCATCGTGATTGGGTGATGCGATATGGGTTGTGTGCAGGGTTGATTATGCTACTCGACCTGAGCCAGAGCAATGAACCCTCAACCGTACCAGCTATCATTTCTTCGGCCATGACAGCATCAAGGCATAGCTCCGCCCTATATCTTTCCCAATAGACTCTCGAACCTTGAGGTGCGGTCCTGTAGTGGCATTTGCACTTTCCCCAACACGAGCCGGTACTTGGTCTGGGGGCTATCCAGCGCTATAGGATTGGCTTGAAGTCAAGCCTCCGCTTCAGTATCTGTTCAACTCGACGTCCCTTACCTTGGTACGGCATGTGCCCTGCATCATAATCATTGTAAGCATCTCGGATAAGTGGGGGATACGCTCACGCTGTCGTGCGTTGGCAAAGCCCAGAGTTCATCGTCATAATTGGGTGTCAATGATGAGGATACGAGTGGTAGCATGATCCCTCGTATCTCCTGACCACAGGGTGCAACAGTATCGCCTTGGACCTTCAAGCCGTCTGCGAAGATATAGCGATTCCCGACTCGTGGTGTTGTTCCTCTAGGCCGTGCCTCTGGAAACAACCCTGCTTCTATTCTGCGATCTAGACTCACAGCTCCTTACTTTTCTGTTTTCCTTCCAATCGCTTGTCCTGCTTATGATGACCACCAAGGTTGTCTTCCGCTGCGGCAGCACTTGCGCTTTCCCGGTCGGTGCCGGTACTTGGCCCAGGGGTTTCCTGGTGCTGCCGAGTCAGTTGACCCAAGCCAAGCCCCAATGCTGTCGGTTGCCCGGTCTCAGTATGCCGTCCTAAGACCATGTGACAAGTTTTCAATACCTTCCTGCCCTGTCCGTATCCAAATGTCCGACCCGTAATATTTAGGATATAATATCGACCATATCGGAGTGAATCAAGCTCATCAGTAACTTCGATCATTTTCTCATATCGATAGTGAGAAATTGTTGTCGACAGAGCATTCCCAATATGCAGGCTCCACAGAGGCAACTATCCAGCATGCTTCCGGCAACCTTGCGCCCCAAAACACTTCCTGCCAATCTCTTGACTGTACGGAGGCTCAAGTGTCCACGACGATTGTACCACAAAATCGTATCGTAATGGTCCTTGGTGATATATGTAGAATGGTAAGAGTTCACAACACCACTTGCAACTTTGAAGTAGAACAGTTTGTTGACAACTGTACCTTCACCAACTGTGGTTCCATTAGCTCTAAAGGTGACATTGTCATGTTCAAATTCCACTTTCAGTTTCTGATCATTTGTCAACCAAATGACTCTGAGTAGGCTATTCGTTCCGAATTCGGCAACATGGAGAACACTTTCGAGTAGATACTGCTTTTCTGGTCCCTGACTGAATGTCAGTGCAATATTTCCCACTCCAATAACGTCAATTTCTTGGGAATCAGCAATGGAAATGGTGTGTTCTCCCTTTTTCAGAACTCAATAGTTGAGAAAGGCTGATCGGTCTCCAGTAATGTGGTTGGGAGTGCCTGAATCGACAATCTAGTAGTTTGCACCTATTGTGTCAGATGGTATCAGTGCGCACTTCATCAGTCCTGGGTTGAATGTTGCTTTCCTTCAATTGGTTTCTTTCCGTTTTTGTTTACGTAGTTTTCATTTCCATTGCCTTTGTCGATCAGTATCTCATGGCTCAAGGTGGATCTGGCTGTAAGTAGTATCACATCGTCTTCTTCCGAATGTTTCATAACATTTACACCATCTTTCTGTTTCTGCTTATCATGTTGGTCATCCCATTTATCCTGGCTTTGACATTCATTCTTCTTATGGCCAGACTGACCACAACCATAGTAGGAAACAGTCTTCTTGCTCTTTCCTGTATCTGGCACCTTGGGGGTATACTTCGCTTGAGATCCTGTTTGACGTTCATTGTTGTATTTCGTTCCCCCTTTGGCAAAGAGAGTAACATCACGGGGAATGTTATGGAGTCGCCGTAAATCTGTTTTGAATACTTCGAGATGTATCATGATCTCATTCGGATTGGTGTCCTTGTCTATCAGACTTAGAGTGCTGCTGAATTGCCTCCATTCTGGCATATTCGGAAGCCCATCGAGTAGGTGGAATACAATGATGCTATTCTCCATCTTGATATCACACACTTCCAACTGATTCCGGAGATTCTTCAGCTCTGTATAGTAAGCATTACAACCCTTGAAGTCTGCTATTTTCAAACTGCTGATCTTGAAAAGTAGCTGCTTCCCGTCTATCTTCAAGACTCACTTCCGTTCCTTCTTGATCTCGTTCCACAATCCTTGAGGGTCATAGTCCCATTTGTCATCGCTATACTTGCGCTTCAGATCCAAATCCAACATGTTGACAATCTTGCCGGAAGCCTTCTCAAGGCTAATACGGTAGTTGACATACTCGTGATGGTAGCGGTAGAATTGTTGCATGTATTCGGCTTTTGTTGACTCGGGTAGGTTGGGGTCGTTCCGGATCTTCTCATCCACCGTCTGAGTTTCCGAACTCATGGGCTTCAGTGGCATTGGGGTTCCGCCACTGGTAACTCCCCAGAGTCCATCCGCTCGCAGTTGCGCCTTTGCCTCGATGACCCACTCGTTGTAATTGGGTCCAGAGAGCAAAGTGGCCGTCGACATCTCGGTGATCGTACGCCCAAAGCAGTCTTTCAAACGAATATCTCTTTGTTGCTGATCGCCCGGGCGTGCCACGGGTGGAGAAAAGGGTGGGTGGGTGAGTGCGGGTCGAGGCGGTCGGGTGTTCAGAGGTAGTATGCCTTGGGTCTGTATTCTTATTCTCGAAGAATAACAGATTGCGCCCCGGTGCTCGTAACCTGTTGTTGCTAGGAAAAGTGACGAGGGCGTATATTATAGGAGGACTAAGGAACCAGCTAGCTACAGAAGAAACAGAAGAAGAAAAGAGACACGATGTGTGAGTCCACCACCGGCACTAGTGCGTGGGCAAATACCCAACCCGCACAACGATAGCCCTAACGCCAACACAAGCGGCGATCAGACGGATGACATCGGACGAACCTGGCCCCGGCCAGCAGTACGCCCTCCAGGCGCGGAAACACATTGCTACGCTGCGCCGGGCCAGGCCGGATATCGTCATTGAAATCCGGTGGTACCCAGCGCACAAGGGGGTTGCCGGCAATGAAAAAAGCGGACGAGTGGTCCAAGGCGGTAGCGGAGCAGTCAGGCAACCACAGGCCCATTCCGCGATCTCTCGCCAACCTCAAGCGGGAAATCTCAGAGAAGAAGTGGTTGGAGGCACGCCAATGGGCAGGGGCCTGAACTTCCAAGAAGAAGTACCGCTTGCCTGAGAGCCAGTGGCCCGATGGCACGGTAGCGGGGAGCACCAAAAGGCTTGCCTTGCGATTCTACCAACTCAAGACGGAGCATTGCCTGACCGGGCAGTATCTCAACTGGACAAAGAGCCGCCCCACCCCGCAATACTGGTGGTGTTGGTACCGAACGCAGACCCGGGACCACCTCTTCAAGGAGTGTCCCGAGTGGAGGCCACAGCAGAAGATCCTGTGAGCGGAGGTGAAGAAGGAGACTGGGAGGTGGAAGGACCGGTGGAAGGTGCAGGACCTACTGGCCGACGGGAGGTGCAGCCGGGCGGTGCTAGACTTCCTTTCGACTACGGATGTGGGCAGGCGGGTGCCAGGGGTGGAGGAGGATGACGCCGTGAGCGCGGTGTCTGAGCTGGAGGTACGGGAGTGGAGGGAGGAGCAGGGAGCGGGAGCGGAGGAGGCAGGCGCTGGGGGAACCCCACTGTTCCTACCCACGCCAGACTTCATGGCAACCGCAGGAACGGCGTAGATTTCCTTCGTGTTTTCCTTTGTAATTTCCTTAGTGCGCGCCACTTACTCTCGGGACAGGCCTGGGTGGAGGGCAAAAAGGGTGCTTGCAACGAGCCGCCACTGCACGGACAGCGGACAGGAAACGGACTGTACATATCCTCGCCATGATCTACATAGGTCGCATGCGAGTAATGAATAAACAAAAAAAAAATCAAGTAAAAGTTCTCGTTCCTCCATAGTCCACCTCTTTGCTGGTTGAACCTTCTCCTTTCCCTTCCCATTTCTCTTTTCCCTCGCCATCCCGACTCCAGCTGGTGATCTCTGAGTGTCCAATGGTAGCCGGGTAGCAGAGACCGAATGGGAATAGGTTGTAGCGACCGGTGGCGGACAAGCAGCAGGGTCTCAATCTTGAGAACTTCTGGTCCCTCAGAGCTCCAGCCCTATTGCGAGAGAGGTCCTCCCCAGTGCTAATGAGGTGGTAGTGGTGGTAGCCAAGAGAGGTTACGGTAGTTGGCGCTCACTGAGGGAGGAGTACTTGAAAACATAGGATTTCTGCCGCTGCTACTGCTGCTGCCACTGCTGTAGACGTTGCCGCTGCCGCTGCTGCTGCCGCTGCTGGCTGTTGTAAGCTGTTGAGCCCAGCTGCTATCTACAGTTCGGTGGTCAGTAACCTGTAATCATACAATTCAAGAGCTCCTCTTACCTGGGGTACTTGATCCCCCTTCCTCTCCGAATGTGGCGGGCGTCGTTTTGCTTGGTTGTAGTGTTTGGTTTGGTTGTGCGAAAGAACGAAGCTGCGAATGCTGAAGTACTTGAAGTGCCGTGGCTATCTCCTATGTCACCTACTCACGCCATCTATTCCAAGACTCTGCATTCCTAGGTTCCGCATTCCTAGATTCCGCTGTCCTAGACTCCGCATTTCTAGCAACCATCCTTTTAGCAACCCATTCGGGGTCCTCAAGCCACCCCATACAAATGGACTCGCGCAACCCATTCCATTTTCCCATTCCATTTGGAGGTTTGAGGACCCCTATTGTAACGGGCGGGTCCGGCGTGGCTCTAAGCGAGCGGCGCGCGGCGTGTGGCCGAGGACGGGGAGACAAGGACACGGAGACAAGAACATGGAACAAGTTATTGCGTACAGATCTGCGGCGGGCAGCAGCCCTCGTTATATATAGGAACTCAGCCAGCACCCATACGAGCAACACACCGATGGGAAACTCAGGGGCATAACACCGATGTTTCACATCCAGCACATTCCGAATCCCTCCGTAGCGCCCCCGTCTCCCCACTTCCGTGGCCCAGTGCGGCAACATCTGACGGTGGCACATGTGGGCCGGCACGTGATACCAGCGCCCTGATAACAACAAGTGTATGGTCTTGATACTTGGATGGTTTAGTTGGCAGGAGCATAAGATTGGGGGATTCTGTGTTTGGAAAAGGTTGTTGTGTTGAGTCGCACGAGAGGGTGTGGGTACAGGTGTGAGTTGTGTGAGTACAAGCATATATGAGGAGGGCTTTCCCCTTCTTGTATTTTCTCTTCTTTCCTCATCATCAGTTTTGCGTCTGAAATGTGTTATACAAGCATTTACTAGGCATTGTGTCAAGATCCTGCCTCGACTACTCCGTTCGGCTCGACTGGCAACGTATGTAGGCTTATTCTTCTTAGCGTCTTCGGTGCTCCTCGTTGTCTCACACGTCCGGCGTGTCGTTGTTGTCTTCGCGGTAGTCTTCCTCACGCCTAGTGTGGTATATTGGTTCTTACAGGTGGTGTTCGCAGCGCCGGTTCACGGAGGTAGAGAGGTAGGCCTGTGGAGAGAGATAATATGCGCTCCTCCCGCCGTACCACCGGATTGGGTGGAGAAGAATCTCCAGGCTAGCTACCACGCTCTCCTTATATACCCGTGTCCTTTCTGTGAATCATAACAGCTTGCCCGCAAGACTGACACAGTTCCTCCACTGACTCGTCGCTTCCCAAAGAAACATATGATCGCACTCGCGGATGAGTCTCAGACTCTTGTTGCAACATCTCACTCGTTCTGCTTTGTCACGCTGCTTTGTCATGTGTAGAATCACGTCATATACGTGTATGCAGACTTTTCACTTTTCCTGCCTTTCTCTCTAAGACAAGACAATACACACAAGACTTCATCGTTCCATCAAACCTCCATCCTAATCTTGACAACTCTAGCCAAAGCAATGACACATAACAATATAAGGGAAACAGACAACGTAACAGAAACACGTGATCGCACTCGCGGGTGAGTCACGGATTCTAACCAAAGCAATAACAATATACGGGAAACAGACACCGTGATGGAAAAGACGAACGCGCAGGAGAAACCGGAAAGTTGCCCGTCTAGGGAGCGGCCACTTCGAGGCGTCTTTAGGCGCGGAGGACGAGGGAGGCGGCGGCGGTAAACAAGGCAATCCATAGGCTAGCTATGGTGATAGTGGCACCAGCGGCGGCGCCCAGCAGCCTGTCACGCCAGGTTCGTGACACATTGCACTACGATCCAAGGGGTGCTCAGAGTGGTATAGGATGTGGGTTTCACGCTGTATGGGTTCTGCATCACTACGGTACTCGGTTCTTGTAAAAATACAGAGCAGGTGTTTCGATGCTGCTCTCTGGAGGTATGTGCTTGGGTGCTATAAGGATCCCACTTCAATGCTTGTCAGATGCCAATCAATCATTTGATATGTATCTGACAGTCCCAACGCATCAGCTTAGAATGATGTCGTCCTGCGGTATTGTTTTTGATAGGAATTTACCCGGACACCAGAGTCAAGCTCGATGCGCATCTACATCCTGACGCCGCACGAATACTAGGCTCCATCGAATGCCGTATCTATTGCTGCTTGATTGATATGTAACACCCTGTTTTTTTGCTACTGTATGTAGATACATAACTAGCACTCTGCTCTAGCTACGTCTGGTTGGCAGGGGCTGCCACGCACGCTGGTCGGTGCAGGTACCTTCCACTCAATCTAAACACACACACACACACACACATGCTGGATACGTACCTACATACATGCGCAGGCACGCGGAGCGTTTTCGGAGAGGAGAGCGTGGTGTGCCAACCGGAGTGTGTGATCTAGATATTATCTATTCTACATACTGTACTCACTTATCTATGTATCCATCCAGCCAAGGCGCTCTTCCTCGCGGGCGCACCGGCTCGACTCCCGTCACGCCGAAAGAAGAAAACGACCAAAGAAATAAAAAAGAAAGAAAGAAAAAAAAAGAAAAACCGAAAATCGAAAATCGATTCGCCAGCACACAGGGATATATTTAGCTTGCGACACGCTTTCGTCCTCACCGGCCAGGTAAGCAATGCATCACCCCCCAATCCTCAGCCCCAAACACACTCACACTCACACACACACACAGAGACACACACACAGAGACACACACACACACACATGCAAGCCACCGATGGTTGGCTCCCATTCGCGGGCTGTACGCGGGCGCGCGGGCGCGGCCGCGTGGCTCGGCTGCAGGACCGCGAGCCGCGCGGAGATATTTCCGGTTTCTTCTTTTTTTTTCTTCCTTTCTTTTTGTTTCGTCGCTGACTACAAAATATGATTTTGTTCCACCGAGTGCGGCTGCGCGTGGCCCGTTCGGAGTCCGCAGTCGCATCGGTTCTGCACGGGATCCCAGGCGAGTTTGCAGATACACAGATACAGATACGATGCGCAGATACATACATATCTATCTGCACGCAGACGGATGGATATGTCCCGCTCTCTGCTGCCAGTCAGCCCGTTTGCCCCGCGGACGAAGCCCCCCCCCCCCACGGCGATCCTTGCTGAGGACGCGAGTGCTCGTTCCGCCAAGTCGGCGGTGGCGCTGCAGGAACCTCCGCCTCTTCCTCCGTCTCTGCCTCTGCACGTGCCTTCCGCGCCGCGAGCCGCCGGAACCTGCGGGGGGGGGGGGGGGGGGGGGGGGTTTCCGCGGAACCCCGCCCCCCCGCGCCCGGGGCGCCCGGCGCCGGCGCCCCGGCCGCCCGGGCCCGGGCGGGGGGGGGGGGGGGGGGGGGGGGGGGGGGTTTCCCTCTCTCCCTCGCTTTCGTCTTGCGCCGCACCGCCGCAGCAGCTGGTGTTGCCCGATTGCCTGCATGCATGCTTCCAGGCAGGTATAGAGTACATACTCTGCCTACACGCGGTTGTGTTCTCGATGACGCCGTCGAGGGAGGGAGCCTTGCTCTCGGCGTGCACTCTCGGCCAGGCAGACGCCGCCCGTATCTACTCGCGGCTAGGGCACTCTTGCCGCTGGACGGGGGGGGGGGAAGGGCCCCCCCTTCGCTCCTTCCGAGCCTTGCGTCGGAGGGGCAGTGCTGGGATGTGCGCACCATATGCGAGAAGCGCGACGGATTTCCGGACGGGGGGGACAAGATCTCCGCGCAGGGGGAGTAACTATATAGGCAATATGTATACATGTGCGTGTGTAGACATGCCCCGAGTATACATATAGATAGATGCCCTCGCCCAGCGACCCCGCTCCGCTCCAGTACGGCGGAGTGGGGTCTGCAGACAATACCCCTGGCCAGTTGCGTGCGTAGACTGCATACATATGTACGTACGTGTTTGCGGGGGCTGGACCCTACCGTCGAGGATACTGCGCGGGGGAGGAGTGGGTGATCCAGGACAGTGCCGCCGCCGCCGCCGCCGCCGTCGCCGTGCGCAGGAATCTCCCCCTCCCTTCGCTCCGGGGGCGGAAGCAAAGAAAGGAATGCCATCGCCCCGCCGCGGCTGCTCCCTCCTTGCTTACATACACACTCCAGCCGTGCCGCAGTCCCGTGGATGCACTCGGTTGACCCCCCCCCCGGGGATCGGCGGGACGTGAGTCCTCGGTGCCACCCTGGCGCTGTTTCACATACGGCAGCCACCGAGATCCGAGCCGGGGGCCGCACTCTCTCGGCCGTGGAAGCGGACCATGTGCTGCGGCGCAACGATCGGGATGGCGTGGGAATATGTAGTTATGTACGTAGAGTGTGCCCGCCGCTTTCGCCGGGGGGTCGCAGGTACAGGATGCAACTGTATATGTATGTGTGTTTGTAAGTATGTAGGTATGATGTATGTACGTATGTATGTCCGTCTTCACGTCGTCATGCTTTTCTTCTCCGGACACATCCACGGCTAGCACGGCCGAAACCCGCTGTTCGACGTCGACGCGCAGTGCGGGCTCGCGACTCGCACGGTTGGGTAACTTTCACAGATTAACAATGCTCCGACCATACCCGCCCGTTTCATCATCCCTGAGACTGTCACCTCGTCGTCTATGCACGTGATCGTCCAGACATCCGTGCGGATATCTACATACATAGACCCCCCGCGAGGATAACTGCCAACTATGGTATCTACTTGCTTCTCACCGACGCCCGCCCGTTGCGGCTAGCTTCCGTCCTCCGTCTGGCAGATGGATATGTAGATATCTATGTAGATAGATGCCCCCGATCGCGATCTGGCAGACTGTCGGCGACGAGTGGTATTGTGTGCATGCACGCTTGCCTGCATTTTTCTTTCTTTCTTTTTTTCTTTCTCTCCGGGAGCCAACCATCTATGTAGGCATATCTCCACCGCACGGCTGCGAGTGGATACATGTAGATATGTATATGTACATCATAGTTCCTTGCAACCGGGTAACTCACCCATGTTACCTATCTCTGCGTCCCCACTGCTCGCTTCATCATGTCGCTTCTGACTGTGCGTGGCTTTCTTTTTCCGGAGGTCAGCTATGTGCATAGCAGCGTCCGAACCGCACGCAGGGCAGGAGTATCTGCGAGTACGAGTAGGCAGAGTAGATACTATTTGAAGACTAGCTAACTACATAAGAGAACGAAAGAAAGTGGTGGGGGCCGACTATGTATCTGTTTTGTATTGTGACGCTGTGGGTGTGTGATGTAGTTACATATCTAGATAGATACATAGGTATGTACTTACTGAGGGAGTAATGGGAGCCAGCGAGGGAGGCATAATGGCGGGATTTGTGGACAAAAGGGGTTAGCGTGGATGTGGGAAGGCAGGGAGATTTAGTCAGCGAGTGGGACTCATTAGCGAGTCTCCGAGCGGGTTTGCTCCGTATCTTCTCCACATGTCACACCACACAGGGTCACAATCTAATTTCTTGTCCTTCAACCACCTTTTCCGCCGTGACTCCGTCCTCTCCTCTCCTGCCTTTAGGAATTACGCTTCGATTCTTATACACAAAATGTGCAACGACTCGCTAAGTAAGTACGTATCTATCTATCTGATGAGTCGCTACACCCTGACTAGCCCCTCTCATAGGACCCGCATGTGCGCTAACCCCTTGCCAGCCATTACCATCTCCCCCACATGCAGCTGCGCGGAGTACGTATGTACTTTACATATCTAGAGTTCGCGCTTTTGCGTCTGCCCGCCCGCCCGCCAAGCCACCCAGCTCGATCGCACGTCGAGCCGCGACGACGGGCCGAGACGAGCGTTCTGCTGCGCCCGGGCGGGCGGAGTGCTTACGTATGACGTGCCCACGCCGTGCGGCCGCCTTGAGCCCCGCGCCGCTCCGACGGGGTCCGCAACCTTGTGCCGGCCGCGACAGGAAACCATTGCCGGATGCGCACGCCATTGCTGCTGCCCGTGCGTGCGTGCTGCCGCCCCGGTTGGCTTCTCGTTTCGTCCCTTCCGGCGGGCCCGCGAGCGCCGTCCTCCGCACCTGCACCGCCGCCGTCAAAACGATCGCGTTGCAGCGCGGTCGCCGACAGCCAATCAGCGGCGGCGGGGACAGTCTGGGGAAGCGCAGCTCCAGAGGATCTGCGCATGCCAGGAGAGCAGCTGCCTCCAGCCAGCTCGCAGCTGCCCGTCCAGCCATCAGCACGAGCCATGCCTGCCACCCGCCACAGCAGCCTCTCTCCGGTGGAGTCCGCTCGCGCGCCCGCCAAGTCGCTCAGGCACCGCCGCCGCCGCCGCCGTCGCTGCGCTGACTCTTACCGTAGTCTGCGGACTGGGGAGAATCATCCACCAACGAGACGCCGCCCGCGCACCCACACACCGCGCACAGCAGCACGCACACACCACTCGCACCCACACACGGCACCCACACACACACCGCGCCCGCAACCGTCCACCCATCCCGCAGCGCCCACAGCTTGCCTCGTCGTCTGGACGAGTCAAAGATGTGTGTATGGCGGTGCATGTCGTATCGCCCAGAACGCCCCCCCCTCTCTGCGTCCTGTGTCTGTTGCCTGGTTTTATATATTTGCACGTTTATTCTTTTTTCTTTTCTTTTTTCTTTCTTTTTTTTTTTTTTGTTGTGTATATTTGGTTTCTTTTTTATATATGTACGGGCGCTTTTCTCTGGAGTCTGGCGTGGCCACCTTGCCTGCGGATCCTTGCACGCTCGCAAGCCCTTCCCCTGGGGCCGGGCTCTCGCCTCGCCCTCGCCGCCCTCTCATGCATGTCGTAGATACTTACACGGTAGCGGAGCCTGTCGACTGAGCGCGCGCCCTCCCTCTCTCTCCCTCCCTCCTCCCTCCCTCCCTCCTCTCGAACCGCTCCTCCTCGCATTCGCTCTCCAGCATATCTACGACACACACATCTCTCCCTCCCCCCTCGCTGGCAGCCTTCCGTGCTGACGGAGCTGCCGCTCTTTGTTTGGACTCGAAGGAAGGCCTGAGGTCTCAGCCAGAAAGCGCACGGTTCGCGCCCTTGTGGCGAGGAGGAAATAAAAAAGAAAGAAAAAGAAAGAAAAAGAAAGAAGAAAAAAAACAACCCACGACTGAATCCTTGCTCCCTGCATCGGGCTCAGTGTGGTTGAGACGCAAACACACAGACACCCTTAGCACGCCCCCCCCCCCCCTCCAAAGCCCCAGAGGCGTTCCTGAACCCAAACCCCCCATCCAACTCTCACCCCGTCAATCCGCCTAACCCCACCACCAATTGCCACCACATCATAGCTCGCCGCCCCACTCCACCAAACCTACTCGACACAACCACATCCACTGTCTGTCAACTGCCACACCCCCCCCCCGTGTCGGCTCAAGCCCGTCTAAACGCCCTCCCTCCCCTCCCTCTCCCTCCAACAAGCTTCTCTGCTGTGAACATTCCTCTCCCGATCGGAAACACCGAATCAAACCTCCCCCCCCGCGGAAAGAAAACGCAACGGCACCTCCGCAACGACTGCTACATCACATACAGCTGCCTGCGCTTCGCATTTTCTCCGATAGCGCCGGTCCCGTCGGCTATCCCATCCTGGTGGTTGCACAATCTTACCCTCCACGGCCACCTGCCTCCAGCCAGTGGCAGCACCTACGAGTAAAGACCCACTCATCGCTACAGCAACCCCCCCTCCCCCGACTCTGGTGCCTGGTTCCTAGGCGCGGTGTTTCTGCGCCGATCCGAACGGGCTGTAGCTGGGGCTTGCAGCTCCAGCTGGCACATAAGCACAACGCTTTCCTTTCCTCTTTGCAACCCTTCTAGCTCGGGCACACTGCTACGCACTCCCCTATCCCACACCCCCTCTCCGTGCTTCCTCGCATCGCTGAAGCATGGCTACCGTTCAACGGCCAGCAACTCCTTCGTTCAGGGCTGTAAACAGTGTGGATTTCGCGTCGACAGAAGTATCCGCAAGGAATATGGCCACGCCCCGCAGTCGGTTGACGCCACCAGCCCTGCCAGCTGCCTCCACCTCCGCCACCGCCACCACCACTACTACCTCCACCGCCACACCTTACGACCTCCGGTCGCAGACTACGCCCGCGACGGTCCAGGACGGGAGCACGTCGCCGTCGAGAATGTCCAGCGCGCTCGACGAAGACGACGCGGGTGACCACGATGGGGATCGTGACAGTCTCGAACCCGCGGAGAAGTCGGGGGGCAGTGGCAAGAGCTCCGGCCGGGCCAAGAAGAAGAAAGGAACAAAATTCCACTGCACCGGGTTTGGCTCTTGTAATCTGGCTTTCACCAGGAGTGAACATCTGGCCAGGCACATACGGTGGGTTCCTCGTCTGCCAGTTTTCGCTGCCGCCCCGCGGCTGCACATCGTGCGTGGATGCTGACGGTTGTCTAGCAAACACACCGGCGAGCGTCCGTTCATGTGTCACTGCGGCCGGTGGTTCTCGCGGCTCGACAACCTGAGACAGCACTCGTCGACCGTGCACGCCGACGAGGAGATACCGTCCAATTCCCTCGCGGCGACCGGAACCCGCTACCAACGCCACGGGCGCCCGGAGCGAGTGCGTCCGCGGTCAAGGGCGCAGAGCCAGAGCGACATCCAGCCGCCGACCGAGCAACAGTTGCAGCCAACGCCGCCAGCGGCGCTTGGATCGCCCATGGAGGATCGCCGCACAAGAAGGCGCCCGGATCCGATCGTGGTGCCCCAGGATGCGGCCCGCGACGAAAGCGCCTTCAACCAGTACAGAGATCACACTCCCCCGGACTCGCCGGCTTCGTCGGTGTCCACATTCAGGTTTGGCGGCGGCGGCGTGTACAGGAATCGCGCGGCGCCTTACCCCGCCGTCGCGGAATCCCCGGCTGCCACGCCCACATCGAGCAGGATCGGGAGCAATTCGGATAGTCCCTTCGGCAGCCCTGGCGGCTACTCGCACCGGGGTTCCGTGGCATACGACGGCACGAGTTCGTCGGTAGCCGCGCGGCGGCTTTCCATGCCGCACCCGCCCACGCCATCGTTGTTCGCTGCACCCCCCCAAGTCTTGCCCCACCTTGGCTATGCCGGCCCTGCTGCAGCCCCTGCGTCACGTCGGGATTCGCTCACCTCCGTCATTGCCGACGACCGTCGACGGACTTGGCACATGGGTACGCCCGTCAGCGTTAACTTTCAGCGGGACATCGTATCGCCCACCACCCAGAGCTTCGCACGGACCACGATCCACAGCCCGACGGAGCCGGGCCATCCACCCATGCCGCATTCCCGGCCAGCGCACACGGATAGACTGCCCAGCATACACCACGTCCTCCAGGAATTCGCACCGTCGACTCCCGAACACCAGCGGTCTTCGTGGGCCGGCGACACCTTGGAGCGACCGGGAACGTCCGAGCTCAAGCGGCCCTTCCACGAAGGCATTTCCGCCGTGTCTGGGCGTCGCGTGGCGCCCGGACAAGTGAGATCGAGCCACGGCAGGTCCATCAGCAACATCGAGACGAAGGGATGGGGAGGTGGGCAGAGCAACCCGTTCAGCTTGGGACCGTGGGGCGGTGACACGCGGGATCGTCGCGAGGCTTCCCTGCAGCCGAATACGTCGCTGTCGGTCGAGGGCAACAACAGGCATTCGGGCTATTTCGGAGGCGCTCTCTCCAACATTCCGAGTCCGAGGGAGCACCGGCATTCGTTTGGAAGCTCCGACTCGAATGTCAGTGAGGGTCTTGTAACCCCAGTCGCGCCTTTGCGCACGCAACCACGGATACTGGGTGAGCCCGGCGACGCCGTGTTTCATACAGAGGTAAGAAATCCGGCCGTTTCATCCAACTACTACTATCCGAGTCGGTTCTGGAAGGGACGGAACCGTTTTACTGACTTGTCGCAGGGCCCGGACAAGGACTACGAGCGTTCCTGCGAGATGACCGGCGTCGAAACCACAGGCCAACCACCATCTACATGCAACGAGCTTATGAATGCGGGGAATATGGAGGGACACACCACCGTGCCGTCAAACTTTCCAGTATCCCGGCTCGACGCCTTGGTTTCCGCTGCGGCTGTGGCGGCCAAGATATGAGCGACATATTCCCCTTATCGGGTTTCGGCGGCTGGGGACTGTTATCTCCGGGAAGAAGAGGGGGGGGGGGTTCTGGTCTGCGTTGTCTTTGAGTACGAATCGATGCGACGTGTTTCAGGGTGTCGCACAACAGTCAACACACCCCATAGGTTCGCGTTCATATCCCTGCGCCATCTGGTATAAGGCTGGCTATCGTCTGGTCTTTCTTCGGTGCATCAACCACTCTCGATATTGCCAATCTCTGTTGTGTCTTGTACAAACAAACACCTTCGCTTTTTCTTTCCATCTCTCTGTCTCTTTTTTTTTCTTTTCTTTTATTTTCCTCTCCTTTCCCCTTCCCTTTCCTGAGGCGGCGGGGGAGGCTGTGCGGCGTATTCGGAGCTTTTTTTTTGTTCTTGGTTTGGCTTTTGTGTGTTTTGCCTTCTCGCATCGCGATTTCTGTAGGGTTTTGATTATTTTTTCCGGCGCATCTATCTGGGGCGGAGGCCTGTGGGTTTTTTTTTTGGTTTCTTTTTTCCTCATCGACGGTCGCTGTGTTTGATCTTTACTGTTTGGCGGGGGGGGGAGGGGGGATGGAAGAGGGGGAAGGACGGAGTTATGGCCATACTTTATCCCACCTGCATTGGCGGTGGGCCATGCAACGCAGTCTGCTTATTTCTAAGGACTGTCGGGGGGGAGAGAGAGACAGGAACACGAAAGATTTACGAATGGCTACGACGACTATTGCTACTACGACTATCTCTTCCTGCATTTCCTTTTGCGATCGGGTTTGGTTTCGGGGGTTTGGGTTGGAACTGGAAAGGAAACGCTCCGTGTTTGGCTTTCTTGTTTTGCTGTTTTATTTGGTTGTTTTCTCGCACGCATGCCTACGACGGCTATGTCATGGAACGAAATGAAGTCAACTGGCAAAGTAAGGGACTGACTGGGTCGGTCGGGTTCGGGGGGTGGGGAGAGAGACTGTGGTTATGGTTCTTGATTACTGGCGCAAACTGGGATTTTTTTTTTTTTTTTTTTTTTTTTTTGCTTTGTTTTCCGTTTCAGCTTCTGTTTCCGTGTCTGCTATAGGAATTGAAAACTGTGCGTGTTTTTTTTTTCTGTCTTCTCCCGATTGATGGTGTGGGGTGGGGTGGGGTTAATTGGTCTAGGCTTGCCACTTTGCGGATGCAGGTCGTTCGTTACTCCATGTACAGATACAGGATCTATGATAGCTCTGGGTTCCTGCCGGTGTGCACAGTTGCGGGGGTTTCACATACATACGATGTGTTGTATCTGTATGCTTAGTCAGTCCTCGTGACTACCACTGCTATAGATATAGGCAGTGGCGTCACACCGTCACATGGAGAACCATCACATCTTCACATCACTCCCATTGACCCGGTGGGTGATGATTGTCGGTGAGTGAGAGTTTGTGTTTGCTAGGTGAGTGTGCATTATGAGCCGCACTGTGGTTCTTGGTCCGTGCGTCCCCTGATTAGATGGCTGGCTGGCTGGTTAAGCGAGAAAGGTCGAAGAAAGAAAACCGCTTTTCCTCCCAACGGATATCGCCATCGGCAAGTCATGACGTCCTCCAACAAGAAGAAGCGAGCGAAGGCCGCCGACTTCAAGGTGACATTCCCTCCCTCCCCGTCTCTCGGTCTTCCACTCTTCTGGCCCCGCCTTCTAACTCCCCGGGGGCGGAACAGAAGCAAAAGCTGCGCGTTGGCAAGTCGTCGACGGCGAAGTCGGGCAACCACACGTCGACGACGTTCAGGACGAAGGCGATCGTCGTCGCCGCGCAGAACGTGCACCATGCGGCCGACAGCACGAAGCAGTTCCAGCACCACCTGAGCCTGCTGTCGCACCACTCTGCAGCGACGCGGCGGGACAGTCTCGCGTACCTGTCGTCGCAGCGGTGCGCGCCTTCGCTGCTGCCGCGGCTCGCGCCGCTGATGCAGGACGGGTCGGCGAGCGTGCGCGGCGCACTGCTCGCGCTGCTCGACTCCGCGGCGGTCCCGGCGCGCCGCCCGCACCGGCTGCTGCTGCCGCCGTCGCTGCTGCTGCACGTGTGGTCGGCGCTCAGTCACATCGAACCGGGCGTGCGCGCGGATGCGACCGCGTTCCTGGCGTGGGCGATGCGCGTCGCGCCCGCCGAGACGCTCGCGCACGGCGGCTGGGAGAAGGTGCTCGCGCTGTTCCCCGGCGTCATCGGCGGCGGCGGCGGCGGCGTCGTTGTCGCAAAGACCGTCCTCAGACACCTCGCCGTCCTCAGGGACTTCCTCGAGACCGCTTGTCCCCCCCCCCACGCTACCGCCGCCGCCGCCCCCATCCCGTCCGTCGGCGCCCTGCACTGGTCCGCGGCTATCCACCTCCGCAGAGCCGCCGCCGCAGAGTACAGACACCTCGGCCTGCTCGACGCCCGCGACGACGCCGACGCCGGCCCCGTCGATGCCGACGGCAGACGCAGGTGGTGCCGCGAGAAGGGCGCCGACGTCGTCTCGAGGCTCAGGGAGACTCTCGCCGCGCTCACGAAGGAGGGCGGTGAGGTCGGTAGGGCCGCTGGCAGGGTCGTCGTCGTGTTGGACAGGATACTCGAGGTCGAGGAGGTGTAGGCAGTGATTTTTTTTTTTTTTTTTCCTTCCTCAATGTGTGTGATTGTGGGAGGTTGGCGTTTTGAGGTTTGAGGTGAATGTCATGGATGAAAAAGAGCCGGTTTAGCGCGAAGGTTGACTCTTCTCTGGAGATGATTGACGAGCTTCGAGTGATGCTGCGCGACACTCCGTAGATGGAGGACGCTCACTGAACGGGAACGCACCATCGCTGTCGGGAGCAGCGGCCGCTGTTGCACGAGCGCACGTGGGAGGGGGGTTGGTGTCCGTGCATGAACCTTATGGACGAGGAGGGAGCCCATTGAACTTTAATTGCACTCGCCTCCGTGCATCTACATACAACAGCGCGGGGGGGGGGGGGGGGGGGGGGGGGGGGGGGGGGCGGGGGGGGGGGGGGGGGGGGGGGGGGGGGGGGGGGCGGGGCGGGGGGGGGGGGGGCG
>Ga0307516_10000585_pt1 | contig 49345 bp, 56 predicted proteins | sample 19_EM_MG_FD_203310 | JGI IMG/M metagenome (GOLD analysis project Ga0307516, IMG submission 203310) | Populus trichocarpa ectomycorrhiza microbial communities from riparian zone in the Pacific Northwest, United States - 19_EM | ecosystem: Host-associated > Plants > Roots > Unclassified | place... | reverse complement strand
TTTTTTTTTTTTTTTTTTTTTTTTTTTTTTTTTTTTTTTTTTTTTTTTTTTTTTTTTTTTTTTTTTTTTTTTTTTTTTTTTTGGGGGGGGGGGGGGGGGCCCAGATGATTTGGTTTCGATTGACGGATGAAATTTGACTGCATTTACGCATATTACTCCAGAATAAAGTACTCATATGTGATGATGTAATTGATCTAGCTGAGGTTCTCTGGTCGACTCGCGCCTAGTAAACGAGCAACGATGACTCTTGGTTGGCCTTTCGAAATAACCATGATTCCGGCCCACGGAGCCCTATCAATATCCCGTATGTAGGTATTGTAACGGCGGGCGGCGGGAGCGAGAAATCCAAAGTACTCGAGTGAGGCCGAGGACTACGCATGTTCACTCATACTCATACTCACGCAAGCCACATACGTACTCGTACTCACTTCTTTCATGCAACGGAACCCAATACCGGCGAACCTTCCAATGTCGAGCAAACGCGAAAGCAAACAACCAAGCCCAAACCTACCAAACGTCGAGAGCAAGCAAAACCTTTCGAACGCCGAGACTTGCGCCGTGACAGGAATGCTCTCTAGCCAGCCACTGGGGTTTCCCCACCAACGGCCTTCCCAGAACGCGCCCACACATGCTGGCCATATCCCCACACCCAGCATTGAGTGAGCGACTTAGGATATAGCGAGCTGGGTGCAATGTTTTGATAGGTTGGCTTCGTTATGCCGGGCACACTCGGCCGTTGGGTTCTTTCTTTTGGCCTATCGAGTATTCGTTTTTTTCCCAGTCTCTTTACAGACCTATTCTTTCGCATAGGTACTTATATATTGTGGTAGTGCTATCATATCATGGCGATATTATATACAGTCTTTTCCCGTTCGCCGTCCGCCGCGACTTCGAGCAGTCCGCCGGCGGCCCGCGGCAGCTTCCCCTGCCCCTGCCTGGTCTTTCCCTTTCCGCCCCTTGAACTATAGTAGTTTGAAGGATTAATAATAGGTACGAGTGATATGAGGATATTGTGCGAGTGATGTGCGATGAGGCCGCTCAACCTTTCGTTTGTTAGCGGCGAGACGGGCTTCGTCGGGATCCCGGCAGCTGGGCCGACAGATTCTCGAACTTCAAGCACCTGCGTTGGCTTGGAGGGGCGGGTGGCTTTCCGTGGGTGACAGGATCGAATGATTTCACGATGATGTCATCGTGTTTGACGTCATAAGTACATTTAATGGTCCCAAAAAAGTCTCAATGACATCCCTTCTTCCACTTTGCTAGCCACAACGCCTGAATCTGCACTCCACATCTCCCCCACACACAAAACACACACTCCCTCATAATCCACGCACCTGTACCAAATATCGGCAACTACCACCGAACAGTCCCAACGACAAACAACTACGATGTCCGTCCCACTCGTCCGCCTCGCCTTCCCGCAGCTGATGCGCCCCACGGTTGCGACAATATCCACCACCGCGGCGCGCCTCAAGAGCCAAAGCGCCAGCACCAGCAGCGGCGAGGTCCCCTCGAAAGACGAACTCAAACCCACGTCGAAGGAGTCGACTCGGTCCGGCACCAACGACCAGATCGCCCAGGACGACGCTGCGTTCAGCCGCAGCACGGACCCGGCCGTAGAGAAGAGCGAGGTCGGTAGGGAGGTGCGTTCCGAGTCTTGTTCTACCACTACCACTGCGTCTTCCCCGTGTTATGCAGCAGCAGTCGGCGCAGGAGCAGGGCCGGATGCGGAGGTGCCCGTGCAGATGTTCTTGTCGGGGTTCTGGTTATGATTTTCTTCCCTCCTGTGCTGTTTGAGTAGATTGGATACGGAGGGGTAGCATTTGCATATGCGAGGGAGTGCTACAAGGTGTTCTTTGTATTTTCGAGTTTGTAGGATTTCTGTTTGGGTCTGATATAGATGCTTGCCAGCTTGCACGCATAACATAGATTTGTGTTTATTTCTCACACACACTCCCATCTCTTCCTTTTTAAGCAGAAGTAATCTGACATTTCTCTTCTGGCTTTTGTAGGAAGGTACTCCATCCAGCGGCATTGGGAATCCGCTCGAATACTCCGGTGCCACTCCCGAAGTCTCGCATCAGACCCGCGACGACCGTGCGGTTAAGGGTGGGAACAAGCAGGCTAGTGGAGGAAGCAAGAACGCTTAGGTGGAGGAATCCGGCGGGATATATGTGCCTGGGAATAGAGTTGTACATAATGCACCGACTGGGGGGGTGGGGGCTGTGGCGTCGTTATGAGGAATGGTGATGAAGTGCTGGTGAATTTGAGACGGTTGTTCGTCGGTTCCGTGACGCGCTCTGGCTATGGACTTCTCTGTCAACGATCGGATGTTGTCTGTGCCCGAAAGCCGTCTGCTCTACTCCATTTCGGATTCCGCCTCCAGCCACTTCTACTTACCCAGAGTGGCCGATAGCAATGCACCTGTTGGTAGACACAATCGTTGCCGGTATGGTAATGCTCACTGACGGAGACCGTGGATGTGTGCGGTCAATCCTCGGCCCCCCAACGCCGTCCGTTTGGCTTTCTCAGAGTCGCTGCTGCATCTAAGACGAATTGTTACGTTCCAGGAGATTGTTCACACGCTGTCAATCATTCTATCACTAGTCACTCCACTGGTCTGCATCAATTGTACGGTAGAAACCCCCCTTCCGCCCCCCTCATGGCCTCGAAAGCCCAAATCAGATCGAATTCGTGCCCATCGTCCCACCGCTAAATCAAAAAGTGAAGATGCCGGCGGCAAACCAGGAGAAAAAAAATACATATGAACCAACAAGAAAAAAAATATACTAACTCCAGACGATCCCCCAAATCAAGTCCTGTCAAAGACAAAGGAAAAAAAGAAAAATCAACGAAAAATCCAGGCAAAGTAAAAGGGAAATAATAATACTCAGCAGGGCAACTTCTCGTCCTGAGCACTGCGCTTGGCCAGGGCGCCCAATCCCTTCCAGGCGGCGAAAACTGAGGCCACGACCATCAGGACAGGCAACAGCACCAACAGAATGGTGGTGATATCCGCACTGAAGAATGGGTGAGTGGCGGCTGTTCTGGCGAGCATGACTTCGTGCCCGGTGAATTCATGTTTCCAAGGGTGCCGCGAGAGTACCCGGCGTACGTGCGGGTTGGCACTCAACCACATATGGCAGCTGGCTACAGTGCTTCAGCTACCGAACGAACGGTCGGGCGGAGATACTCACTTATAAGTCCGGCGATAGCCATCGCGCTCCTCCAGTTCTCTCGCCCGACCCAAAGGGCCACCGAGAAGGCCATCAGAGTTAGGGCCATACTGTTTTTGTTCCACATACCGCCCATAGTCTGCAGTCTGGTGTCTGCGTCGCCCAGCGCTTTGCTCACCTTTTCGGTACTGAGCAGCAATCCAGATGCGATCCCATTGACCTTCTGTTCAAGTTCGGCGACGGTGTTGAGCACGCGCGCTTCGGCTGCGTCTTGCGAGCGCTGCAGAGATTCTTGTGAGCGCTGCAAAGCTTCTTGCGTCAAAAGGAGGGCGGTATAGACTGCCGGTAGGCTCGAGAGTTCGTTGGTAGTTAGGACGGCGTTGGAGAGCGCCATTGAGAGGGTCTCTGCTTTTTCGTCGAGTGATCGGGCTGACTTCTCGGCTGTAGCCTGAAGAAGTGAGTCCATCTGAGAACTGTTATTAGCATATACTATCCAGCATAGGTGCATGCATGGTAACGAACCTCTTCAATCGATGTCGCAACGCTAGCCAACTTGCGGTGCTGTTCCCTGGATGCCCGAGAGATCGCCTCATCGGCTCTTCCCCATGCCTCGAGTGTCTTCTCAGACCAGACGACACTATCGTCATTCGCTTTCCGTATGACCTGTTTGCTATCATCAGTGGTTATCCAGGGACTCACGGGAAAGGCGTAGGTACAGTACGCAGCTCTTTTACTCCTTTCATGTTCTCCTCCACCATATTCACGAACCCGGAAAAGACCAGCTCTAGGTTCTGTACCTCCTTATAGAACCGATCCACGAACCCCATCCAAGCACCTTTATATTCTTCCTGCTCTTCCCTCAAGCTCTGCACATGATTCAACGAATCATCCACAACTTTGAAGAGTTGTTTTTGACCTTTCGTGACATTTCTGTACAGATCCAGCAGGCTGTCTTATTCCCGATATTTATCAGTCCGAGTTTCGAATTGGTCGTAGACAGAGAAGATACATACCCTTTTCCACCTGTTGGCCCATCGCCTTGCACAACATTAGCGCATTCTGAATGTTGTTACTCAAAGTCGTCCACCACTGTGGTCGCTCTTCGAGTCGCTTGATACACCTCTTGTGTCCTTTGTGCTTCCTGCTGAGTCCCTTGCACTCGTCTGGATACCGCACACTCGTCGCCTCGAATTCGCAGATCGCCAACTGTGCCGCATAGTGGTAGCGCAGATCAATATCGCGCGAAGAATCAGAAAGGGCGCTGCAGTCGGATATGAATGAGGCTGTTGCGGTCCGGTGACAACTGGGCTTGGATTCTAGCGAATTAAGATACACCAGCATCGAAGCGTAGGCTGGGTCCTTGTGAAAACTCGATGGAAAGGTAACCTTTTCGAGGGTTTCGGCTAGTACATCGAACTTGTAATTCAAGGGAACAACGGACGGTTCGAACTGCTTTGAGAAACCAAAGGTAAAGCCATACACCGGAGGAACTGAAGTGATGGCAATAAGGGCCGGAAGAAAGAAGGCGGCTAGAAGGGACAACATTACGCTATTGTGGAGTATCAGAAAAAAAGATGGTGGAGGATCGCTCGTGGGTAAGAAAGAGTTGTTGTCGAGATTGGTGTTGAGGTTGTTGTCGAGATCAGCGTTTTGTCGAGATTGGTGTTGTGTCGAGGTCGTGGTCATGAAGCATGGTTCGCTCCCAACGTGTATACTTATGCACAACGGAATTGGGAACCGGACGGTGGGTACATCGCCGCGATCTAGCTAGGTCGCATTCAGTTAACGACGTATAAAGTAGGAATGCACAATGGGATGTTGCCACTTGCGGGTAGCTTTGTTTATTTCATAAGAAGACATCTTATTTAAGCAGCGGTAGTTTCTAGCTGCTTTGCTCTACTTGAACACTTAAGCACCAGCTGCCCGCCGGTGATGATGTTAGAGCAGAGCTCGGAATCGGCCCCGTAGCATTGAGCTCGCCGGGTCGTCATCTGATCAGCCCGCGCTCAGTTGGCTCGGCTGGTTGGCCCTGTCTGCGGTCAGCAATCGGGTCCGCGATGGAGAAAGACAGCTCGGGATCTCGTCGCCTTCCTGGATCCTGTTGGGCGGATTGGCTCCTGTATCTATCTGAACCTGATACGAATTGCCTCCACTGTGCAATATCTAAACCTGATACGGGCTGTCTCCACTGTCTAAGTATCCTATCCGATAGCCAATTTTAGGTGCATAGATAGTCCGCCCAGTTTCCATCCACTCCTCCCGGGAAGCGGATTCACTATCCACCTAGATAGTGTTTGTAGCTTTGCTTTGTGGATCCATCCGTCGACCGCACTTTTGGAAAATAGCTACTCGACATGGACGCCACACGCACAGCCACTCGGGTCATATTAGCCACACCTTTTTGTTTGCCTCGTGTAGATATGTACTCAGTCCTGGCTTGGCGGACATGGTCCGCTGCATCTTCGGCAGCCCAACTAGTGTGAAATGGGAAGTCTGAATGCGGTTGCCGATCAACGCGGCTCGAGCTCACCGTTTCAGCCCTCGTCATAACCTCTCTCCTCCTCTCGAATCTCGCCGCCGACTACTAGTACTCATCCAACTTGTTCGCCGTGAACGCGCGACCGTTGCGGTACCCTACTCACTCCCATCATCCCCAATCCTCCCTGGGCGCGATTGACCTGCACCCCGAGTCGCGTCTCCTTCACCTCGCACCGTCCTCGCCCGCCACCGACTCCGCGTTTCGATCAAAATTCAGCGAGTTTTCCCGCAATGTCCACGACACCAGACCAGCCAGACGCCGCACAGCAAACGCCGGCGGCGAAGAGAAAGGGACCATGGGCGAATCGGGTCGTCACCTCGGAGGTCGAACACACCCCGGAGTACGACGCCTTCATGGAAGAATTAGCTGAATATCACAAGAAGCGAGGGTGTGTTTTTCTCCGCTCTCTTTGTTGGTGTCGTTGTCGCGCGCGCCGCGGTCGCCCGCTCTATCTCTTAGCTCCGGGAGTGAGATGGTAGTGGGCGTTTTGCGCCGAAGCTGACAAATTTCCTCCAGCACCACGCTCGTTAACGAACCGGAACTCGGCCGCAAACTCCTGGATCTTCATAAGCTCTACGCCACTGTGACGAGTCAGGGTGGCTACGATATCGTTACCGAAAAGAAGGGTGGGTAGTTTGCGGCGTGGCGGGGGCGCACGGTGGGGTCGATTGGCAGTGGCTGCCGATGCCTGGTCGTGGTCGTGTTCTGCGACTTGCGACCAACAGAGTTTTGTGACGGGGGTGGGTTGTTTCTCTACTGTAAGCTGACGCGCCATGCAAATTGGATAGGTGCCTGGAGAGACATCGCGAATACTTACAAGCCGCCGATCAACAACTCTAATGCAGGCTACTTGCTCAAGACAATCTACTACAAATACCTCGCGTGAGTATACTATCCGCTGCCCGACAGACACGCGCCAAGTTGACTGACGGAGCGCGCGCAGTGCGTACGAAATCACAAACTTCTTTCATAAGGATCCTCCTCCCAAGGAGTGGCTAGAAGATCGCTCTGCTGCCGGAGGAGCCATTATGACAAGAACTGCCGCGGACTTTCTGGTAGCTGTTGGGAGCCCCAAACCGGAGGCAAATGGAATTTCTCAGTCTCCGCCGCCGCCGCCCATGCTGGAGAAGAGAAGTACGTTGCTGAGTTCGTTTTCTTTCCACATTCCTTTGTCTTTTTTTACCCCTCACAACAACCTTCTACTCTACGCCCTCCACATTCTGCACCATTCTCCTGCTTGCCAATTTTCCGAATATACAGATTCATTGACATCGCTATGTTTCCCCCAAACAATGCGATGTCATCTAACACCAGGAATGCAGGTCTGCGTGCGCAACCTACTCCACGGCAGCGGTTCGCTCCCGACACCACCCCCCAGCGCGCGACCAATACGAGATCCCAATCGCATCCGCAGCAGCAGCATCCACAACAGCAACACACCCCGCAACAGCAACAGCAGCATCACCCACAGCATGTCCATCCCCAACCGACGCACCACCAGCAACAGCTTCGCTACCACCAGCAACCTCACCACCAGCAGCAGTATCACTACGATGTTTCGGCTGAGGGTCCCGTGCATGTTTCCATTGGTGGGAACGCATCCCTTTTTCCAGACTTCGTACCCAGCGAGCTCGCCCTACCAGTGATGCGCCCTGTGGCTACGCCAAGGACTGCGCCGGAATCGTATGCTGCACGCAAGCGAAGGTTTCCCGATGTCAACGGAGGGCCCGTTCCGGTTGGGCCCCGACTCGGAGGTAGGTATCCCACTACTCTGCAGACTAATCAAGATCTAAGCGTTTTTGCTGCAGCTGGTCACGTAGGTTGCAGCTTGATGCACCGCATCACGATGAGCCTGAAGACCGACCTCGAGTCCGATGTCGAACAATCGATGAGTTCGCTAGTCCGTGTTTCCTTCGACGCTGGGGATGAATTTCTCGCTGTCCACTGGCCGTCCTTGTGTGATCTCTTATTCGATATCATCAGGGACGAGCTGCACTACGTCAAGGACAATGTCACCGATGACAGGGTGGATGACGGCACGTTCCTCAAACGGCTGGAGCGACTCAACGACGCCTCCCTTGTGATTCGGAACATGTCCTTGCAGGAAAACAACGCCAAACGGTTCGCCACGGTAAACACTCCGAAGGATATCTTGGTTGAGGGCTTGAATCTGCCTAGCCACCCCAGTCTGGCCGAGGTCAAGAGCTACTTCCTGGATATGGCTGAAGTTATGGCGGGATTCCTTCCGTTTGCAGCAAACGACCCATTGCTCGAGATACTCACGCAAGGCCTTGAGTCGTCCGACCGTGGCACTATGTTGGGCGCGATGAGGGCGATGTGCCGCTTCGTAATGGGCCGTGATGATTACAATAGAATGGCAGATATACCGGTGTCCTCCATCCGTCGCATCACTGGCATTCTCATGCTCGAGGACGAGGAGCTCGTTTCGGCATGCCTCGACTTCCTCTACCAGTACACCTTGCATGGAGAGAATATCAAGGTGCTTCTAGCTCCTCCAGAAGGTCACGAATTGATCAGGCATCTCGTCCGCCTGCTTCTTTTCCAAGGAATCACAGGTGAACAGTTGGTGTACATCAAGATGGTAAAAAAGGGTCAGCCGCCGTCTTACGATATTCCCCATCTTCCCGATGAGATCATTAGGGAATTGTTAGCCTTTGCCGAACCTGAGCGTGCCACCCAGTGGTAATACAACTTCTCTCTTTCCTTCTTCCATGACTAATCAGAGCCAGGATGCGTTGCTGTTTCGAAGAAGATCCTGTGGCCGACATCACACAGATAGCGCTATGGCAGGCTTACCAGTCGCGATTTAACGAATACGTGACTGCTGGGTACCCTTTACTACCCGCTGCCGAGTTCATTAAGAATGTCTCTGTTGCCTTTCAATCTGCATCGGCCATGGTTCTTCCGACCGATCAGGGTCAGAAGTTCATTATCAAGGGTATCCGCGCCAGAGAAACGCCGATGAGCACCAAAGGCCTCGTCCACCTCGCCTGCAAATGGTTCAATACGCCAGGCAACGCCGTCAGCAGGTGCACCGCCCAACTCCCTACCTTGCGTGACCTTTGGGCGCACATCCTCGCTGTACATCTCCCGCCACCCATCAATAACAACGACACCCCATTGTACTCGTGTAAATGGGCCGGATGTTCCCGCTTCGCCCCGCATGGAGAGCCGGACCGCCACAAGGCCGTCGCACACATCCGCACGCACATGCCGGACGACAAGAAGGGTCCTAGCCAGGAGGAGATCGAAATGATGGAGGACCCAGACGCGCGCGTCATCATCCGCCGCTGCCAGACCGTTGTCGATGAACGTGGAGAGCCCTGCGGTATCCCCCTCACCAGCGTCCTGGTCCTCAGAAACATCCGTAAGCGCGGTGACTTCCTGGCGAAGATGCTCATTGATGGATGGAAGTACGAGCTTGCTGAGGTCATGGCTGTGAACAAGCCTCTCGCTATCTTCGTTGGCGACCTGGTCGTCGGCGGATTGGGTGGCCCCGAGTAGAAATGACTGCTACACTGATGAGTTTTCTCTGTTCTCACTCGTTCGGTCGGCAAGAAAGTCCTAATAGTAGTAGTTCTTTCCTTTCTTCTTTTTATGTAATGATGTTTGCCGTTCTTGTATGCTACTTGTGGAGTTGTGGATTTCTTTCTTTTTCTTCTATCTTCAAAAGTGATGTGACTGTTGCTTTCGCTGCATCTTACACTCCCACATTCTCGCGGCGGGTTCTTTTTGTCTATTTTTTCCCCTCTCTCTGTTCTCTGTCCTTGTGCTGCTGCGGATACATAGATTGCTACTGTACTTTTATTCTACCAAACAATGGGATTGGGGGGCTCGGGTTGGCATGGAGACAATTTCATCAAGAGAAACAAATGTCCCATAACGAAAAATGATCCAGTTCGATAAGAAAAAATCTAATATACAAAAGAATGCCACACACGAAAAAAAAAAAAGAAAACGAGAAACGTTCCATCCCGAACTCAAAAAGAATACAGTAAAAAAAAAAGGAGTGCAACGGCAGCCCACGCAAAAGGAGGTGCGTCTTTTGGTGGGGGTTGTGTTTTTCTCTACAAGAACAGCGGGACATTACTCCTGACTAGCCACGGCACCTTCGCGCCTCCACATGCGCTCCAGCACCATCTCGATCTCCGGAACTGCCCCGACGACCCCCAAATCATCCCTACTCTCGCTCTCCCTCTGGCTACGCATCAATTTCCTTCCACTGCCCTCCTGCAAACTCCTACTCAGGCCCAGCGCCGTTCCTTCCTGTGACTTGCTGGAGCTCGGTACTCCGCGGCGCGGAACACGCTCAATCGCTTCCAAGAGCGGATTCTTGAACCGTCGCACATTCATATACTCTCTCGCCACACGGTCGAACTCCCTCTCCAATGCCGCCGGAAGCGCAGTGTGGTGAGCGGTCGGGGTGGTAGGCGGGCTCGCCACGCTCGCGCGCTGCAACCAAAGTTTCTGCTGCGTCCGACTCGCCGGTGCGATCGAGTATGTGCTGTCGCTGCGCCTGAGCGGGTGCGCGGACGCAGCGCTGGACGGGGAGGTCGTGAAGCGCGATGTCAGCGGCGGGGTCGGTGGGCGCTCGCCGCCGCTGGATGTTATCGGCGTGCTGTCGTTCGGGGGCGGCGAAGGGGGGAGCTCGATTTCCACCCCCACCGGAGCGGCGACGGGTGCCGGAGGCGGAGGCGGCGGCTTGTTCTTCTTCCTGTCTCCACTCTTGGATCGCTGCCGTTCATTCAGCGGCGTCCCCTTCCTCGCCGCTCCACGATGTCGTCGAGCCTCCCGGTCAAGGCTGCGGGTACTAGATGATTTCGTCAACGCGGCGGTGGATGGATTCCTCTGTAGGGCTGTGCGCGAGTCCGTCCTCTGCATCTTGGTATGGCCCCCGGATGAATCCGTCCTGGCAATCGGTGGCGCCTCCCCCCTTCCCTCTCCCCCCGCCTCTCCTGCTTCTTCCTCAACTCCGTTCTCGCTGCCGACGGAGCCGAGCTCAAACGCTGCCTTCTTCCGGCTTTTCTCCGCTTTCTCTCCCCTCTCCCCCTTTTCGGAGACAGCCGTGGCACCGAGTTTGTTGAGTCCACGTCCGAAACTGGGAACTCGCGGGTTGCCATGGTGGTGTCGTGACACGACGAATTGCTTGTGGTGCCCGTGAGCTTTTCGCTCTGTGTGCGGAAGTGCGGCGGCGGCTTCGGACATTATTGTTGTTTCCTCTGTTCCTGCCTTCGCGGTGTCGGTTTGTGGTTGTTGTGGTTGGGGGAGAAAGTGTGGAGGTGTGTGTGGTGGAGAAGTCTGATGCAATTGGGTCTGTTTTAGTTTGGGTGGCTAGGGTTGCGTTGGCGCTATTCGGTGAGGCGGAAAAGTAGAGCTATGTACCCCATACCTGGACCCGCAGCACTAGGGCTGGATACTTGCAGTCAGCAGAGAAGAAGGTCGACGAGGAGCATTTAGGGGGATGGTGGGGAATGGTAGATATATGTAGAATCAACTTGAAGGAGATGACAGAAAGACTCCTGTTCTGTTCGCAAGAACAGGATACAGCCTTATCGACATCGCTATTAATGGACACAGTCTTTGTGTGTGCACCATCTACCTCGGCATTCCACGCAGGTCCATGCTCTCTGCTGCTTATTGTATCGTACCACCCCACCAGAAACCGAAGATAAGATCAAGATAAACCACAAACCGTGTAAGAGAAATCCTATCATACACCCGCCCACACCAACCTTCTACATAGACCCCATAGTTGCCATCGCTGGTGGCTTGAAACCTCCCTTTAGTCCCTCTTGGTATATCCTATCAAATACCTCTTCGAGCACACCGGCGTCCACATATTCCTGATACTTTCGGTATAGTCGTAGTGCCGTCCGAGAGTCCTCGATCGAATCGTGCGTCTCCGTTTGGATGTGGTCGTTCAACACCACCCAAGCGAGGAAGCGGAGGGAGAGCTTTCGCTGAGAGTTGCGGAGGGCATATATGTCGACTGTGTCTATCACCTGGTCACGCGGAACATGTATGTCTATGGTGGAATGGTTAGTAGGTGCGGAGAGCGAGATAGGGTGGATGGGGGAGGTACTGATTATTCGGAAATCCTGGAGTAGCCCGTGTCCGACGAACGTGCATCCGAGATTCAGGAGGATCCACATGCGCTTATAAGCAACTTTAAGACTAACCAGCGCTCGTCTGCTCGACATGGGATCCAAGTCTCCAGGGTGGATCCCCGAGTAGGATGTAAGGAAGTCCACAACCGGCTCCCGCGTGGCAATGTAGTCGTCGACAAACGGGACACCTTCGAGTTCACCTTGACCTCTGAGTACCGATACTCTGGCAAGCCCTAGACGGCTGGGACGCACTATTACCTTCATCCCGTCGGCCTTTACCTCGTTCTCTTCTTTTTGGAGCGAGACGAATTCGGCATCCAAGGCGACGAGCGTGCCCTTTTTGGGGGCTTCATTAGGCTTGAGGAGGACCGTTTGCTCTTCCCGCCGGGGAATGCCGAGGTAATAGAAGTCCTCGTAGAGGAGGCGGGTATCGATCCGCTCTTTCCATGAGTTGTCGACGACGCTGTGTTCTGATTTCAACTGGAAACAGAGAACAGACGGCATCTTCCACTTCGGTGTGAAATCCATCGCTTCCTCCTTCGTGACTGGTCGCACCAGGAAGTCGTTGAACACATGCCAATTACATTCATCGCCCGTTCGCCCTTCCTTCGACACACCAACTGTTTGCCCGTCAGCTGTACCAAAATTGTTGGGCAGGCGAGGAAAACCGACCATTTATGAATGACACCATGTGTTTCCGCCTATCGTCCTCTTCCTTGACTTCCGCCACAAAACCCACAAGTTCGTAAATCTTGAGGTCCGCCTGCTCGTTCGTCCTCTTGGCGACTCTCTTCAGGTCCTCACCTTGCCAGACGTTGAGCAGTTTATTGTTCAACGTGAGGCCGATCTCGCCTGGCAACCATCCGGGCGTTGACCAGTAATCGTTGGCAATACCCAATCCCTTGTCTGATGCCGTCGCGTTGAAGGTGAGGACGTCAGGAAGCTTGGTGATGGATTTTCGCGTGTGTTGGTTTTGATATCTCTTGCATCTATCGCACCAGCCCTTATGGGTGTTTTCTACCTGAATGCTCTGTCGTACTGTCTGTGCGAAGGAGGGTAGCGTTTTGTTTCCGAGGGGTGACTGTTGACGTCAATTTGGAGCATTCAAGATCATAATGGTGCAAGGGGTAATACCTTTGAAGAATATATGAGATCAGTCGTGACAGTGTCCCCCATCGGTCTAGTCTCCTTGTGACATGTCATACACGACTGCCTCTTCGTTGCCCGGATCATAAACACCTGGGGGAGGTCTGCGTCATCCGGATTCTGCCACTGCAGCATTTGGCCAGGCTTCTGCCTTTCAAAGATCGTTTGGTCCAGAAGGAATCTGTTCAGACTCTGCATCATCATAGTTAAAGCCCCCGAACTGGCCGAGTCTTCTTCCAAGACCCCATGCCGGGCTGCATTTGGCGATGAGCTCAACGTTTTTAGAAAGTTAGTGGCCTGGCAGTTCAGTCCGTTTGCTTTCTCAAGCATGTCGAAAAGGTAACCCATCTGGCAGAGCAGGCAGTCTTCCACCGTACATCCAGTCGCAGCGTGGAATAGGGCCACATTGCGCAGTCGCGGAGTGTACTTGTACATCTGCAGTAGCGGATTCATATAGGAGTTTGGAATATTTGTCTCTAAACCTGAGTACTTCGTCTCGTTGTAAAACCTGCTCGCCATCAGCACCACCCAGCGTCTGCGAAGCGAATGGACAACTCACGCAAAGTCGAAGTCCTCAATACCAAACCTGCTGTACTTGATCTCGAGCTTTTTGTACATGGGCGGAACTTCGAATTGTCTCTTCGAATCGTCACCATACATCATCTTGCTTTCGGCGGTTGCTTCGGAGCCTCTTGCGTTCTTATCACGAGCCTGTTGGCTCAAGAATTTGGGTGCCGGTACGATTCCCGTGTTTTCAGTTCCTCTAGTCCTTTCGACGTAGTTTCGGGGATGCCTCTTGTGAAATGGTGCATATCCAGAGACTGATGTTGCCGCCAGAGTGACTGGGTCGATACGTTGTTGGGGCTGCTTAGGCACTTCAAAGATCATGTTCGGATCCCAGTTCGACAGTAGTGGTTCGTTGAAATACGGCATACCGATCATATTCAATGGCCTTAAAGTGGCCTCAGTGCTCATGTTCGTCAAGTAAGCGGAGATACTCACGTGTTTTCACCGATTGAGACCGCCGGCCGTGTTGGCGGATCTGGCCATTCAACCGGATTTCCAAACTCTGTAAAGTTCCTCTTTCCCATCGAGCTCCACATCTGGACGACACCCTCGGCGTCCATTATCGAGAGGACGTCACCACTCGGTGAGAGGTCCATAGCCGTCACGAAAGTATTGACGCTGGCATTGTAGATCTTCATAGCACTCGGATTCATCACATCCACCACTTGAAACTGGCCACTGCCCGAGCCGATGATGGCAGCGGCGGTCATCTTTGGGTGCATTCGGATGAAAGAAGCGGCGGGGAACGAGACCGGCGGCAGGGCCTTTTGCATTCGGAGGTCGAAAAGCTTGACGAGAGGGTCGACAATGAAATTACCGTGTCTAAAGCCAGTCCATACATCAGAATTCACCGCCCACCCATCCCCCTTCATAGGTAATAGTCACCTCATATTGTAGCCACATGTAATCAGGACATTATCGTGTGTATCCATATCCAATATAGTTCCGTTATGAACGTGGTCGAACTGCTTGACGACCTTAAATGAGTTCATATCCAGCAAGCGTATATGACCTTTCGATGATCCGGTGATGATGTGCCTCGAGCTTCTCTTCATGACTTTCACGTCCTCATCCGACGAGATCTAACCCAGACAGCAAGTCAGCGTCTTATCACTCACGCCCCGCCCATCTCCATCGCCGCAACACACTACGCACCTCCGTCCCGACAGCCCCCCTCTCCAGATTAACCGTAAACATCTGCAGCTGGCCGCCCCCGACCAAGATCTCGGACGTCCCGCGACTCGTGAACGCCATACTCGTCAGATTCATGAACCTCTCATCTCTTGCCGCACACCATGACCATCAGCAACCTTCTCTCAACAAACTATAGCTCGCCACTGGGTAAGAGAAACACTGACTGCAGATGCCATGTCGCCGGCCCACCACGCGTCGACATATGCAAGCTCTTTGCCGCCAGCGAAACGACCCCGCGCTCACCGAACAGTAGCTGTCTCACTGGGCGCTCGACGGGGATCAGAGAGTTGTGGCCGCGATAGCTCGTGTACCGCCGGAGCTCGGCACCATTGAACGACGAGACATAGCCCTAGGTTTAATATGCTCAGCACAACCCACTCCCACTTCCCATACTGAAACAGTACCTGATCCGTTCCTGCCCACAGCAGCTCCGCGTTCGTGTCGAAGGCAAGTGCCGTCGCTTGGAGGGGCACCTGCCCCAGCTGTTGGAGCGGGGCTGCCCGGTGAATCTATTGTACACACATATGTACACGGTTAGAAACCGCGCGTGAAATTTAGTGGAGAGGGCAGAAGGGAGTAGGCACCTCCTGCCAGTCGGTTTCCATCAAGCTATGTCGGAGGCGAGTCCATGGAGGCCTTGAAGTTGAATAATGAGAAGCTTTTGTGAAACAATAGAGTTGTGGCTTGGTTGGGTTGCAGACTGTGCTAACCACGTGGGAGGGATAGGTCACGTGTGTACTTGGAGTATCTAGTGGGATTAGGGATTTTTTAAGCTTGGAGAATGAAGAATTGAATTTAAGAGCCCTATGCTTCAGTGATTGCGGAGGAGGTACTTGTGGTAAACAACAAAGACAGGGGTAACAGAGCCAACAAGACGGAAGAGCCAATATTTCCAAAAAAAAACAAAAAAAACGCCGCAATATAAAATAGAAATCTGCACGCCCAACTCAGAACATTCTCTAAGACGTCGGCATCACCTCCTTCTCCTTCTCCTTGTCCTTATCCTTATCCTTGTCGACCTTCTTAACTTCCCTCTTCTTCTTGCCAAAATACAAAGTCTTAAGCCGCCGTAGTTTCTGCAGCTTGCTATTGTCCTCGGCATCCCGTTCTTCGTTGGTCAGTTCGTGACAGTGGTCCGAGGCTACACTATAGATGCTCGCCGCTCCGGAAATTCCTTTCGATGAGTTTTGCAGGACACGCAGCATTGTGCGCCATCCGGCTTCTTTGCCCTGTGAAGCGGCGTTGACCCACGGACAATACTGTTTCCCCCCCATTGGTTAGCTTCAACTCCCTCCGCCGAAGAAAGGCTCGAGAAACGTACATCACGATGCTCTCCTACCAAGTCCAACCTGCAGACACTCGCTTCATCCTCCTCCTTGCCATCATCTGCCGTCTTCTTCCTAAAGAGCCACAACCCAAGACGCCGGAAGCACGCCGAGCACGACACTAGACTTGGAATCCCCGGGTCGTCGTTTCTCCAACCAAACAGCGCCAACATCGCTGCAGTCTCGAAGACCGGGCCCAGTTCCATGCATTCCGAGGGGTAATGTAACGCCGCCGGTTCAACATCCTCAGGGTAAGAGATGGACGGTGGGATCTCATTCCTGATCTTGACCAACGAAGTATACCTCGCCGCAAACGCTGGTCGCGCAACCGACACCCTCGATAGCTGTAACCTATAAATGGTATCTGCATTGCAATTAGTACATCCTTTACCCAGTGACCAAACTCCGCAGTTGAAAACCTACCATCGCAGCCCTTCCTCCTCCACAGACAGCTCTCGTCGTGCTCATCCACCACCATAGAGCTATACCGCTCGACCAGAGCCCGGCCATCTTCATTCATCTCATCGTCGAGCTCAACGCCGACCAACAACTCGGCCCGGCAGGTATTACAGCGCACGCGGTTCTTGTCGAAGCAGATCCAGCCGCGGCGAGCCCAGGCAACCTCATTCACGGCCGTCGGCTTCGCGCTCCACTTATCGACGAAGCGGAAAGTTTTCAGCCGCTCTAGGAAAGCGTCGCGGTCCCACGGCGTGTAGCTTCCCTGGGCTTTGCTATCGGTGGTGGTGGTGAGGACGGTAGATAGTGTCGAGCGCACAGAGCCCGAAGGTGATACCGCACGGATGCTGAATTTGACGGGCGAGGTCACTTCACTATCGTCGTCGACGCGACGCTTCTTGGGGTCCACAGGAGCACGAGAGGACGGGCGCACGGCTAACGTTGACGACGGCGTTGGCGAGGATGGCTCCGAGGTCGCCCTGCTGCTCGTCGCAGCCGCTACCGGCTTCGGTACGGGATTCATGAGCTTGTCCCATTTTCGTTTGGTCGAGAATAGCATTGTGGCAGCGCCGTGGACGGAGGACGGAACAGGAGGTTGGGGGAAGTGGTGAAAGAGAAAAGCACTCTGAAGTATAACTATAACAAGAGGCACCGTAGGGGGTTGAACAACGTTTGTTGTCTGCGGAATGGTGTGTTGACATTCCGTGTCTCAAGCAAGGGACGAACTTCATTTGCTTTGTTCCTTGTTGCAGCACATAATGAAATGTCAGATAACTAAAGCTGATTGATTGATAAGATTGATAAGATGAAAGTCGGCACTTGGTTCATCTATCGGTCCCTGTCCGTAAAATAGAGCATGTACATATGAGAGTAGATACATAGTGCCGCGCCGTAAACAACCCCGCATTGCGCCAATTACCACAGCCCCCAATTACCCACCATTCCTCTCCTCTTCCTCTCCTCCGCCTTTTCCGTCGGCTCCCCAGCTTCGCCAGATCGATGTCCAACTACTCCCACGAACGCAGAATCGCCGAGTTGGCGTGCCGACGGGCAGCCCTTCTGGCCGACAGCATCTACCATTCGCGAGTGAAGGGCACCGTCACGAAGGAGGATAAATCTCCCGTAACCAGTCCGTTCACCGATTGCCGTCGACTTTACTCTCACTAAACCCCTCAGTTGCGGACTTCGGTGCCCAATCCGTTGTAATCGGCGCCGTCCTCCACGAGTTCCCCGACGATGCCGTCGTCGGCGAAGAAGACGCCGCCGTCCTACGACAGGACCCGCACACGCGCGACCTCGTCTGGGATCTCGTGCGGAAAGCAGTCGAGGACAGCGCCGAGCTCTCGGACGACATCGGTGGTATCAAAGATGCGGAGGAGATGATGTCGTTGATCGACCGCGGGAACAGTCCTGGCGGGAACAAGGGCCGTTTGTGCCCCCGCGCCTCATCTTCCCGAGACCAACAGCTGGGGGTAAATGCTGACAGAATTTTGTGCCGCAGGTATCTGGGCGCTGGACCCGATCGACGGCACGAAAGGGTTCCTCCGCGGTGACCAGTACGCCGTGTGTTTGGCGTTAATGGTAGACGGAGAGGTAGTGACTGGTGCGCTGGCCTGTCCCAATCTCCTCGTTGACCCCGCCAACCACGAGGGACCCCGCGGCGTCCTTTTCTCTGTCACCAAGGGCGAAGGCTCAACGGTGAAGCCTCTATCCTCGCCGCTGTCTACCGAGGGTGCACCGGTCCACATGAACGCGCTCACCGACGTCACCACGGCAGCCACCTGCGAGGGCGTCGAGGCCGGACATTCCTCGCACAGCCAGCAGGCAAACATCGCCAAAGCCCTCGGCATCACGAAACCCAGTGTTCGGATGGACTCGCAGGCGAAGTATGGTAGTATCGCCCGCGGCGATGGCGATGTATACCTGCGCCTCCCAACATCGAATACGTATCAGGAGAAGATCTGGGATCATGCCGTCGGCAAGCTGCTGGTCGAGGAGGCTGGCGGAGCCGTCACGGACGCCTACGGAAAGCCGTTGGATTTCTCGATCGGAAGGACACTTTCGGCGAATAAGGGTGTGGTCGCTGCACCGAGGGGCTTGCACGCGGCTGTGATCAAAGCTGTGAAGGCTGAGTTGGAGAAGGCTGAGGCCGTGCTGTAAGAAGAAGGGCGTACTGTATTTAGTTATCCTTCCAGAGTAGATACATCTATGCCTCCCTGTAATGGGGGGAAAACGTGACATCCAAAGAATACCTAGCACCAGACACTGGTTATTCCGCTTTTTTTTTCTTTTTTCATTGCCCCATTAATCGCATGCAGCCTGTCTAGATCATGGCGATACACACTTTTTCATTTCCCGTCCAGTATTCTTATCTAGACTACGGCTTGTTGTGGCTCCCCCGTCTATTGCTTAACCACATCGCGTATAGTCTAGGCACCACGGCAATGACCTTCGCTTACCAGCGCACCTCACCCGACAGCAACCTTAATTCAGGCTCACTGATTTTCTACATAAAATGCGGGGACATCGGCTGTGGGCGACAAGATACAAGTTCCATTTGCTCCCAATACCCCTAACTACTGCAGTACAAACAATTAGACATTATTCTTCAACGGGTGCGTCTTGGCGTACTCCTCGTCGTGGAGTACACGTCAGACACGTCATAGCCCCCACTCGATGAGGTCATTGTACCGTCCGTTCTTGTCGAGGCAGGTTGTGCCGAGGTTCTTGAGCGAGTGCGACGGGAACGTCGGCTGCTCGTCGGCTGCTGTTCCACAGTGGTCAGGAGGGTCTCCTCGCGAGGAACGCCCGAGATCATCTGGTACTTTACCAGCGCCGATCCCGGCTTCGTTCTCGTACAGCGCGGCGGCATCGCTGGTGGAGTGTCAGCAACCGTTTCCTTGCATGCAGAATTAATAATGCTCCGCCCATGCGGGATATTTTTCGGCCTCGGAAGCGGATCAGTTAGCTCCGCAGATTCAGTGCGCCCACACCCTATGTATCCAGAGGCGGGTTGCTGCAGCATTTGTTCTGGTGACTGGTGGCGCGCACTGCGTACCTGCGCCGTCGCAGCAGGAACAGTTGTGCATGGCTATCTGCGGGGAATCCCTCGAGTCAAGGTAACACCACTTGGGCGGAGATGAGCACGCCCAACGGGCACTTCCGAACACGCAAACCGTTTCATTGTTACCCTAAAATCCTGTACAAAAACGAGAAATCTAATGGTAAACCTCCAAAACATACACATCGCCCGATCCGGAAAATATCATCTACAGATCCCCAGAACGAAAAGAAAAAGAAAAAGAACCCCGCCCCCCGGGAGAAAAAAGGAAATCCACACTTTCCCGCCTTAATACACCTCCAAAACGTATCTTCCGTCCTCCTTCAATTGCTCCATAGCGTGTCCAACGTCGAGCCTCTGTCCGATGCTCATGGCGTGCTCCTTGATCGCCTCCTCGAGGACAGCGGCGACATCAGGAACAGGCCAGGTGGGACCGCACAGGTAGAAGTTGCCCTCCTGCTCCAGGTAGGCCTCGCGGATCTCCTTGAGGGTCTGCCGCATGCGGTCCTGGATGTAGATCTTCTGCTTCTGGTCACGGGAGAACGCGCAGCCGAGGAGCGTAACGATGCCAGCATCGACGTATGCCTCCCATTCCTCTCCGTACAGATATTCCTGGCTCTTGTGGCGGGAGCCCATATACAGCAGAGCGGGGCCGGTTTCGAGACCCTGTTCCTTCTGCCAAGCACGGTGCTGGATGAAGGCGCGGAAAGGCGCAAGTCCAGTTCCCAGTCCGGCCATGATCAGGGGCGTGGTCGAGAGTGTCGGGAGCTTCATCACCGAGGGCTTGATGGAGACGACGATCTCTGCGCCGATGGGAAGGCGCGAAAGGTAGCGGGTGGCGTGTCCCCAGCGGTCCCTGCCGCGGGTGTCGGTCCAGTGCACGGCGACGATCAGGAGGTGAACGGCGTTGGGGTGGACCTTCTGCGAAGAGGCGATGGAGTACTCGCGACGCTTGAGAGGCGCGACGATCTTGGCGAGGTCGGGGAAGGCGGGGTGCGCTGAGGGGTGGTCGAGGAGGATATCGGCGAAAGTGATGAAGTCGACTTCGGCCTTGCGCTTGAAGTCGGCAGCGCCCTCGGGGGATGCGACGGCAAGGAGGGCCTTCTTCTCATCGGCATCGGTAGCGAACTCGGCGAGAGCTTCGTAGAACTTCTTCGGGGGTTTGCCGAAGATGTCCACGTTCTGCTGTAGCGCCTGGAACACGGTACGGACTTCAAGAATCTCGGGATCGTCACGGGAAGGAACCTCGACCAGGTCGTCGGCATCAAGGCCGTATGCGGCGATGAATTCGTTGACGTCGTTGGTGTCGTTGTGGGAGTGGATTCCGAGCGCCTCTCCGATGTCGTAGGTGAGGCCGGTCCCAGTGAGATCGAACTCGATGTGGAAGATATTGCGGTCGTACGAGGTGGGAGTGAGACGTTTATTCTCTTGGACTTTGACGATGAAATTCTTGACACCAAGGTCGGGTCGGAGGGAGGACTTGAGGTTGTAGGCCTCCTTGAAAGAGAGGGCCTGCGCAGCAGACTCAGTGGACTTGAGGATCGATGGGAGCTCCTCGTAGTGCTTCTCGTCGTTGACAGTGAAGGAGTTGGCCTGAGGGACGGTGGGGAGGACAACAACCTCACCCTCGGCGGAGAAGTCGGCCCACTCCTTGGGGTTCACCACCATGCTCAATGCCTTCTCAAGGGCACCCGCAGCAGCACGGACAGCCTCGGAATCCTGATTGAAGCTGGAGAGCCTGAAAAGCGACGCATGAATTCCTGCGGCCTTGAAGAAGGCGAGCTGCACCAACGCGTTCTCGACAGCAGGTGAGACGGACTCGCCAACAGCCTCGACGTCAAGGAGAAGCAGCCTAATGTTCTTCCTGACGACCTCTTTGAGGAAAGAAGCGGGGAGCTTCTTCTCGATGTCTTCGCTCTTGATGGTGGCCTTGATGATGACAGTTCCTCCAATCTTGGTGCTAGCCGCTACATCGTAACTCTTCAGGAGCTGTAGCTCGCCGACGAAGGAGATATCAGCGCCCTCAATGTAGAAAGGCGCGTCGACAGCCTTGTTGCTGGTGCGGATCTCGCTCTGCAGGGTTCCGGCGATCGCCACGTTGTCGTAGACTGCAGAGTAGCAAACGGTCTTGTTTCCGGTCGCAAGGACTTTGGCGATGACGGCGGCTGCGGGGGCAGACGATGAGTCGTCGCTGTTCCAGAAAGTGTACTGGCGAGCGGAGGAGTCCCCGGCCAAAGTCGCGAACGAGTCAAGGGAGGCGGCCTCGTCGGTCAGAGCGTCCCCAGGAATGGCGATGGAGACACTCGGCTTGCGCGCAATCTGGTCAAAGATCCAGGCGAACTCCTTTGGTGACCAGGTGTGCTCGCGGGCGTACTTCACGTCGACCATCGGGGGAGCGAGGTTCCAGACGTCGGACATGCTGATGGTGGCGACGACATCGGCGAAGAGCGCAGACCGCACGGTGGTGTCGTTGACTGCAACCTCATTGAGGACCTGGCCCAAGACGGCGACACGCTTGACGCTCTTGGGGAGAATCTCAAGGAATGCCGCTTCGCAGAAGGGCCTGTAAACACGGACAGCAATTGCACCGACCTTCTCACCGCTCTTGGCCAAGGAAGCCGCGATCTGGGTGGCAAGGGAAGACTCCACGGATCCGAAAACAACCAAAACCGCATCCGGCTCATCGTGTCCCTCATACTCGAAGAAGCTGTAGGCAGTTCCAAGTTCGGCGTTAAGGCTGTGGAGGATCTTGTTCACTCTGGTAGCCTGGTCCTTCTTACCGCCCTGCTGCTCGCCGGAGATCGACTCGAATACGCCCTGGATTCCGGTCTGGTCGAGAACGTCCACAACCTTGGTGGTCTCTCGGGCGACCCTAACACCGTCGTAGATGTGGATGGTAGGGAGCACGGTTGCGGCCAAAGTCGCAAACAGCGCCATGTGCTGCGCCTCGTAAGGAGAGAAGCTCGATATCAATCCTGCACCAGTCTCCTGGGCAACATCGACGGCGGTAACGTAGTCGGACACCAGCTTTCCAGAAGAGACCTCGTAGTCGACGGCGGCCACGTGCGCCACGAACGGGGAAGACATCGAGTAGATCAACGCCAGCTGGTCAATGGCCGATCGCATCGGGGTTAGAGTCGCACTCGACGCAATAATGCTCTGCGCGACCTCCTTCCTTGCCTTGGTGTCCGAGCCAAAGATGTAACCCAAGAGCACATTGGCGGCGCCTAACCGGGTCTCCATGGGCTCAACAGATGTCACGTTTCCGCGCCCATTGGCCTGGCCTTTGGACGACCACAGCTTGACCGCATCGTCGAGGCCAAATGTCTCGGGGGAGTAGCTGAAGAGGCGGTCAGAGAGGGTGTAGGCAACTTGCTCGACCAAGGTCTGTGCCGTCGTGTATCCAGTGCCGTCTATGCTGCTGATGGTCGCGGGAATGCCGAAGGGGAAGATGGGCGAGATCTTGTTAACTGGTGTCACGACGCCATTGAGGTGTTTCTCGGCCGCTTTCAGTGCCTCCTCTTGCAGCCGGAACTGAGATAGTGCGACTTCGAAGCGAGGCATGGCGCCTTGAAGGAGAATGTGGGTAGGAGGCTTCGAGGCAGCGGCGGAGGAGGAGGAGGAGGAGAAGGAGGGTAAATTGAGGAGGGAAGAGGAAGGTAATCTACAACGGGGGGAACCACCTTAGGGAGGAGAAGAGAGCGTGGCAAGCGTAGGAGAGAGAAGGGTGATTGAGATGTCCTTTAGAGTCCCACGAGTACGTTATATGGAAAAAGGTTTGTCATGTTCTGGTGACAGTGCGTTCTTTTTTTTTTAACTTCACCGCGGAAGCAGAACTGTGGGGGTGATGGGCTAGCATCCTATACATATCAATTAGAGATCAGTTTGTTTTTCTTTTGCCGGGGAATCCACGGGAATTTGGTGATCGTGTCGTCGAGCACGCCATCGCCCCCCTCAAAAACGCAACTTTTTTCAGGGCATCTGATTGGCGGGTAAACGCCGGTTGAATTTAGGTTGCATTGGGCGCCAGGGTCCTTGCCGAGCTCCGTAGAGTTGACTCAGCAGTTAAGCGCACTTCTTAGCGAAGACAGCATTATGCGAGAGTATCCATCTATGGTGCCAGGCACACAGCAATAGGTGAATCGACCCGAAGAAAGTCGTTGAGACAGTGAACGAGTCGGGGTCTGGGGCGGGCGGGATCTGATCAGGAGAGGAAATCATAAGTCGTCACTCGTGGCAGCTCGCAGGTCGACTCGAATTGTTGCGCAAGGGAGTTAGCATTCACCGTTACGTTACGGCAGTCGGGAAGATCCCAAGCGCTTCCTGCTACGATGCCAAAAGATCTCAGGTATATAGCGCGGAGAAAGAAAGAAAATAAGGTGGCAAGAAATCCCCATATTAAACCCGCACAAACCATGACTCCCCCAATCTAAACAGGTGTTCCCTCCCACTTCCTTCAATTCCATCTCCGGTCATGGCCGGCATTTGTCTTGTTTCAGCCACAGTGATCACAGAGCCAGCGGGCTGCGAACAGGTTCTTTGGATGAATATCGGAGTTCGTGACTGCTCGGATGGGCCATGAAGATTGCACCGAGGCCGCGGGCGGTGGTGCATCGTCAGTCCAGCAGGGGGGCCGTTGACGCCAAGCATTTCATTCAATCCGCAGTTCTCCCTTTCAACCTCTGGGGCCTCCAAGCCACCCTCCCGGATGATGGAGGTTCTTGTTCTGTTCTCTTCACCGCCGTACGACACGGAGTGTCACTCGTACATATCAACGCAAGCGTTGGCTGGGTTGGATATCACAGCCGTAGGGTTGGCTCTCTCGCCACGCTCAAGGATGGTCGCATGCGAGTAGCGACTGGACAAAAAGTGTCGCAGCAGTGGGAAGCTCTCGAGACTGTCATTGCCGGTATATACATAGACTTCCTTGATGCGCTCAGATTATTGGTCCCCGGGCGGTAGGGGCGGAGAGAGAGGTGCACCGTGACTGTGAATGGGACATATCGCCGTAGACGATATAGATAAGCTGCGCGCGGTCAATGAATAATCTCGGGGGAAACCCCGACAGGGATTGTCCGCGATTATTGGTGCTGTGATTGCAACAGACTAGTTGCGATACCTGCCGCACCGCGCGGCCAAAGTCGGTTCCTACTTTATATGTATCCCAGCCGAAGCTCCGACCCGCAGACCAGTCCGTCCCGGCCCGATCTCGGCAGCACGAGCACGTATGCATACGTGCACCTTCGAGATCCTGCCCAGGTGCATCGCATGCCGAGAGGCGCACAGCCGAGCGCTCTGATCATGTGCATTGAGACTTTTGGGTGCTGTTCCACGCCCCCATCGTGTGCGACAACCGGGCCACGGCCACACCCCGTGACGTTCCGCTGTTGGGGGTGGCTGACAGCTGCGTGGAATCAGAGTGTGCCGCGTTTCGAGAGTGAAACATACATATAGATCTGCTGACAGCTGTCGCTTGTGGGATGTGGCACCTGTCAATGCGGGAAAAATGTCAGCAGGTATCTATGAAGTGTGTTTTTTATTTTTATTTTCTTTTATTTTCGCATGCGACCTATGTAGATAGATCGTGGCGAGGGGTATGTACAGTCCGTTTTCTGCCCGCAGTCCGCGCGCGGCGGCTCGTTGCAAGCTCCCCTTTACCCTCTGCCTGGGCCTGTCCCAAGATAAAATGCGCACCAAGGAAACCACAAACGAACGGACAGAGGAAAATCGTGACCGAAAAAAAGCCAAAAGGAAAGCGTACCCTTCCTACTCCTCGTCTGCGCAGTGCGGATGCCATGAAAAGAGGGCGTGGGGAGAAACAATGGTAGTTCCTCTCCGGCACCCAACTCCTCGGCCTCCGCCCTCCTCTCGTCTTCCTACATCTGGCCGGGGCCAGCTGGCTCCTCTGAGGCCATTCGTCTGATGGCGGCTTGGGCGTCCGTGAAGATTGTGACCCGCTCCGGAGTTGTCCTGGCTTGTTTAAATCACATAAGTTCTGCTTTCTCAAAGATCAGAACTCCTTCCAGTGGCACAAGCAGGACTCAGATCGCGACACCTCAGGAAGCATCTTCACACTCTGCGGAGAAGACGGAAGGCATCGACTCCGCCGTCGTCACACCCTCACACTGGCTTCGTCGCTCCCAGCAGTGTTTGCAGCTGCCATTGACAATCCCACTTGCTCATCCTTGACCGGAGTTGTGTTGAATTCGCCAATCAGCTGGTTTCCTTAGATACGTCTTAGCATTATATATACGCATGTATTATGCTGTGCTTACGCAGGCGTACTTGTGCGTTGACATATTTGGAACTAGCTGGCATTTTATTGGTCGTTGTTGTGACGACCTAAGCAAGCCACGAACACACGTCCTTCTCCAATTGCACTATAATGAAGTGATTGTATTTCTGGGAAAGTGGGTCGGTGCTCGTGCCCAAATCATCCTTAACTCCGTCTCTAACTTGACACGGTGACACCAGACCACTCGCTTCTCCTTATTCCCAGGACTGACATGGAACTACTTCCTGAGTACCCTCTTGTTATACCTCCTTTGCAATAATGTTCTACGCTTCATCGTATCGTACGCGCCGAACATAGCTTCCTGCTGAGGCGTCGGGTACGGGGCATCGCGGGTAATGACGGCTTCGAGTCGGGCCTTTTCTCCGTCATCGAAAGTCACATGTATGCCGGGACGTTTTCGATTCGAGGGCGTGTTATCCTGCTTCCAACATTCGTAGATTCTCTGGTATGTCCTGCTGATGTGGAGCTCCCTACCTATCTGTGACCAATTCCATCGGGCATTGTCGCGCAACACAATAATCCGCATTTGTTCCTCTCGAGTTGTCTCGGCGGCTGACTCCTTCAGGGCGACGGCACGGACTCCTTTTTGCCGTATGGCTTCGCGCAACGACACAACTTTTCGCGTGGCGGATGGGTGGACGGAGGCGGTGATGGCAAGAGGTAACGAACGGGGTGATGAAGTTTGGCAAAGCATACTGTGTACTAAGTACTTCGTACAAAACCGGATTGGTCGGCGGTGTCCTTGGCGTTCGCCGTGGTCTGGACATAGATAAGATGCGAAATAAAATTGATTTACTACCGCTCTACAACCCGAGAAGCCCTACATATGTATGACGATAGGACAGAGCTCAAGACCTGGACGAGGATTGTGCCGTCTAAGCGGTGCGCCACTGCCCTGCTGCACTTCCAGGAATTCTCAATACAAGCGTAAACCAAGTCATCAAGCAACTATGTTTCATTCTGTACCTGAATGAGGAGTCTAGATCTCATAGCCGCCAGCCCTTGTCTATTAGTCTCCATCTAAAGACGAGAACAGATACTTCTCCGCCACCGGTTTGAGAAAATCAAGAGTGGCAACACATAATCATCGGACAGTTCCGCGCGTATGTTTCGTGCAAGACTACGCTGAGACATCCAGTCGGCGTCGGCCCCCAGTCGGAGATAGCCTACCTCAGCTACATACGCCGTCCTCACACTAGATAGGCGGATGACTGCGATCGATTCATCGCTCGGTCACCTGTCTCCTTCGGCCGATCAGTTGATCGCCACTACCTGCATGACCACAAAATGACAATCCTAGATAATCTAACCTATTGGAATCGTATCTCAGAAGCACATTCCAGTACAATGGGCAAATCCGCGACTCTTCACGGCGGCCGTTTCCCAAAGCCGGTAGTCATCCGAGACTCAGCTGGAAAGCTTCATTCTGCCCCGCACACCGCGATGTGAACATTGCGTGCTCTAGTCTACCCTGGATGGATGTACCAGCCACCACAAAATGTCTCTATTGGCTGCAGGTCGAGCCAACAAACCAATACCAGGCCTTGTCCGCCGACCAACCGACATGCGACCCAGACACTGGAGGGGTATATTATGATGGGAAGGCCCCGGTTCGAGCGAGAATGGCGAGAGTGAGCAGGTAAGTCAGTATCGCCTATTTTCTCCTCCGTGTAGTATTCGATATTCGAAATGTCGACGACGCAGCCTTGTGTTATTACCAGCAATCCGGACGTGTCCGGTATCGGGGTTTGTTGTCCCCCTATCCCTTCTTCATTGGGAGAGGAACATGCTGATACTATGCTGTTCCGCCCAGGTCCGAATCTCCGTGTATGTGATGACCCTCTTCGCGATCCTCCTCGATGTGCTGGGCGACAAACAACTCCAAGGCTGGATACGGAAGCGAGTCTTCAAGGAACAGATCAACGAGACACGTCTCCGCAACGACTACAAAGCCCTGCACGACTCATTCCGCAATACACTCGGTATATCGGGCTTCACGATGGTGATGACGGCGATCGTTCAGTCCGCACTGAAGCAGCTGTCCCTCTTCCACGCAATCTGCCTCATGTTCTTCATCCTCTTGATCTTCGTCCCGTTCTTCTTCGGCTGTCTGCGGCACCCTAGCGAGCGTGTCACGATGGCCCTGTATGTCGTCGCGAGTCTTGCGTGCGAAGGGTGGATGCTCTACTTCGTGCTGAATGCGGATACGTTCGGTGGAACCTGCAATGCTGAGGTGTGGGCTGCTACGGCACAGTACAACGGACGGGGAATCAACCGCGGCGGGCTCATGGGCGTTACGATCGCCCTGATGGTCTTCAGCGTGATCACGCTCCTGTACGTCGCCTTCCCCAGGGTGAAGATCGCCGAGAAAATGTGGGAGAAGCATCGGGCTTTCCGAACCGCCATCGACAGAGCGATCATGCTCCTCATCTTTGCATTCTGGGCATATTTCGTCGTCTGGACCGAGAGCATCATCACCAAGTCCAAGTCACGGGTTACCGCTGGCGAGGCGGATTGGACGTTTGGGCAGATGTTGGCCATTGCAACGTTGTTGGGCCCTGTGTTTGAGTTCTGCTCTCTGGTGTATAAATGGCACCGTGAGGACGACGCGGCCGTCGAGCCGGGAGTGCAGGGAGGCCTACCCGAGGACGAGGGGGAGGTGAAGCAGTTGCATCTTACCACAGGGGGATCAGATAGCGGGGAGAAGTACCGGGTTGAACAGTGTCCTGTATGAGATAATTGGTTTGGTGTTGTGCTGTAGGATGGAGTTGGGAGTTACGTTTGGGGATTACGCGAGAGACCGGGCACTTATGTAAGATGTAGGTACATATATTATGCCCGACGCGACGGGGCACATATGGCAGTCTGAATCAGTATATCGCTTGCCTCCGCGCACAGAGTACACCTCTCTATCACTCCCATCCCCTCCAACCGCCTCCCCATACTCCTCCGATTTATCTTTTACACCTACACTGATTCGCCGTCCTCTTCGCTCAACCTCTCCAGATTCCACCACACTAGCATGCTTCTTCCTCTCTTCCGCGCGAGGCGGTGGAGGGGGATAGCGGTAGCTAGAGGGGTATGTACATAGAGGAGGAGGTAGTATCACCGAATAGACGAGATGCCATGCTCGCTACGGCCTCACTCGGGCGACACCGCCCTACAAGCTGCAACTATGTCAGTATGCAGCCGTTCACACTTCATGATTCGGCTGGTGGTCCGACGAAAGACGTCTCTCTAAGGGAGTAACTGGATGTTCGGAGCTTTCCGTGTCGACTAATCTTCTCTAGCACAAGTAGAACGCGCTGGCAGACTTTCCAAGACGCCCATCAAGAGATGATTTGTGACGCAGCCAATCTCCTTGTCACGACAGCCAAACACGCTACGGAGCAGTCGAAGGAGGACGGAAGATACGCTCCGGAGGCGCACCAAGACGGGAAAGTGTGGATTTCTTTTTTTCTCTGGGGTTTTTTTTTTCTTTTTCTTTTTTTTTCTTTTTCTTTTTTTTCTTTTTTCGTTCTGGGGATCTGTTGATGATATTTGCCGAATCGGGCGATGTGGATGTTTTGGAGGTTTACCATTAGATTTCTCGTTTTTGTACAGGATTTTGGGGTAAGATTGAAACAATTTACGTGTTCGGAAGTGCATATTTGACGTGCTCGCCTCCATCTGGGTGGTGTTACCTTGAGGGATTCCCGCAGATATATAACCATGCACAACTGTTCCTGCTGCGACGGCTCAGGTACGCAGTGATATTCGGGCTGCATCGCAAGCATCGAGGACGATCCCCACACTACCACCAGTACGCGCCACCAGCCACCAGAACAAATGCTGCAGCAACCCGCCTCTCGATACATAGGGTGTGGGCGCACTAAATCTACGGAGCCAACTGATCTACTTCCGAGGCCAAGAAATACCCTGCATGGGCGGAGCATTTCCCCGTCTACATGCACTATCAGTGCATACAAACGGACGTCCCCGACGCTCGCATTCTATGCTGACTTACCAAGGTTCCCGCTGATCGCTGGCCTGCTTCGCCACCCGCAGCCTCCCCCCAAGTTTTAACCCCCGCTATATATATCGTTGTCCCATCGAGTTCTGCAGTTCGTGTTCATATCCACCGACCAATCAGACAGTAAGGGTAGATCTCGACAACCAAATAACCTCTACTTTGCAGCTCTGGCGGTACGCCCTCCTTCCAATTGACGAATATCGCCATGCACGGAAGCGGTTGCAGACACTCCACCAGCGATGCAGCCGCGATGCACAAGAACGAAGCCGGGATCGGCGCTGGTACCAGAGAACTCGGGCGTTGGAGTGTCTGTCTTCGTGAAGCCGATTCCAGCGCCCTTGCGAGGGCGGCGCACTCCGCGTCGTAGGCCTCCCGGTTGTGCCCCATATGGGTTTCGATCCGCACCCGGGATTGGCCGTTCTTCCGCACCACTGCGGCTCCATCATCCAGTTGCGACCCATCCGTGAACGTGGTCAGCCCAGCCCGGGTCTTCTCTGCCTCGGCCCCTGCTCCAGCCTCCTCCTCCTCCTCCTGCAGCAGCTCCACGCCGAGGGCCTCTGGTTCTTCTAGCAGACCTGTGTTCTCTGTCCTGCCCGAGTATGCGAGGGCATTCGTGAGTCTTCTCCCGATCACTGTTAACGTTGGGGCGCCGACGATCTCCCTAGCTTGGCACCGAACTGTCTCTGCCTGCTCTCCAGCTGGGCTGCCGCTGGCCTGAGTCCTCACTCCATCGAGCAGGTAGGTGTATTTGGCTGTCGTGACAAGGGGGTTGGCTGCGTCACAAATCATCATCTGCATCGGGGATCTTGATGGGCGTCTTGGAAGTCTGCCAGCGGGTTCTACTTGTGCGGTGAGAGGGACAGAAGAGATCAGTCGACACGCAAGGCTCCGAACATCCAGTTACTCCTATCATCCTTGGAGAGACGTCTTTCGTTGGACCGTCAGCCGATTCGTGAAGTGTGAACGGCTGCATACTGACATAGTTGCAGCTTGTGAGGCGGTGTCGCCCGAGTGATGCCGTAGGGAGCATGGCATCCCGTCGATTCGGTGATACTACCTCCTCCTCTACATACTCCTCTAGCTACCGCTATCCCCCTCCACCGCCTCGCGCGGGAGAGAGGAAGAAGCATGCTGGTGTGGTGGAATCTGGAGAGGTTGAGCGAAGAGGACGGTGAATTAGTGTAGGTGTAAAAGATAAACCGGAGGATTATGGGGAGGCGGTTGGAGGGGATGGGAGTAATAGAGAGGGTGTACTCTGTACGTGGAGGCAAGTGAGATGTGCTCATTCAGACTGCCATATGTGCCCCGTCGCATCGGGCATAATATACCTACATCTTACATAAGTGCCCGGTCTCTCGCGTAATCCCCAAACGTAACTCCCAACTCCATCCTACAGCACAATACCAAACCAATTATCTCATGCAGGACACTGCTCGACCCGGTACTTCTCCCCGCTATTCGATCCCCCTGTGGTAGGTTGCAACTGCTTCACCTCCACCCCGCCCCCGGGTGCACCTCCGGCTCGACGGTCGCGTCGTCCTCACGGTGCCATTTATACACCAGAGAGCAGAACTCAAACACAGGGCCCAACAACGTTGCAATGGCCAACATCTGTCCAAACGTCCAATCCGCCTCGCCAGCGGTAACCCGTGACTTGGACTTGTTGATGATGCTCTCGGTCCAGACGACGAAATATGCCCAGAATGCAAAGATGAGGAGCATGATCGCTCTGTCGATAACGGTTCGGAACATCCGATGCTTCTCCCATATCGCCTTAGCGATGCTCGCCCTGGGGAAGGCGACGTACAGGAGCGTGATCACGCTGAAGACCATCAGGGCGATCGTAACGCCCATGAGCCCGCCGCGGTTGATTCCCCGTCCGTTGTACTGTGCCGTAGCAGCCCACACCTCAGCATTGCAGGTTCCACCGAACGTATCCGCATTCAGCACGAAGTAGAGCATCCACCCTTCGCACGCAAGACTCGCGACGACATACAGGGCCATCGTGACACGCTCGCTAGGGTGCCGCAGACAGCCGAAGAAGAACGGGACGAAGATCAAGAGGATGAAGAACATGAGGCAGATTGCGTGGAAGAGGGACAGCTGCTTCAGTGCGGACTGAACGATCGCCGTCATCACCATCGTGAAGCCCGATATACCGAGTGTATTGCGGAATGAGTCGTGCAGGGCTTTGTAGTCGTTGCGGAGACGTGTCTCGTTGATCTGTTCCTTGAAGACTCGCTTCCGTATCCAGCCTTGGAGTTGTTTGTCGCCCAGCACATCGAGGAGGATCGCGAAGAGGGTCATCACATACACGGAGATTCGGACCTGGGCGGAACAGCATAGTATCAGCATGTTCCTCTCCCAATGAAGAAGGGATAGGGGGACAACAAACCCCGATACCGGACACGTCCGGATTGCTGGTGATAACACAAGGCTGCGTCGTCGACATTTCGAATATCGAATAGTGCACGGAGGAGAAAATAGGCGATATTGACTTATCTGCTCACTCTCGCCATTCTCGCTCGAACCGGGGCCTTCCCATCATAATATCAGTGTCTGGGTCGCATGTAGGTTGAGATGTGTCAGTCGGCGGACGAGGCCTGGTATTGGTTTGTTCACTCAACCTGCAGCCCACTAGAGGCATTTTGTGGTGGCTGGTATCCATCCAGGTGGACTAGAACACGCGATGTTCGCATTGCGGTGTGGGGGGCAGAATGAAGCTTTTCAGCTGAGTCTTGGATGAACACCGGCTTTGGGAAGCGGGCGCCGTGAAGAGTCGCGGGTTTGCCTATTGTAGCTTCTGAGATACGATACCGATAGGTTAGATTAGGATTGTCATTTTGTGGTCATGCATGTAGTGACAAGCTGAAGGAGACAGGTGACCGAGCGAGCAATCGATCGCAGCCATCCGCGTACATATCTAGTGTGAGGACGGTGGTATGTAGCTAAAGTAGGCTGTGGGGGCTGAGGCTGACTGGATGTCTCGGCGTAGTCATGCACGAAACATACGACGATGGTCATGGGTTGTCACTCTTGATCTTCAGTCCTGACCTCAAACCGGCGACCGGAGCGGTCTCTGTTCTCGTCTTCAGATGGAGACTAATAAGGGCTGGCGGCTGTGAGATCTAGGCTCCCCATTTAAGTACCGAATGAAATATACTTGATATGGATCACGCTTGAATTGAGAATTCCTGGAACTGTAGTAGGCTTGGCAGTGGCGCACCGCTTAGACGGCAACCACAATCCTAGATGCTGCCGATTGGAGTTACGTATTACGGAGGAAGTTTTAGATAGGCTGGTAGCGAGTATGCCAACTCGGCCACAAGCAGTCATTGATGTTGGAGGCAACCCGATGACTACATTGGAGGGTGGTTGCCACTTTTCCAGTAGATACAATACTTCATTATAACTCACTCTCTTGCTGTATACGGTTTAGTATGTCCCCAAATAAAGCTTAGTGTTAAGTTCGCGCGCCTATACAATTGGAGAAGGACGTGTGTTCGTGGCTTGCTTAAGTCGTCACAACAACGACCACTAAAATGCCAGCTAGTCCCAATATGTCAACACACAAGTAAGTATGTACGTCTGCGTAAGCACGGCATATTGCTGCGTATGATGATGCCAAGATGTATCTAAGGAAACCAGCTGATTGGTGGATTCAACACAACCCCTGTCAAGGATGAGCAAGCGGGATTGTCGGTATGGCAGCTGCAAACACTGCTAAGAGCGACGAAGCCAGTGTGAGGATGTAACGATGGTGGAGTCGATGCTTTCCGTTTTCTCCGCAGAGTGTGAAGATTCTTCCTAAGGTGTGTTCTGCTTGTGTGGCGAGAAGAAGTTCTGATCTTTGAGAAAGCAGAACTTATGCGATTTAAATAAGCCAAGACAACAAAAGCTCGATTATGTAAGTACCTAGTTATGGGCCATGTTATTTTGTCCTACATATGACGGTTGGCACGTTACATGACATCCATCGTGGCTTAGTTGTTGGTCGCTGACGACGCCTCAACGTGACCCTGTCCTGCATCCAACAAGATATATTTCCGTTCAACTCCCCTTCCCCCCCCCATCTCCATCCGTCACATCTACTATACACCACTACCACTACCGCCTCACAGTAACCACTCAAACGACGAAACCATGTGCACCTCTACTGAATTCTCCTCCTCCTCGACCGCGCTCGTCAACTACAGCGGAGAGAAGACGCCGCTTACGAGCGCCACGGGTGTAGTCGTCGGAACGCCACCAACGGCGGGTTGCTGGTGTGGCGATGACTGCAGTTGCTGCGTGTATGCACCCGCTTCCACCATTTTCAATCCCGCTCGAAACATCTTGCTGACGTAACGTGTGCGCTGAAAGGATTCCTTGTACCATCATGTAAATGCCACTGGTTGGGGATTTGGGATCGGGGGAGTGTTGTCCTTTTTATCCTGCGGGAGTTTGTGATGCTTGCTTTACCGTGCGACGAATGGAATAAGTTGGCATTCTATCTGACACGACGATGCGCTTCTATGCCGGTGTGAAATATGTTCGACGAAACATCCTGTGCTCTGAACTGTGGGGCGCGAGTCGCGGCAGAAGTTGCGCCCGTTCGTGATGATGTGTGTATAGTTGGCATAGATCGCGATCCCGCCGGCCGTGTGGCGTCCGCACCCCCGTTCAGCAGCGGCGAGGAGACCTCGATCGCACGTGCACAGAGCTGAGTCGACTTCACTCTGACTTTTGTAGTTCGCTTTGCGCCACAGATCGCCTCCTCCTTACGTTTAGAGTTAAGCAGCTGCTGAACTACGGAGGCCAGAGCTCACGTACGATGGCTCGGAGCTCCATCCTCGTGCGAACCCGTAGGAGAGCAGAAGAAACCCCTGAAATATGTAACCCCTGTGGCTTCTCTCTTTACAACCGCATTTCTGCACTTCTCCTGGTTGTGAAGCCGACCCTCCCGATCTCTCCTGCCAAGGGATTCTGCATCAATTACTCTATGTACACGTCATACATCCATCCCAACCCACATTTCGGCGCGTACGGTGAAGTTAGGAAGAAGTTCCATGTCAGTCCTGAGAATAAGGGGGGTCTGGTGTCAAGCTGGAGACGGAGTTAAGGATGATTTGGGTACGAGCATCAGACATAAAGACATAGCATTGTGATTGTGTATACAGACTGCCTGGCAGAGGGTTACATATTACGGAGGAAGTTTTAGATAGGCTGGTAGCGGGTATGCCAGCTCGGCTACAAGCAGTCATTGATGTTGGAGGCAACCCGATAACTACCATTGGAGACAGACAAGTTATGCATACCACTTTTCCACAATACAATCACTTCATTATTTTTGTCCTATGACTTTTTTTTTGTTTAGGGCCTGTTGTCGTATGTCCTCTTGAGCGTATGTTGCGTATTTCACAACATATGTTCCCTAGCGCGTATATTTCCGCGCCCAGACCTCTGAACTAGTTAGTCATCGCAACGCCACACCTACTACTACTACTACTACTGCTACGAGAAGTTCCAGCCGGTAAGAGTCCCCTTACTGATGAAGACAGATCCATCATGTAGCGGGAGGTTTCCCCACATATCCACAATTCGCAGCGGCCAGCTCCCTGGGCGGCCTTTCAATTGGAGAGGAGAGTGTTGATTCGGGGTAGGGAGGAGTCCAGAAGACAGATGTTCCTCGACATACTGGCTGCCGATCAAAACTGATGAATGGGATGGAATCCTATCATGCCAAAGAGAAACTTCGTGTTGGGCAACAAGTACAGCAATGTTGAGCAACATCTGCAGGCCAGACAACGTAGAAAAGGTTCGGGGATCACAACTGAAAGAGAGGGGCTCCCTTTTTTTGTGGCTCAGCCCAGCTTTGCGTATTTTTAAAATACGCGTTGAGCCAAACGCTTACTGAGCGTCTGATATACGGTATGTCAGATTTGTGTGGTAGGAAAAAAAAATATACGCTGAAAAGAACAGGCTCTTAATCTTTACTCGCATGCGACCTAGAGTACATACATAAGTATCTAGATAGATCATGGTCCGCGCGGTGGCGGCACGTTGCAAACTTCCCTTTGCCCGCCGCCCAGGCCTGTCCCAAGAAGATGTGATGCGCACCAAGGAAACTACAAATGAAAAGAAGCCGAGCGGGCTTGAGAGACAAAGGAAAGACGCCGTCCATCCCTCACCTGCGGACGCCATGAAGTCAGGCGTGGGGAGAACAGTGGCAGCTCCCCCCCATCGCCCGGCTCTTCAGCCCCTGTTCCCCGCTCCTCCTCTCACTCCCGCAACTCCGCCTCCGACACCTCGTTCACTGTGTCCTTTCCCTCGGCCGGCATGCGCCTCCCCACGTCCGTAGCAGTGAGAAAGTCCAGTATCGCCTGGCTGCACCTCTCGTCGGCCAGTAGGTCCCGGATCCTCCACCGGGCCTTCCATTTCCCTGTCTCCTTCTGCACCTCCGCCCACAGGGTCTTCTGCTGCGGCTTCTACTCGGGGCACTCTTTGAAGAGGTGGTCCCGGGTCTAGGTCTGGTACCGGCACCACCAGCACTGCGGGGTGGTCCGGTTCTTCGCCCAGTGGAGGCGCTGCCCGGTCAGGCAGTGCCCGTGGTAGAACCGCGAGGCGAGCCTCTTGGTGCTCCCAGTCGCGCCGTCCGGCTTTTGGCTTTTCGGCATTCGATATTTCGCCTTGGAGGCCCTGCCCCCAGCCCACTGGCGCGCCCCCGCCCACTTCTTGCAGGTCTCCCGCTTAATGTTTGCAAGAGACCTTGGGAGAGGCACAGCGCGCGCCTCCGCCCGGTCCGAGTATCTCAGCCATTGCACCCTGCGGGTGTCGGGCTTCTCCGCCGCAATCTTTGCCCACTCGTCGGCCTTTTCGTTGCCGCTGATCCTTTTGTGAGCCGGGCACTACCGGATCTCGGTGACGATGCCTGGCCGAGCCTTCCGCAGCGTGGCGATGTGCGTCCTGGCCTGGAGCGTGTACTGCTGGCCGGGGCCGGGCTCCTCCGAAGCCATCCGTCTGATGGCGGCTTGGGCATCCGTGAAGATTTTGACTCGCTCTGGTGTAGTCTATCTTCTCGAAGCCGATTTAAGCGCACTTGCGAGGGCGGCGCACTCCGCATCATAGTCCTCTTGGTTGTAGCCCCAGGATTGGCCGTTCTTCCACACCACCGCGTATCCGGCAGCACCATCATCCAGCCGTGACCCGTCCGTGAGCATGGCCAGCCCGGGACGAGTCTTCTCTGCCTCCGCCTTGGCCTCAGCCTCCTCCTCCTGAAGCAGCTCTGCGTCGAGAGTTTCCGGTTCCTCGAGTAGAACTTGTGCTCTCCGTCCTTCCCGTGTAGGCAAGCGCGTTGACAAGCCTCCGTCCGATGGCTGTCGGAGCGCCAACAACCTCCCATGCCTGGTCACCCTGCGGTAGAGAGAGCAACCGTAGCCCAGACCGCTGCCTGTTCTCCAGCTGTGTGGTCGCCGCCCTGAGTCCAGACTCCATCGAAAGTGCCCCCGGGTTTGTTGTCCGGAAGTACCCCGTTGTCGCCCTTGCCTCCTGATTGGCCAACAGCTGCAGCTCGTCTGCCTGGCCGATGGTGCCCCGGACATGGCCCCCTTTCCACGACAGCTCCGATCCGAACATGGCGACTGACTGGACGTAAGTTGTCATGACCTTCCTGCAGTTGGCGGGTGACAGCCCCATCGGCCTGTGAGCCGGCGAAGCCTCCCCACAGCCTTCTTCCCCTCCTTCAGCCGGATGGCTTGGTGGTTTTTGAGCGTGAGCTGGGAGTCCAGCCAACCCCGAGCCACCGCGTCGCCTCCTTGTTGAATGGGGCGGTGTTGGCGCCCACCTTCACCGTCGCCGTGGGGGCTGTCTTCTTCCTGAGGAATATCGCCGCCTCCGTTTTCCCGTGGTCAAAGGCCACCCCGTTGCCCGCTGCCCAGTCGACCGACGCTGCTGCCGCCCCTGACGGCTTCGCCGCCGCACCGCCTCGTTTGTCTCCGTCCAGTGTCGTCCACAAAGGATAGTCCTCGAACGCCTGGCACCGCTGCTTCCATTTCTTTTTGTCCTATGACAGTTGGCACGTTACATGTTGACATTCATCGTGGCTTGGTTGTTGGTCGCTGACGACGCCTCAACGTGACCCTGTCGAACATTCAGCAGGAGCAAGATATATTCCCGTTCAGCTCCCCTTCCCCCCCATCTCCATCCGTCACATCTACTATACACCACTACCACTACCGCCTCACAGTAACCACTCAAACAACGAAACCATGTGCACCTCTACCGAATCCTCCTCCTCCTCGACCGCGCTCGTCAACTACAGCGGAGAGAAGACGCCGCTTACGGGCACCATGGGTGTAGTCGTCGGAATGCCGCCGACGGCGGGTTGCTGGAGTGGCGATGACTGCACCTGCTGCGCGTATGCACCCGTTTCCGCAATTTTCAATCCCGCTCGAAACATCTTGCTGACGTAACGTGTGCGCTGAAAGGATTCGTTGCTGCACCATCATGTAAATGCCACTGGTTGGGGATTTGGGACCGGGGGGTGTTGTCCTTTTTATCTTGCGGGAGTTTGTGATGCTTGCTTTACCGTGCGGCGAATAGAATAAGTTGGCGTTCTTATCTGACACGATGATGCGCTTCTATGGCGGTGTGAATATGTACGATGAAACATCCTGTCTGAACTGTGGGGCACGAGCCGCGGCAGTGGTTGGCATAGATAGATAGCGATCCCGCTAGTCGTATGGCGTCCGCACCCGTTCGGCAGCGGTGTAGAGACCTCGATCGTACGTGCACGGGGCTGAGTCGACTTTTGCAGTTCGCTCTGCGCCAAAGATCGCCTCCTCCTTACTTTTCGGTCCCTCGCTCTTGTAGAGTTAAGCAGCTGCCTACGGAGGCCAGAGCTCACGTACGATAGCTCGGAGCTCCATCCTCGTGACGGATCTGAACCCGTAGGAGAGTGGAAGAACCCCTGAAATATGTAACCTCCCGCTTCTCTTTTTACACAACCGCATTTCTGCACTTCTCCCGGTTGTGAAGCCGACCCCTCTCGATCTCTCCTGCCAAGGGATTCTGCATCAGTTACTCTACACGTCATCCTTCCATCCCAACCCACATTTCGGTCGTTCGGAGGCTTGCATGCGAGCAAAAACAAACACCTTAACGACTGACAGAACCTACGAACAGACCTTCCTTCCTTCCTTCATCCGTCGACCATTTCGATTTCCGCGCCCGACCGAGTCCATCCGCGAGCGACGCCAACCGACTATCCTACTTACGCAGTTCGCTCACCTGTTCGAATAACCTCACGCGCGCGTTGGAAACCAACCTTCTGTTGCACACGGGCGATCTCCCGAGATGTCGCTGAAGCGCCCCCCGGCGCGCTTCCGCAGTCCATTCTTTCCGATATCACCGTCATTTTTGCTTGTGGTTTGTTTTGCGCTCGCGGTGGCGAGTGTCGTTGCGACGACGACGTCTGGAAACGACGATGGACCGGTTACAAAGTCTCATAGAGCAGGATACTGTGCGATGCGGGGACAGGTACGGACAATCTCCAAAACGACAACGAACAACAATCACTACGTGCGCGAGTAGCCCAGCTGACGAGTTTGATCTGTTTTCACCTGCAGGAGAAGAAATCCTTCTTTGGAGGACAGCTACCCGTTTCGTACAATGGCCCGGCGGAGCCTCCAACGGCAGAGGTCAGGCAACAGCTGGTGGATCTGTGTGGAGCCAAGTGGAACGAGGGAAACATCTGCTGTGACAGCGCGCAGGTAATGACTCGTTCCACCAGTGGTTTCGTTGCATGAATCGACTGACCAATTGTACGATAGATTTCGAGCCTTGCGTCGAACCTAAGGCGTGCCGAAGCTCTGATCGCATCCTGTCCGGCCTGTAAGGTCAACTTCTTCGATCTGTTCTGCACATTCACCTGCTCGCCCGACCAGTCGCTGTTCGTGAATATCACGGAAACAGATACTGCAAGCTCGGGGAAGAGGCTGGTTTCGGAACTCGACTACTTCGTTTCTCCGTCGTTCGGGGAGGGCTTTTACGACTCGTGCAAGGACCTCAAGTTCTCAGCGACCAATGGTTATGTGATGGATCTGATTGGTGGTGGCGCAAAGAATTGGGGCGACTTTTTGAAGTTCGTTGGAAAGAAGAATCCGCCCTTTGGATCGCCGTTCCAGATAAACTTCCCGTCGAAAAATGAGACCGGAAAGGAAATGAAGGCCATGCATAATGTCCCGAAGAAGTGCAACGATGAGGACGTCGCCTACCGTTGCGCTTGCATGGACTGTCCGGCGGTCTGCCCCATCCTTCCCGATGTCGACGAGGTCAAAGTGTGCAAAGTTGGCGCCCTTTCATGCTGGAGTTTCGCGGTCATCATCGTCTATTGTGTGGGCTTGATGCTTCTTGGAGTCTATTTGGCTTTCACTGAGGGTGTCAAGTACCGCAACCGGAGGAGAGAAAATCAGAGACTGTTACGCGAATCGGATCCGGAGCTCAGCGACGACGACGATGAGGGCGGTGTGTCTGGTGCCGGCTTGCTGCCGGAACGCTGCCGGAAGAGATACACCCTTGATGTGTACCTGGAGGCGATCTTTTCGCGGATTGGAGGATGCAGCGCAAAATTCCCTGCTGCGACTATCGGCATCTCGATCGTCATTGTCGGTTTGCTCAGTTTGGGTTGGCTCAGCTTTAGCGTGGAGACGGACCCTGTGCGTCTCTGGGTAAGCCCGACTTCGGATGCCGCGCAGGAGAAGCAGTTCTTCGATGACAATTTTGGACCGTTCTACCGAACGCAGCAAGCGTTCTTGATCAACGATACCACAGAGGCTGGACCTTCGCCTGTTCTGAGTTACGAGACGCTTGGCTGGTGGTTCGACGTGGAGCAGAGGGTGCGACGGCTCAAGAGTTTGGAGCATGGCGTCACCCTGGAAGATGTCTGTCTCAATCCGACCGGCGAGGCGTGCGTTGTGCAGAGCGTTACGGCGTATTTCCATGGCAACTTCTGGGAACTGAAGCAAAATACCTGGAAGGACCAGATCCGCGCGTGTGCGGAGCAGCCAGGTCAGTGCCTCCCCGATTTCGGCCAGCCGGTTAAGAAGCAGCTCGTCTTTGGCGGCTACGAGAAGAGCGGTGATGTGGTGGACTCCGCCGCATTGATGACTACCTGGGTTGTGGAGAATCACGCGGAAGGCAGCATGGCAGTCGAGCGCAGTATGGACTGGGAGCAGAGCTTGAAGAACACGCTCCTCGCTGTCAAGGAGGAGGCCAAAGAGCGCGGATTGAGGTTGAGCTATTCGACTGAGATCAGCTTGGAGGAGGAACTCAACAAGAGCACCAATACGGATGCCAAGATAGTTGCCATCAGCTACATCGCCATGTTCTTTTACGCCAGTATTGCGCTCGGAAGCACAACGTTGGCGCTTAAGAATATGCTCCGCCAGCCTGCGAAGACGTTCGTAGACAGCAAGTTTACGCTCGGTGTGTCCGGCATCATCATCGTGTTGATGAGTGTTTCTGCATCCGTTGGTCTCTTCTCGGCGATGGGAGTCAAGGTTACTCTGATCATTGCTGAAGTCATCCCCTTCCTGGTATTGGCTGTCGGCGTGGATAACATATTCTTGATCGTACACGAGTTCGAGAGGGCCGATGCTGAGCATCCTGACGACGAGATCGAGGAGAATATCCGGCGCGCTATGGGAAGGATGGGTCCCAGCATTCTACTGTCCGCGACCTGCGAGACTTTGGCATTTGCGTTGGGCGCTGTCGTCACCATGCCGGCTGTCCGAAACTTTGCGATCTACGCGGCGGGAGCGGTTTTCATCAACGCAATCCTACAGATTACCATGTTTGTTTCCGTTCTCGCTTTGAACAAGAAGAGGATGGACTCCAACAAAATCGACTGTTTCCCTTGTTTGAAGGCACCCAACTATGAGACCAACTGCGACGAGCACGAAGGAGGGCTCATTGGAGGATTGACTCACGGCCGTGGCTGCGCAACTAGATTCGAAGAAGTTGAAGAGGGTCTCATTCGGAAGTTTATCCGCAAGAGTTATGCCCCTGCTCTCCTCCAGAAGCACACCAAGATTGCAGTTGTTACCATCTTCCTTGGAATTTTTGCAGCGGCTCTGGCACTCCTTCCGTCGCTGCAGCTCGGACTCGATCAGAGAATTGCAATTCCCCGGGGATCATACCTCATCGATTACTTTGATGATCTGTACGACTATTTCGCAGTGGGTCCTCCGGTGTACTTTGTGAGCAAGGAGTCCAACGTCACGGATCGCGAGAACCAGCAAGACCTCTGTGGCCGATTTTCCACTTGCAGCCCGCTCTCACTAGCCAACATCATAGAGCAGGAACGCAAGCGGCCTGGGGTATCCTACCTCTCCGAGCCTGCCGCAAGCTGGATTGACGACTTTATGCTCTGGCTCAACCCCTCGCTCGAAGGATGCTGCCGGGTCAAGAAGGGTGATGACCACGAGCTCTGTGGCCCTTACGATATCCAGTGCAAAGTGTGCTTTGAGGACAGAGATCCGGGTTGGAACATCACGCTTGACGGGATGCCGCAAGGTCAAGAGTTCATGGATTATCTCAAGATGTGGATTGATGCACCCACCGGCGAGGAATGCCCTCTTGCCGGTAAAGCAGCCTACTCGACCGCTGTAGTTCCAGACTACGGGAAGACCACCATCTCCGCAAGTCACTTCCGAACCTCGCACAAACCGCTCACCAGCCAGGCCGATTTCATCGCCGCTTACGCCGCCGCCCGCCGGATTGCAAGGGAAGTCTCGCGAACCGCAGGAGCCGAGATATTCCCGTACTCCAAGTTTTACATCTTCTTCGACCAGTACTCCACCATTGTCCGGCTCACAACCGGTCTCATCATCGCTGCTCTCACAGCAATCTTCGCGGTTTCGTCGACACTGCTGGGAAGCGTCAAAACCGGCGCCGTGGTCACAGTGACCGTTGGTATGATTGTCGTGGACATTATTGGTGTTATGGTACTGTGGGGAGTCAGTCTCAACGCTGTCTCGCTGGTTAACCTCGTCATCTGTGTTGGCATCGGTGTCGAATTCTGCGCTCATATCGCGCGCGCATTCATGTTCCCCGCTGCATCGGTGGTCAAACGGGCACGGGTGAAGTTCCGTGGTAGGGACGCAAGAGCGTGGAGTGCGCTTGTCAATATCGGCGGCTCGGTATGTGCCCTCCTTCCTTTCTCACCTATCTGCAGAACTAACGAACCATAGGTCTTCTCCGGTATTACAATCACCAAGCTGATCGGTGTTATTGTCCTTGCCTTTACGCGCAGCAAGATCTTTGAAATCTACTACTTCCGCATCTGGCTGGCGCTCGTCATAGTGGCCGCGACACACGCACTCATCTTCCTTCCCGTGGCACTAAGCTACTGCGGCGGCGAGGGCTGGCCGCCGGTCGACGGTGACGGCGGGTTGGAGAGCGATCTTTTATATCGCCGCCTTCCGCCGGGCACCGGGGATGACTTTCTGAGTAGCGACGATGAAGAGGAAGAGGAGGAAGTCCAAGATGGAACGGTGCAAGCAGTGGGGAAGAGTAATGGGCACGGACACGGGCGATAGGGAAGCGAGCGACGGGGGGTTTTTTTTATTTAGAACGAACAGAAGGTGGGGGTTGTGTGACAGTTCGAATCAGCCAAAACTGCTATGAATGTGTATTATTCGCTATGGGCTGTTGGCCGGATGAATGGACAAATGGATGGATGGGATATGAGACGATGATCTTGGATGCTTAACAGGTTTGGCATTTGCTGACTGGATTGGATCGGATGGCTAGTTTGTGTTTTCGCATTGTGCGGTGTGTATGGGTTGCTGGTTGGATCGAGTTTACATTGCATGATGAATTTCCACGAATCTCGTTCCCACGTGCAAGGTGTGAGAGCCGTATCCTATTGGTGTGATCACGGCGGTTCATCCCGCAACTACAACACAGACAACCCGCAGAACGGCTTTGGGCGGAGAATCGGAGTAAGTGTATCATCCGCAGGATAGGCTGTTTTTATTTGTTTTGTTTGTCACTAATCGCGTGCGACCTAGCTAGATTATGACACTACACGTCCACCCCCGCCCATTGTCGTTCCCCCCTTTGCCCTCTGCCTAGGCCTGTCCCAAAAGTAAAAAGAGAGTACAAAGGAAATCACAAAAGAAAGACGAAACACCGCTCCCAACCCCCCCCCCCTCCTATCCCTCTTCCGCGGCAGGACAGGTTTTTTTTTTGGTTTTTTTTTATGTAGCCATTAATCGCGCGATATACAAACCGTCCGTTTCCCATTTGCTATCCGACCCTGGCCTCGACCTGTCCGCAGGCGGTTCGGTGCGAGCTCCCCCTTTGCGCAGTATTGGGCTGTTGCTGCGTACCAGCAATAGCATTAGGCGTAGTTGAAGTGAGTGATATATTGTGTTCACAGCCTCCATTGTAGGACAAGCAAACCCTGATCATGCGGGACACGAGACGAGTTTTTCCGGGGCGACAAAATACCCGCTGAAAAACACGGTGGCACAAGACAACCGGTGGTACCCCGGCACCGATGCCACTGGGGAAGCAGAGTGAATCTCCGCCCCCCCACACTCTCGCCGCCTCTCGTCTCGTTTCTCCCTGCGGGGCACACGCGCTGGAATTGGAAATAGAACACATACTCTTCTGTTGGACGTACATCTCGAGCAGATCTACATAGGGCAAGGAGGAGGAAGGAGGGAGGGGATAGCTCGAGAGCTGGGTATACGTACAAGTAGTGCGCCGAACTAACTATTTACCCATTACAAAAGATTGCTTGTCTCAACCATCCACCGCATCATACAGCAGCAATGCACCGACAAGTCCCGGGTACCGGGTATTGCGCCGCTGTGTCGTCGAGTGGATATGTACTAGGTACTGCTGAGAGTGGATGGTCACGTCTCGTGACTGTGCATGCGCCCGGCACCTTGAATCGCCGGGAAATAGTTATGTACTGCGACGCGCCAACTTCGGCAGGTACCCGTGATCGCGGAGAGTTGGCGCTGTATGGTAACTGTGTACCTCATACACCACGCGGTTAGCGAATTGGCAGCACGCTGGCTCACGTTACGGACCACCTACTTAGATGTCCAAATGGGCCCTAACTTACTCGACCGCTCCGCTCCGGTCTCGTCTGAAACGCATAGCAACCACTCCCATCTCAAGCCCAGCAAGCAGGAAGTAGACCGAAAATCCGCGTCACATTCCGGCCGTTCGCCGTTCGCCGGGCGTGTTCTGGCTCGCTCTGGTGGGCGGGCGGATAGGACAGATAGATGGAGCTGTCGCGTGGCCTTTACCCCCCCACGAAAAGCAAATACAGTATCTACCGCAGCCCCCGTGCGTTCAGCCCGTGCTGGCTTGCACAGAGCTCATGTTTTTGGATTCTGCTCGACTAGGGGACCATTTTTTGCATCTACTTGAGCTAATCCAGTGAAAGTTGGCTAAGCAACGGTGGGGTTTGTCCGGGTTCGGGCAGGGAGAGCTCGCGTGACGAAGATGCCTGGCCTCCCCGCCGCGCGCGAGACGATTTCCCCAGCGCCGACTCATAGAATATCACTCATATCGTAGAGTACAAGTGCGCTAGCGTCTTCTTGGCGCCCGACAAAAAAAGAATACGGCAACGTCCAACTAAGAAGAATCTCCTTTTGCGGAAAAGTCTACTCTTGGCGCCGCTTACTTCGGTGTGGCGCCACTATTATCGGACCACGGCGACGAGAGCACGGCGAGCAGCGTATTCCGTACCACGAATTACCTACGTGTCCACACGTGCACGCGATGGCGTAAACCCATAGGAGTATCTAATTCTTCTGAGTAAATTGCTAGTCGGCGAAGGGCATCGGCACGTTCTCATCGCTGGTAGTACTGTGATAACATACAACCCAGATTATCTGCCACACGGCGTGCGGGCATCTATCTACCCTGGCACTCCTCTTAGTCCAACTATGTAAGTATGGTACCAGAGCGTTGCTTTTTGCTTATCGCCACGGAAGTTATGTGTTGCGCATCCGCTTTTCGCATCCTCTCCTCCTTGGTCGACCTGGCATGCTGCGCCACGTCAAAAGTTAGTGGCGCCAAGTGTAGGGATACATGTTATGACTAGATAGACTCTCCCGCAAAAGTCATAGGGTATGTTAGACCGAGTGGCCGAAAGGTACTATAGACAGGGCATTCAATACTTTTGCCGAAAAGAATAACCACACAAAAGCGCGATCGAAAAGAGTTGTATTAAAGCGAAAGACTCCCTCGTGGCGCAGGGTGTTTCAGTTTGATTCGGGGGTATTTATGGGGATCTCCTCTTTGAAGGCTGTCGTCGTGTTCACGGCTGTCGGATGGGTCGGTTCCTTGTTCGCTCCCCAATGCGTCGAAGGAGGCGGGGTGCTTTGCACATAGATACATTGGTTACTCGCAGCACTGCCACACAGGGCCCCCCATTCGCCTCATCTTACTTACCTCGTATCTGCATTTCTGCCGCTGGGGGACTGTCCAGTGACCACAGCTCCAACTCTGGTGTCGCAGTAGTCAAGTAATTCCTTCTCCGCAACGATCCCGTCCCAGAAACCGAGGGCCCCTCCATACCTCGACAGAGGAGCGCCTTCTCTCGGGTGAGGATGGATGGGTGGGTTGCTAGCGGCTCAAGCTTCGTTGCTAGTGTCTACTCGTTCCGGCTGCGGATGCTTCCGGCCAGGCAGCAGGAGGTGCAGAGGGGCGCTTATATAATTAAGTGGTATGTGTGGAGCATCAAATGGGGAGCACCAGCAGCTGGACGCCGAATATGGTTGGCTGGCTGGATGGAGGAACCGGTACCAAGGTGTACATAAGCATGTAGGCGAAGCCAATACCCGCCCAGCAGCCCCTGCATGCTTGGTGGGGGACTCACCACCTTCCTGTCTCGCCCAGCAACCCCTGCATGCTCGGTGAAGATGAACCCATCACCTTCCCGTCTGATGGACAGATCTGCAGTGTCGGATATTTATATCCATTACCAACCGTTGGCTGGAACCGACGCGGAAACAGATAGTAGGTAGTCACTTTGTCGATCGGAAGTTGTGCGAGATGGAGTGGAATTGATATTGACTTCCCTCCACTCCCCATATTCGTTCGTCTTTTTCTTCTTCTTTCTTCTTGATCTCGTTTTCGGTTTGCCTCCTGCGCCGATTGATACGCGGCTTCACTCCTTTGCCCTGGCCATCTTCTGTCTCATTCCCCATCCCGTGAGTTGGCGATGAAGTTATTACTACTCGTTCCGGTGGTGGTCGCGGCACTGGTGGGCGCCCAGACCACTGGTGACCCCGACCCCGTCGCGGACTTTTGCAATATGGGAGGATCGTCGAGTATGTATTCCCGTCACTCCTGCTGTGAGGTGATGGAGAGATGTGGGACTGACCGTGGTGGGATCTTTGCAGTTGCGATGTCCGGAGGGAAGGCGTATATTTTCGGAGGATGGGGATGGTACGACGGATTTAACAGGTCGTACACTGGATCCAGTGAGTCATTCACGCTCCATGGCGGACCAGAGTACTGACTCGGGGCACAGATGACATCCTCCGCGTGATCGACTTCTCGAAATCCTTCCGAACGGGCGCCGACGTCTCCGAATACGTAAAGCTGCTCGAGCTTCCCGACATGGTGCCGCGGGGTACGTACGTATCGCTGTGGCCGACCACCAACAACACGTTTGAACTCTTCCACGGCTTCCACGAGCCGACGGAAATGCAAGTGCTCGCGAACGACACGGCGGCGCTAAAGGTGTGGCCGCTTGATGCGAAGCACGAATTCGACCTCACCACAGAAACGTGGACAGCAAAGACCGTGGCCGAAGCGGACCTCCTGATGGCGACCATCCCCGAGGACAAGAACGGTGCGCTGCAGAAGCCGGCGGCAAGGACCCAGGTCTGGGTTCCCGGCGCGAAGAAGGGCTTCGAACTCGGCGGTGAGTCGTATTTGGATAGCAACCACACGAACTGGGTGAACAGCAGAGAGTTCGCGAGTCACAGTGGCCTCCTCGTCTACGATCAGGAGACAGACTCGTGGACCAACGAGACCATGCCTCTCAAGTTCATGAGGAACGGGGTGCTTGCGCAGTTGCAGACCGCCGATGACAATATTCTGATCGCGTTCGGGGGGATCATCAGCGAGCGTGGGGCATCGACTAAAATGGTAGGCACCATCTCCACCCCACATTCCAGTGTGATGTTCCGGCATGGCCGACCCGATGAATATTTAGCGGAGCATGCGAGAATTCAGCATCTACAGCACGAACCAGGCGCGATGGTTCTCATTCGTTGCTCCGGAAGGCGGCACTGTCGCCGACACCATCGCCAACAGCTGCTGGACAGTCGTCAGCGCGCAGGACAACTCCTCCCACCAGATCATCACCTTTGGCGGCACCCGCACACTGGAGCAGGTGAACAGCAGGAAGGTCTGGGCGCTCACCCTCCCGTCGTTCGACTGGATCGAGCTCGACGGCAACGCCACCGATCCCACTCGGGCCCCCGGAGAGCGGATAGACCCCGCTTGCGCAACTGTCGGAAACAGGTACATGCTCAGCTGGGGTGGACGTGGTAACGCCTGCGATAATGAAGGCAACGCTGTGTTCCTCCTTGACATCAGCCAGGGCAACTGGGTGGACGACTACAAGGTTGATCAGGAATACCTTGTCCCTGACGCGGTTGTTGCTGTCATCGGTGGAACGTTCGCAGTGCCCCTTCCCCTTCCACTATCTTACCATCTGGCTGACCTTATTCCCACAGTGGCAAAGGCGGAGCGACCAAACGTGCACCTTCGGGCGGCTTCAACGACGCCGACCTCGAAAAGCTACTGACCTTCAACACCACCGCCGTGGACGACACGGATAGGCCCTACATCGCGATAAGTGGGAGCGACTCCGGCGACTCCGGTAATTCCAACACCGGCGCGATCGCTGGCGGAGTAGTCGGCGGCCTCGCCGCGGTCGCCATCGCAGCAGGCGTGTTCCTGTTCCTCCGCCGCCGCCGGCAGCAGCGCGAAAACGCAGGAAACCTCGCGTCGCTGCCCGCGGAGCTGAAGGCGACCCACACAGTAGCAGAGCTTAAGGCTCCCTTGCACGCGCAGGAGTACCAATACCAGCCCCCAGTGGAGATGTACATGGAACCGCACGTCGACCCACCAATGGAATTGAGTGCGGGCGACGCCCATGCGCGGGGCTTCCACGAGGCACCGGCGCATGATTAGCGGGACGGGATAGTGGCATGGCTGTATATTATGTATGTATTTAGGAGTAATGATTTTGGCCGAACGAAAAACGAGTGATATTACGGTATGCGTGCTTATGCTTATCAAGATATGTGTGTATCGGTATACAGTATATTCAGTGTAGAGCGAACGTCCCGGCGCGGGACGCCCCATTATATCGGTCTCCGTGGCTATTCCACCGGAGGCCGGTATGCCGACGCTATCGGT
>Ga0307516_10000583_pt1 | contig 49373 bp, 61 predicted proteins | sample 19_EM_MG_FD_203310 | JGI IMG/M metagenome (GOLD analysis project Ga0307516, IMG submission 203310) | Populus trichocarpa ectomycorrhiza microbial communities from riparian zone in the Pacific Northwest, United States - 19_EM | ecosystem: Host-associated > Plants > Roots > Unclassified | place... | reverse complement strand
GACAAAACAGACACAATCGGGCAAGGATTTCCCTCCCGGGGCGGATCAAGTCAAAAGTGGAAGATCTGTGCGTATGATGAGTTGTCAGAGTCAGGCTCCACGTGCTGGATGTCAATCTGTGCGAACCACCTTGTCGCCACGAGGAAAAGTGGGACGCGCAGCGAGAGAGTTGCAAATGAAATTCGGGATGCCGAACAACACGACGGTCATGCGGCGGCACGTAGTTGAAGGAAGATCCGGAGAACACACCGGAGGTATGCCCCAGGTGATGGGCGTGTGCGTTGTCTGTGGGATCTTCCACAGTTCCTTGAGTCGTGGTTATCTGGAAGTGTTTTTTTTTGGTCAATGTTTCCGAAAGCAGGGTTTCGAGGTGATCCCTGGCGCAATAGTTAGAGAGAGACGAAAAACAAACGCCGCATTGTCAGCCTCAACATTGCTTGTTTGCCGCATGGTCGGGAGTCCGATGCAAGTGTTGGGGTGGAGTGTATGTAGGGAGGCGGAGGATATCTGCAGTTCCCGGCTGCAGGTGCAAGCCGGGGTGGCCGTCGGAAGAACGCATGTAACGTTGGACTGCCTGCCGCCTCGTTCGCGATCGATGACAGCGAAGTCCGCATTTCGGCGGGCAGTGTTGCGGCGAGGAGAGCAAACCGGAGAGGCGGGCAGCGTAGTAAGCCAGAGCAGCGGGAGGCTGCGGGCTCCATTGCCGACCTTTGGGGCATGTACGGCACTACATACCGTTAGGCATCAAGAAGTGTGGTTTCCCCCAGAGTAGATATGTATGCGACTGGTGCGCGCCAATAGAGTGCTCCAGATGTCGAGTGTCCAGCCCTTGCAGGATGGGTGCCCAGCGTCATTTGTGGCGAAATCCTCCAACCGCGGCAGTGTTCCCCATCCTCGGCGAGTAGATAGTCAGATATGTGACCACTAGATAGGCCATGTCGAGTCCCCTGACATCGCAATGCGACCGGGTAGATTTCGGAGTCGAGCCGGTCGCGCCTCAGTACCGCCATACAGACGGCTACGGAGATTCAGCGCGGCAATCAGGCCACCGCCGAGGCCGAACATCATCTGCGCCCTCGGCGGATCCATATGTCCACCGCCTGCCGTTGGATAGATGTGCTGGCAGTGGGATCACCGAGCCTGACTCTTGCGCCCGAGAGATGATTTTAATCTATCAACCCCACCGTTCCCCATGTGTCCCTGCTTGCCGATGCTCACCGACTCGCTTGACCGACCTACTGCGGAGCGTCATCATCGGCTCGCTCCCAGGGCTCCCCCCTTCATAGCGCGGAGGCGCAATGCGCTTGAGGCGCGGGGCCCATCATCATCGTGTCCGTCTCGTCATGGGACAATCCGATGTTCTTCTAGGGTGTTGAGCGCCGAGACGTTTGGGTGTTGCCTAGCCCTGGAGCGACCGCGCCAACAGGACCTTGCTGAAGCTGTGAGTGAGACGCACTCGATTTTGCACCAGCCGCCCCTGCCTACATACAGGTCACCGAGCACACCCCCTCCCGAGTCCTTGCAAGTGCGAAGACGGCGAACGTCATAATCCCTTGGCGACCTAGCTAGTTACTAGTTATGCCAAGCTCCAAGGCTGATGTGTTCGGCGCTCTCCGAAAGTAGGGGAAGGCCCTGGGTGTCGGCCCTTCCCGTTCGCTTCATCAATGTTCCGGACTCTTCTGTGGTATTTTCTCTCCCTCTTTCTCTTTCTCGTCGGAAACAGGCGCTGTTCCTGTGGTGGGATAGGGGGTTGACAACTCATCTCGCCCAGTAGGCAGTCGTCATGCACACAAGGCAGACAAGTCTGTCGGTTTCAAGGGTCCCACTTCACTCCAGTGTCATCGCAAAGTGACCCTGAAACGTGCGCCGCCAGTTCGCCCGCCCGGGGCCCGACAGAAGCCGGCCGACGGCGGTCTCTCTCCCGAAGCGCACATGCCCGGTGGCCTGGCGTGCGCGTAGAGTGCAGGCGCTGCTAAGTTGTCAGTGGAGAACGGGTTGAGCACACATAGAGTGGGTCGTGGGCCTGGCATCCCCATGCTGGCGACGGTTTTGACGGCGCGTTCCAAGGTTGCAGGAAATAAGGGTGTGCGGTGGTTGGGTGGCCGCAGTGATGGTGGTTGTGGTGGTGGTGGTGGTGGTGGTGCGAGTGCGAATGGCAGTGGAGTGCTGCGATGCAAATGCGGACCGATCTGGACCTTCCAAGTACATGGTGTCCTGCTTCCAGGCTCGTGCATGGGGTGCGTCATGCACTAGGTCTCACTCGCCGTCGTTGCAATTGGACGCCATCGAGCGTCCCCACCATTCCCAACCGGCCGCAGGCGCCCACACAGCCTGGGTCTGTTTGCGGCGGCGGGGTCGGCGGTGGTGTTGGTGGCGGCGGATATATAATGCAGCTTCGATCCCCGCTCTGCACTGCTCCTCCATCAAACCAACAGCAGCACCTCGAAGCAGATAGACAAACACTCTTATATTCCTTCCACCGCGGTCCACCTCTGTCGCCAGCTTCCCCCGAAGATCCCAAACAGCGCCCACCTCGCCTCGCCGCGCCACTGCTCCCGTAGAAAACCGCCTCGAGATCAGATAACAGAGACATCCGACCAGATCACCAGTCCCCTTCAAGATGTCCCCCGCTTATCCCCACATCCGCAATCCACGCGCCTCTGCCGGCTCGCTTTCGCAGGGCCGCTCTTACGTGGAAACACTGCCTTCCCCGGACGACCTGGCCTGCTCCGGCTGTGCCTACGAGGATTCCGCGTTGCCTCTGAACACTCCCTTCTCGACTCCGCCCACGTCCTCCGCCGGATCCACTGCCGCTCGTCGTCGCCGTCGGTCTTCGGTCGCCGAGCAGCTCCGCCCGATCCTGAAGGAGCCGCCGGTCGTGGTCCAGGGGCATGCCCGTGATCCCACGCTCGGCCGGTCCGACCGCCACGGCCACCACGACTCTTCCCGAGCGCTGGTGGTCCCCGCTTCCTCCCACAGCCACCGCCGCTCCCGCTCTGAGACCAGCTACTCCACCCGCTCTGGCCGCTACTACGAGGCCCACCAGAGAGCGATCTCCCAGGACCACCACGATGCCAACCGCGACCTCCCGCGCCGCGGGCGCACCCGCTTCCCCAAGAAGATGGTCAGCCGCGAGGCCGCCGAGGCCAAGAAGTACCCCTACTCTGTCGAGGAGGACGGCGCGATCACGGTCGAGAAAGCCCTCGGACAGCCCGAGATCGAAGCGTTGGTGGCTCTGACTGAAGAGATCCGACGTGAGTATACAGTATTTCCTCCCCTACCTTGCAGTCGGCACCCAGCGGCATCCCGACTGACCCGCTCTCCTTCGCGACAGGTCGTAGTGTCCCACCACGAAAAGCAGTATCATTCTACGAGAAGACGATAGTCCACGAAGTCCCGCCCAGCGCGCCCAGTCCGCCACCGTCCGAAGCATCGCTCGTTCCCCCACCTCGCTCTGGCACTCCTTTCAGTCCCGATTCGCTTTCCCCGCACCGTTCACGTTCGAAGTCGTCCTCTCATTACCCGCAACCAGTCATTCTCATTTCCGGCACCGGGCCGGGAGGCCGTCGCACATCGCAGTACGTTCCCGTTTCGCCCGCCTACTTTTCGAACTCGCCGCCAAAATTCGAGCCCCTGCACCCGCCGGGCCCCTCCACCCCAAAACCAGCAACAAAGAACATGGAACTCCGTCTCGAGCCAGAACCACGCAGCAGCACGCTATCATCGTCATCACCGTCAAAGACCCCCGAAGAGAAACTCGCGAAGGCGGAAGAGAAGGCGGTAAAGGCCGCCAGGATAGCAGAGAAGAAGGAGCATCGGGCGCAGACGACGGGGAGGTCTGTCGATGCGGAGGATGCATGGAAGGCCAGGATCCGCGCCGAGGAGCTCAAAAAGAAACTTGTCGATCTGGAGCGGAAGGAAAGGTCGAGGTACGAGAAGAAGGATGTACGGCGGCGGTCTGAGAAGGAGAAGCTGGTTCGCGCTGGGAGGACTCACAAGGGGGAGATGATACTGATCAGTGGCTAGGAAGTTTGTTTTCCTTATCGACTGTGTTTTTCTTTTTTTTTCTCGTTTTTCTTTTTTCGCTGTGGCCTTTTGGATTCTTTCGTCGTCGATTGTTTGAGCGTGCCGCATTTTATTCCCATACGGTGTTTAAAGATCGTTTCTGTTGCGGTTCCTTTCCTTTTCGATTCGTTTTTTTCCACAGCTTTTTTTTTTCTTTCATGGCTGGGAATTTCACGTGCACACTATCTGTCCATTTATCCACGATACGTGTCGCGATACCGCAACTGTGACATTCTCACCGCGAGCAAACTAACCTTCCTTTTGTCCCAGTACTTGCACCGAGGAAAAACCGAACAGAACAGGTATCTAGATAGATGGCTGGCCGAAATCCTCCTCCCCTCCCGCCCCCACCCGACCCGGCAGATTCGTAGATAACGCCGCTGCCCCCCATCATCGCGTGCTGGGGGCTCGCGATCGGCCCAATCAGCGCAAAGCACTGCTGCAATCGCAGTCCGCAGGATTTGATTGAAGATTGGGGTGGTGCACTGCGCAATCAGTCGCGGCTGTGACGTGAAGTCGATGATCCTTTCCTGCCCCAGCAACGGGCAATACACACAACGACGACGCGACAATAAATCGCGGGGTGGCGGGGACGGGTGGGCGGGGGCTCTGGATTTTTTGAGTGGAGTACACAGCGCGGTCGGATGGGATTACTCCTTGTACTCGAAATAAAGCACAACAATAAAACACAAAACATCACAATCAACAGCCAATATATTTTTTTTTATTTCCCTTCTTCGCGAACCAGGAAGCGACCGGAGTCTCAAATTCCCAACGGGGACACGCCACCCGGACGCAACCGTGGCTTGCGCAAAAAACACGCCTCCCCCAAGTGGAGGAGCGAGACGGGGGGGAGGAGGAGCACGGAAGGAAACCGGATGCTTCCATTCCTCGGAGATCAGCGACGGGGCGGCGTGGAGGCGGAGGCAAATGCGCACGGTGCCCTCGGGGGGGGATCAATCATTGTTTTGATGCCGGCGATGGCGCTTCACGTGACTTTCAGTCAGTACGTACGAGCGATACCATCATGCGGCGCGGCGCTTCGGGAAACGGGGGGGGGGCTGGTATTTGCCTCCCGCTGGATCCGCTGGCCAGTTCCCGGCTGCAATTGGGTTCATAGCTAACGCCAGACCTAGGACTAGTTTTTTTTGTGTCGTGTGGTGAGCGAATGTTGGTCCAAGCTCCCGCTCTGTGCTATATACGGACTGACAGCTGCGGCGGCAGAGTCCGGTCCTATGATACTTCTGCTGCACCTTACGTAGGAGGCGGTGGTGTGCGGCGTATCTACCTTGTTGATGCAGTGCAGCACAGGAGATCACTCACTTTTCCGGGCGTGAAGAATTTCAAAAAGGAAACAGGAAATAAAAAATCTGGACTGATAGAACCGCACACTGTATTCGACCGGTAAGGGCTAGGCCATACGCATGGTGTGATACCTGTTCGTCCGCGCGATCACGGAGTAGGTACGTACATATCATACGTACAACGTGGCCACTTTTGCTCCTCCCCGACCATTAGATGGGAGCGGAGCGGACAAAGTGCATCAGAGAGTACTCGTGTCGAATGCCATCTATCCCACCCGAGAAATGGCCGCTTCGGCTGGACCCCGGTGCGAGCACCGTGGGCAACGGCGTTGCGCTCCGGAATGGCTGGCGATGCAGCGCCCAAACGCACCTCGGTGGGGGGAGCGGGTGCCGTGTGGGAACGAGTGCTGGTCTCGCCCGCTACTCCGCGGCCGTGCCGTCCGAGCTATTATAACGGAGCAGGTGGCGTAGAGGAAGGAGAGACGGGCACACAAAGGCGAGGTAGACGGCAGTGCATTCCGTGAAGTCGAGGATGTCTAAGAGAGCCGGTCTAGCTGAGCTGCAGAAAACAAGAAAACATTGGGTGCCGCCAGCACACCAGTGTGTGGGCAAAACACGCATGAACCCCAAACTCTCCAACCCTGGCTCCAACACGAGCCCCATTAGGTGTTAGCCGCGCGGGCGGAGCTCGTCGGTGGCGTCTTCCCCTCTCCGGTTTCCGCGCTCGGGTTGCGCGCGCGTACGGCTTTCTAGTGCGCCCGATGGTCGATGCGCGGATGGACTCCAACTATGCCCCTCCCTAATGACGACGACGATGGTGGTGGTGGCGATGGAGATGGCTGCGGACGCGACTAGCCGGGCCGACGAGTCGTCCAGCGCTCCTCCGGCGTCGGTGGCCTCCAGAGTTATCTTCGTCTCGACGGGTGTGATTTGCTGGCAACGGGCGCTACCGCACGGTCACGGCAAGGACGGCAGATGTGGGATGAGAACAAGGAGAAGGGGACTGCAAGTACTTAGGCAGTTACTGGGGCTTGATCCGAACACGGAGAAACCACAGTCCCACCATCATTTGCATCTTTTCGACCATAAAGAAGAGTAGGCTAGGTCTAGGTTTCTTGCGTTGCCCACCTGCCTCCGAACCGTACGTGATAGTTTCCCATCATACGGCTCTCCCTTTGGCACCATTAGGTTCAATTTTTGCTGTTATTGGCTAGTTGTAAGGAAGGGCAGTAAATAGATATATTATAGGAGCTATAATATATATAAACAGATCAAAACTGTTGGTTCGCGCAAGCAGTGCTGGGCCTCGAGTTGTGCACGCGATGTCACTCGGCGTGTGCGAGGGCGTGAACCTGCAGTGTCAGAGCGAACCGGTAGAATTCGAGCATCTGCTCAGTACTCGCATCATCGCCCAGGGAAATAGCCCCCGCTCCCTGGGGCGGGCGCAGGCGGAGCCCCTGGGGGAAAATGGTTGGAAGTGATTACGGGTTGCGGAAACAGATGGTGACCGCTACATGGCATCAGACGCGTGTACTCGGCCGCACACCTGAACAAGTCAGCCGAAAGCGCACCGCCATCTTGGCAGTCCCAGAGGAGAGCGAGCAGAGCTGGCGCTTTGCCCCTCCTTCCCGCCCCGCCCAATATATCCGCAATTCAAGTCAAGCGTCTCGTCACCCTTCTATGGAGATCCGCTGATGGGGTCGGCGAAAGGAGCAGCGGAAATCACTGAGCTTGTAGAGAGCCCTTATGCCTCGGGGAGTGTCCAGTGCTCTGGGTGTCGTTGGCAACAGTGTCCGAATGTGCGTGCGAACACAATAGTGTGCGCGGTAAAGGCCAAGGAGGAGATTGCAGCCTTTCAATGCAGCGCCGCCGGCCATATGCAATGGACGTCGCCGAATCGTCGGGAAGTGCTTCGCTGCAAACAGCGCTGGCCACGGCAGAGGTGGCACTCCCATGGGCCGCCCAGAGCCCGACGACAGTCCGCCGAGCTACGACCCGCAGCAGCAATCGGGAGGCTTAAAGTTGGCGGAGATTCCACCAGCCGCCGCCAGCGTTCCCCGACGCCTTCGACCCGTTTGCTTCCGCTTCAATCCGCCGAGGCGATGCGTCACACCTTCAACGCCCGTATCGAATGCCCTACTTTCAACTGCACGAACCGAATAAATACCCTTCCCCCCCGCTCTCCCGCATCTCCTTTCTCCTTCCCCAACTCTCCCAACTCCCTCACCTCCTTCTTTGCCCACCTCAACCACTACAGCAGCTGCATACCAAACACTCCACAGCAACAACACCATGAAATCCACCGGAAACATGATCGTCCTTGTCCTGGCCCTTCTGGGTTCCTCCAAGTTGTGAGTCGACCCCGATGCGAGCTGCGTCCTTCCATCTATCCCCCATATTGCCCGCCTCGTGCTGACCGACAGTGGCAGTGTCGTCGCGGACGACGTCCAAGGTGCTGTCCCAGGGGGCGTCTCCAAGGGCGTCCGTGGTAAGTTCGGCCAGTTCGGACGCGCCAAGGCCATCCGTGGTGAGTTCGACCAGTTCGGACCCGTCGAGCCCTTCGCCGGCGAGTCCGCGGCCACGACCGTCACGGTCACCACCACGGTCGCGAGCATGACCCACCATATCACCCATTATGCTACTGCTCCGGCCCCGTCTGCCACCGACGGTCTCGAGATGCCCGCTACCACCCACAGCTCGGAGCAACCGCCCGTCGTCGTCACCGAGACTGGCGCCGCCACCGTTCCGGTCGTCACCGAGACTGCGGTCGGCTCCGTCCATGTCACCAAGATCGTCGTGTCGACCCCCGGCCATGTGCTGACGACCCACACCGTAACCGACGCTCCCGCCGCCACCCTCAGCGAGAGCATGTCCGTCGTCGAGACGCTCGAGACCCCCGTTGAGACGCTCGAGGCCCCCGTTGAGACCGTCACCGAGACCTCTTCGGGTACGTTCATCCTTCCCCGCCCCAAACTTTGTTCATACGCTGACCCGAGCCCAGACGAGCCGGACCACCCCACTGTCACCATGGTTGACACCACCTCGACTTCGACTCGGTTCACCAGCACCATCGACAACCCTTCCGGCACGGCCGAACCGACCATGACTTCCGGTGGCAACGCCGTCCGCGCCGCCGCCGGTGTTCTCGGCGGAGGTGCTTTGGGCGTTGCTGCGATGCTCTGGTAAAAGCGGTGTCGTTTCCGCTACCGTGATGGGAGGGTCTTTCAGAATTGTGGCGCTTCCATGAAAAAATAACAATTTGCTTTGCTTTGCTTTGCTTTGCCTGGTTCTTCTCCGAGTGCTCAGTCTTTCCTCTTTTTTGGTGTATGTAGGGATTGCTCCTGTCTTTTGCGGGATGGGTAGCTGTTCTGGCTCGAGTTAACTATCAGCAGCACCACCAGCACCACAACCACCGCGGACTCGACCTCTGGCGGGGGCCCCTCTGCGAATAGATACGTTCGCCAGTTGATACAACCGCATCGAGGAAAGCGTCTCGTGTGAAGGCCTTTCCCGATTCGGGCGGGGACTCCTAGCCTCCGTTCTGCATATTCGCGCGAGAGAGTGGACACCACATATGTATGCGTATATACTAGATAGATACAGGGCGATTGCTCAGGGGGCACTAACTACAGGCTCCTCCGGACAATACTCCGCAGCGGTGCCAGCAGTGATGGTCGCAATCGCCGTAAATACATACCTGTAGGGGCGTGGGGCGGAAACAGAAACAAAATGCGTTGTCCTATGTAGTCTACTCTGTTGATTTTCCGGCACCGTTGATTCTCGTGAGCGACGAGTGCGATTCGACCGACGGCATTGTACTCTAGAGGTTTACCTGTAACCAAATCGGGACTAACCACTGAAAACGCTCAAACACAGCCCCCACAAGGAGGCCCGTGATTCTGTCCGTGGTCCCTCGTGCTCGCCAAGCAAAGGGCTGGTCCTGGTTACACGGCACTAACCCACCCCACGCGCGCGTGCAAAAAAAAAAGACCAAAATCGCCGCAACCGTGACGTCTCACCTACCTAAGTATCCACGCCGCGCACGCACTGCCTCCACACCACACCGTAATCGTCCGCGTTTTTCACGATGTTCGCAGTTCCCGGCTGGACGCTCCCGAGCGGGCCCGCCGAGCAGACCGACCCCTCTGCGGCGGCGAAGAAGAAGACGAAGACGAAGAAGGCCGTCGCGACGGGCTCGAACAGCGTCGATGTCGCGCCCGAGCCGGAGAAGAAGGAGAAGGAGACGGCCGCCTTCACCGCCGTCACCGCCGACAACGTCGAGGCGCTGTGGAGGAAGGTCATCGTAGGCGAGAGCGGCGGGAAGAAGCGGAAGCGCGGGAGCAGCGGCGGGAAGAAGCGGGCGGCGGCGGCGGTGGCAGCGGCGAAGGCGGACGACACGGAGGAGGCGCCCGGGAAGGGGAAGGAGAGGGAGGAGGAGGCGGTGGGCCTGCCGAGGAAGAAGACGTCCAAGGAGAAGCGACGGGAGAAGGAGGAGGAGGAGGAGGTGGTGGGCCCACCGAGGAAGAAGACGTCCAAGGAGAAGCGACGAGAGAAGAAGGCGGCCGCCGCGGGGGTGGCGGTGGACGTGGCACCCACTGCTGCTGCTGCTGCCCCCCCCGGCGCGGCGGACACGGCGAAGCTGACGCCGCTGCAGCAGAAGATGCGGGCGAAGCTGACGTCGGCGCGGTTCCGGCACATCAACGAGACGCTGTACACGACGGCGTCGACGGCGTCGCTGTCGCTGTTCGCGGCGCAGCCGGAGATGTACGGCGAGTACCACCAGGGGTTCCGGCAGCAGGTGGCCGTGTGGCCGTCGAACCCGGTCGACGCGTTCGTCGGCGCGCTGCGCGAGCGGGCGGGGCTCAAGTTCCAGAAGGGGTACTCGCGCGCGCTCCACGCGACCGCGGTGCAGCCGCTCCCGCGCGACCGCGACAGCGGCGTCTGCACCGTCGCGGACCTGGGCTGCGGCGACGCCAAGATCGCCGCCACCTTCAACCACGGCGGCGCGCGTGCGGAGAACATTCACGTCCTCTCGTTCGACCTGCAGGCGAGCACGCCCGACGTCACCGTCGCCGACATCGCGAGCCTGCCGCTCGAGAAGGAGTCCGTCGACGTCGCCATCTTCTGCCTCGCGCTGATGGGCACCAACTTCCTCGACTTCGTTGACGAGGCGCACCGCGTCCTCCGGTGGCGCGGCGAGCTGTGGGTCGCCGAGATCAAGTCGCGCTTCCACCGCAGCAAGGCCGACGACGGCGGCGAACCGGAGATGGAGGGCGGCGAGAAGCGCGGCGTCCCGCCGGCCTACGCCAACTTCGTCGAAGCGCTCCAGAAACGCGGGTTCGCGCTCCGCGGCTCCGTCGACGACCGCAACAAGATGTTCGTGCGCATGGAGTTCGTCAAGCTGCCTGCCGACGCCGCCGGAGGCAAGCCCGGCAAGCCCGGCGAGGACACGCTCGGGCGCGCTGCCGACCGCCGCATGCCCAAGAAGCCAAAGTTCATCGAGGCGGAGCTCAAGGAGGACATGATCATGAAGCCGTGTGTCTACAAGCTCAGGTAGGCACATCTGAGGGGCGCAGAAAAGGGGGGGGGGCTGGCGTTTGGTTTGTTTTCTGTTCGATCTGTGCTGTTGTGAGTGACAATTGGATGATATGTGCACCTTCGCCATCGCGAAGTGGCCAGTCGAGCCGATTTTCTACACCGAGTTGCCAGTAGGCGGAATGATGCCACATCACAGTGCGTCATAGAGTCGAAAAGGCAGCGTGAAACCCCCATTATATTCCGCACCCTCCCAAAAAAAGACCCGAAAGACAAGTCCTATCCAATCCAATCCCACAAAAAAACAACCCCCCTCGGGTATATATATTTATATGTGATAATCAAGTTAGGATGGGAAAGGAAATAGAAGCAGTACCCAGTACAAACACAAGGAATCCCGCGTCCCAAGAAACTTACACAACACGGGGCGCAAGCAAGGCAAAAACGCAACATAAGGAAGAAAAAAATAACCAAATCAATAACTCATCATAAGTCATGAACCGACTCGACTGCTTTTTTTTTTACCCCCTCCTCGTAATCTCATCCCTACCTCCAAGTATACCCGCGGCATCAACCGTCCTCCTTGCCGCAACTTTCCAGAGGAACCGTCCGCCACTGTTCTGATCGCCTGCTTCGAGCTCCTCCTCCTCCTCCCTCGCGCCGTTCTGCAGCGCAATAAAGTATTCCTGGTATTCGTAGAACATGTCCTCCTCTTCCTCGAACGGCGGCCGGTTGTACACCGGCCCGACATTGAGCTCGGCCGCCTTCTCCCATGCGCGCTGACATCCGAGGAGGATGCGAGAGGCGGTGGCCCAGCCCGTGAGACGGTTGATCTCGCGCAACTTCTTGACGATCCATGCGCGCTGGTCGTCGTTGTCGTATTGGACCGCCGCGAAGAACATGGGCATCGTCGCCTCAATCAGGGACGCGCCGAGGGCCGGGTTGATCTGGGTCGACGAGTCGGTGGGCACAAGCCCGGCGACGATCCGTGCGATGTCCACGGCGTATGTGTGCGTCTTGCACGCCTGGATCGTGGTCGCCATCATCGCCACCGGTGGCATCGAGGGGTGGCATCGGTGGAGGACCAGCATGGCCATGTTGTAGAGCATCTGCAGCGTCGCGATCGAGTAGGTGCGATAGTAGATTGCCGGGCCGAATGGGGTGGACGAGGTGGGTGTCATGTAATCGATCCCCAGGGGCTGGTACTCGGCTCCGAGCGACTCCTGCAGAACGTCGAACGCTTTGCCGATCTCGTTCCACTCCAGCTCGGCTTCGTCGTAGGCGGCATCGAGGTCCTCGGATTCGGGGAGGGGCTCGGGGATGCGGTGGTTGGGAATCTGCTGCTCCCCGGGCGCAAGTCCCTGCTGGAATGCCCGCGGCATCTGCGGTTGGCCCGATGGTGTTGGGATCATGCCGAACTGCATTTCGTCCATGCGATTGGCCTGGCCTGGCGGAGGGCCGTACGGAGACTGCGGTGGCGGCATGCCATTGCCCATCGGCGGCCCGCGTCGTCCGCGTGGCGGGCCTCCCATTTCTGGCGGCGGCATCCAGACGCCACCGTTGGCCGCGAACACGGCCCGCTTCCGCTTCAGGTCCCGGACCTGGAAGTCGCACAGACGCCCGAGCAGCAGGAAATAGTGATCCGAAGATCCGTACGTCGTTCCCAGGGTTCCTATCCTCGCTCGCGGCGGACACTGGCCCCAGTGAACATAGTCGAGGCTTGGGTGTCCGTCTCAGCAAAAAAAAACACCGATCGCGATCCAGCGCAACAGGGACAACTTACACGAGAGGGCAACCACTCAGCAGGGACTGGTAGCAGTCCATCTTGGCGTACCACCAGAACATGTCAGCCTGCAGCTTCAAGGTCTCGAGCTCCTTCTTCGTGAACGGTCTGTCGGCTGTCCTCCTGTGTGGCTTTTGCGCGTTGCCTCGTCTCCGCTTACCACCCATCAGATACGACTGCAGGGTTTCGTCGACGTCTTCCGCGATCATGTGCCGTCTGATCTTGCGCATCGTCAGCAGCGACGGGCGTCCCGGAGCAGCCGCATACTGGGTGTCAGCCTGCTCCTCACCGCTAGCCTCCTCAACGTCAATTAGCTCGACACGCCTGGTTACCCTTTCGAAGTCAATCTCCCTGAGCAGCTGCTTCGCGCCATGGATGTGGCTGCTCCACTTGTCGTGTTCGGCTGCCATCGTCTCGTAGTAAGCCAGCATCAGAGTCGCCGCCAGAGTGGCCACGTGACCTCTGTGCCTGTCGCTCGCGATGGCTTTTCCGAGTCGTCGCAGGGCGATGTGGTAGTGCCGTAGGCTGGGTTCGTTGGGCCCGTGCGTGAGCTTTGAGATGTGCAGGCTCGAGAGCGCGAGGATGGCGTGCAGCAGCGGCGGATGCGAGAGCGAGAGGATCGGAACCGTATACGACCACACGTTTTGCGGACCATGCAACCCTGCGCCAGGTGTAAACGCGATATGCGGATTTGGAGGATAACGCTCGAATAAGGACATACTTGGTCCGAGCACATAAACGAAGTGGCAAAAGATCTTTGCCGTGATGGGGTTCATCAGAGGGCTCGACGACAGCGTGGGGCGGTACGTCGCCAGCACGCCGACCTCGGGGAGGAACGATCGGAACGAGATACGCGAATGCTCATCGAGGTGCCGCGAGAACGGCTCGAGGATGTGTGAGATCTGCTGCCGCGTGCCCATCGTCTGCCCGCCGGGACCTGCGGTCTCCATCATGATCATACCGTCTTCCTGAGTGCCGATCATGTACTCTCCGTCCTCCTCGTCATCGTCCATGTCATCCTCACTCTCCTGGTCCAGATCGATCTCGGACTGTCCGTGTGCGTAGCCCTCGGGCAGCTCGCAGCACTCCGGGTGGGACGCTCCCCCGCCCACGCCGGACTCCGCTGTAAACGGTCAGCGTCGCTTCAACGACGGAAGGCCTTCAACGTAAGTCTGGGCTCGGAACAAAGGGGACCGAGGGAATAGCGGATGATTTGAGCTGGTCATGGTGGTGGTGCGACCGGCACAAGAGAGAGGAAAGGAATACTCGGGGGGGGGCAAGAGTATGGTGAACGACCGGGGGAGGAGGTGGCAAGATTGAGATACTCGAATGCCACTATGCTTGTGCGGTCCCTGACCGAATGCAGCACCGTGAAACCAGTTCGTAGCAACCGAACTAGGATGATGTGTGGCCTCCGCGTGCCAAGTTGCACGTACGACAAGGAAAAGCCAAAAACAAAAGAAATGTAGGAGCACAGGCAACGGAATGAAGTAAGAACATCAAACACGGAGGGGCGCGGCGGCCGGGGGGAGGGGGACCTACGAAGATCGCTGCACTGGTTGAAGATGTCGCTGTAGTCATGGTTGGGCTGATGGCTGGCAGCCCGGGTTCCCGAAACCTCTGCATACTTCCGGTCCAGGGGAATATGGAGAGGACAGTTATTTGCGGACGTGGGGGGCGCACTAGACTGTGGGGGAGAATACGCCGCCTGCATGCTGCCGGACTGACCTTCATACTGCGGCCTTTGCTGCTGCTGAGGCTGCTGCTGCTGCGGCGCCGGCGGCGAATACGACGGATGAGGTCCGAACAGAGAGTTCGAGTCATGCTCGGACTTGATGTGAGTGGACTGGATCGCGAACTGCGCGGCTGTAGCCGACGCGGGGGTGTGCTGGTGGTATCGGTCGGGCGAGTATTGGTGGTCCGGATATCCGGGGGAAGGCAGCGGTTCCTGGAACTGGTATTCGCCCTCCCGCAGGCCGGGCGGCGACAGCGGCACGTGCACGTTGAGTCTCGGCCCGTCGTAGGCCGACAGGTTCTGGGCGCGCTCCTCGTAATGCGCTCTCAGGTGCGGCGGCAGCGTTTGGTCCAGTGGCGTGATGCCGTCGTCGCGGAATAGCGGCGGCGCAGGCGCGATGGGGCGCTGCAGGTGCGACGGACCCGGCGGCGCGGGCTGCAGGTTGACATACTGCGGGGCAAAGCGCGGGTTGGCGGGGCCGATTGCGCGCGGAGGATACAATCCGTGCATGCCGTCCTTGAACACGACTCTCTGGTTGTAGCCCTCGCACACGCGCTTCGACTTGATGCAGTTGCCGCACGTCGGGCGCTCCTCTCCACACTTTATGCGCCGCTTCCGGCAGGCTAAACGGGAAGGCCAACGTCAGTCTCCAATGCTCATTTCTCGACGTTCGAACCGGCGCAAAGAGGGGAGTGGGGGAGGGAGATGAGATGTGTTTCGCACTTAGACAGCCGGTCTTGGTCCGTTTCCGCGACACCTTCGAGGTCTTGGACGCAGCGGCGCCGGCATCCCCAGAGCCGCCGCCGCCGCCGTCGCTATTGTCCGCCGACTTGCTGTGGGGAGCCGGGCCGTCGAGCGTGGGGCTAGTCAGGGGTGGGCCGCGATCGGACTCGGCGAGGTTGTAGCCGTCGGACGCCATTACGGTCGTGGCGGGTGTCGGCGGTACGAGCGGGCGGGGGGTATTCGGTGTGTTGAGGGATTCCTTTCCGTCCCGCAGATATTTTGTATCCAGCCTGGCGGACGACGGGGGACCACCACGTGGGACGAAATCGCCTAGTTCAAGCTATTTCTCTTTCTTTCGTTCTTTTTTTCTCCCTAGCGTTCTTGCCTAGGTTTGATGGCAATGATCCGATGGACCGAGGTGAGGAGCGGGGTTGGGCTGGGGATGCCAAAGATGAGCGCGTTCCCTAGGAAGCGCGCAGTCAAAAAGGAGAGTCGAGCGAGCGACAAGCGACGGCGAAGTCGGACAGGGCGATGATGGAGTGCGGAGATAGCGTGGTGCAGGTATCTGACGGTAGCGACCGGATAGTGGAGAGGGATATGCTATGTGAATGCGTTATGGGTGGGGCTCAGGTGACGGTTTCTGGGCGTGGGATGCAGTGGTGGTGGAGAACCGGCGGCAGAGCAGGACACTGCGGATGGACGGACGATCGCGGATCTGGATCTGGGTGCTCGACGGGGCCTTCGGAGATGGAATTTGTCCGCCGCGTGTGTTGTATAAGTGTGAGTGTTATGGCTGGCTGAGGGTTCGAGTCCGATCGATAATGTGTTTGGATGTCTGTTTTTTCTTTCTTTCTCTTCGTCGCTGGGAGTCGAGTCCGCGAAGCCAATGAGCGTGGGGTGTCTTTCTTGCTTCTCCGCACGGTATCTTCCGTGGCCGTTCGTTCCTTTCCTCGTGGTCTTGTTCTTCTTCTTCTTCGATGCGGACACTATCGCCGGCGCTGATGATGTTAACTATTCCTGTCTCTGGAATGCTGACATGACATTCTCTTCGTCCGGAGGGCTGGGAGGGGGGAGGGGATCTTTTTTTCTCTTTCCGATAGGCGAGAAAACAGAGAGGGTTGGTATGGATGGGGAAGTGGAGTCGGTGGTCAGGAGAGCGAGCAAGACGAGAGAGTCTATAAAACGGGATGCGGCCTTTACTCCACTTCAGGGGTCTGCCGTCCAGCGTCCACGGACCAAGACCGGGGTGGAAGGTGGCAGGTTCCCAGCAGCCAAGCCATGGACCGAAACGGGGGGAGCATCGCCCTGCGCCAGTGCGAGTGGAGGAATCGATCCCCAGCATGGGGAACGCTAGTCCGGTTTCGAAGTCGCCGCCACATGTCCCATCACGTTGAATAATAATTGAGTAAAAAAGAAAAGCGGTGTACTATTTCAGGGGCAGTCACCGCCGCCGTTCAGGGGCTTTGCTGCCTTCACCACCACTCGAACAATCAATAATGCGCGCAGATGTTCGTCGTCTTCAACCATGATATGTACCGCGTGCACGCTATGAGACTGCCCTCATACGCATCGCTGGCTCACTGCTCGTACGCACGAACTGACCTTCGCCCGTACCTGTTGCAAAACTGCCGTCGCACACATCGCTGACCTCTGCTTGGAGGCTTTGCAGGACTGCGTGGCCTGATGCTGTTCTGCTGCGATCCCGACGCAGGCATCCACAACATGCAAACACAACTCAACGACAGGGCGCGGTACAAGTTCAACACTACGATACGAATGTCGTCTGCGAAAGAGCACAAGGGCCGGTGCAAATGTCGAAGATCTCGGTCAGGTTCGGATGGATGTGACGCGTGCATAGTCGTTCCATTAGTAAAGCTGGCACGCACCGGAGCGAATCGAGATAGAAATAGGTAGACATCGGGAACCGTTGTGGCAGTCCTTCGTCGCGCCGAGTGTTCTCTGTCCCGCCGAGGACGATTCGCGATTCGTTTCCGCCGACGCTATTTTTGTCTCGCCGAGGACGATTCGTGAATTCGTTTCGCCGAGACGCTAGATATTCGTCCCGCTAGTTCGTTTCGCGTTGAAGATGTTGTCGTCAATACTCTGTCCATTAGTCATCACAAGCTGGAAAACCGTGTGGCTGTGCCGGTGGTTCCCCAAAAGGCTAGTACGTAACTACTAGCATGCCCCAACGCACGAATTAAATCGATCCACCCCGTCGTCCTGTCCTGACCAAACCCCCGCCGCCCACACCCCCAGTCCGAGAAAAAGGACAGAGAATGCAACAGCCAAACCCAACCCATCCTGCCATCCCGTTCTGTCGGTCCCATTCGCTGGCTGCAAGACGCTCCCTCCTGCTGCCGCCCCGCCCAATGAGGCAGCTGCGACCATCCTTCCCTCCATCCACCAATCCGACATCTGCCTGGGAAGATGAAGGCGACAATGAGGATGAAGTGAAGCCGCCGAGAGTGAGAGCGGTGCTGCTAACTGAACCAGTGCCCGCCAACCCGTCGATGCTTCGTCGCGAGATCACGAACCGGCCAGCCAGAAAACAGAGCGCCAGTCACAGACAAGGCGGAAGGGAACGAATCGCACTCGCCGCTGGGTGGCCTGATGTGCAGAATGTCGGATCAGATCGGGAAGGGGGGCGGAGAATGGCGAGGGGGGGGCAACGCAGTTCCGGGCCTCCTCCGACCCAGCTCAAGCTTGCGTTCGTCGTCGATGCCGAAACGGAGATCGCGGGGCAGTCAGCAACAATCTCCAGCGGTGCACCCAGCGTGCAGTCCGTCGTCGGCGTCCGGATGTATCGACAGCCGTTTTGCGAGGCGGCGCACGCCTATGTGCCCAGAATAGACCGCCTCGTGTTTCTATCGGCTCTATCCACGCTGATTGCGATGCTGCACGGCGACGTCCATCCATCGATCGCTGTGCTGGGGACACATATATATTGCCCCCGGTTCTAGACTTGCGCGTGTCGCAGCTGTGCGTCGGCGTGTCCGAAGTCGTACAGCTTCTTTTCTTCCTTTTATTTTACACCCCTTCTCTCTCCCTGCCGAGCGGCACTTGCTGATGTCCACCTGCTACCGATGCCGAGATCCACCGTGCTCGACCGCAGATGCGACTCCGCAGAGCGCCTCTCTCCGGCCGGCCGCGGTTGGCTGTCTCGGAGCGGAGATGAGCGCCCGCCTCCGCCCCCACCCTCCGCAAGATCCGCACTCCGCCATTCTCTCGTCGATGCGGATTCGAGTCAAGAGCAGCGCCGCATCGAGCGAGTGGCCCGGTCACGCACGCTCCCGCCGGCAGTTGCGCATCCACAGCTATGTATACGGGCAGATAGATATGCGGTGCGACTTGCGTCCTCCGCTGCGGAGTCGGCGATGACCCGCACAGTGTCGGAATGCGGGGTTGCAGGGTGCGACGTCCCCGCCGCCGACTTCCTGGGCCGGTACCGCAAGTGAGAAACCGCTGCGGCACCCTTAGGCTGTGCGGATGATCTGGAGAGGAGAGAGCCGCTTCCTCTCTTCGCACCAGCGCATGTGTCCCTCTGTGCTGCAAGGTTGCAAAGACGGATATTAAAAAAAAAAAGAATAATATAAAAAAAAAGACAAAAAGCACAGTGTCGCACCTGTACTTGCAATCTGGACGTGCGCAGCGCCGGTTACGAGTCCACATATGTACATTATGTACTTACTTGGACAAGGTTATTAATGAATTGCGCGTTTTCTCGCAGCGCACTTGGTTCGACTCGTCCATCCGTCCTCCCGTCCACCCGTCCATCCATCCCCCCGCCGTCGACGTTGAATGGTAGGTAGGCAAAACAATTTCACCCTGGTTATGAACGCAGCAAGCGACGCAGCTCGACGTTCGCCGTCCGCCGGTACGGATGTGGAGGCATAACTCTATACGCGCGCCGAGTCGTGGTGCCGTGGCAGGACTGGCCAGCCAGCGGCGTTCACGGGGGAGGGGGTGCAACATCTCGCCCGGCAGCCAACACATCACTCGCACCGTGCCATCGCTGCGACGACACGACGGCCGTGCAATCTCGCGCACCAGGCAAAAGCCGCCAACCGGGGAACGCGAGACGCCGCCAGCCGGTGGCGGGCTGTAGATATGTACTCAAGCACGTATCTTCTACACATGTAGACGTACAGACGACGACGACGGCGTCCGCACGGACGGATCTTCCCGTCGCGCCAGCCTCCGCGCTTCTTCCCGACGTACTCTACGCACGCTTCCATCAGGTGTTTGCTCCGGCGCGCGGTGCTGCTGCTCCCGGGCCACGCTGGAGGTGGTTAGCGACGTCTCGGATGGCCAGAAGAGCCCCGCTTCAACTTCGCCTGCTGCCTAGATACAGATATATAGAGTATCTAAACGAGCATGTATCTATGTACCGCACACACGGGCTCGCGAGGGATGCCTGGTTATGGCAGGTGGCTGGTGGGCGCGGGAGTACGGATGGCTGTGGATGGCTGTGGATGGCCGCGTTGGAAGCGGAGCTCGTAGCGGATATATTGGCTCCCCAGGAACGTGCCTGCAAGTCGCAATGTTGTTAATTTTGACCTCGAGAGATAGATACTGGCCAGGGATGTCTACCGATGGGTGATGGAAAGTGAGCCGAAGCGAGCGCAACCCACCGTGTCACGGGGTTTTTTTTTTGTTTATTCATTACTCGCATGCGACCTATGGGCCCGTGTCACGGGAGAGGTGCTGGCACTGCTGAGAATGGGAGTTGTATGATAGCTTGGAGCCCCACGGTGCACGGTTACATCTCGACATGACATAAACAATCTCTATCGTTCATTGTCGCCCAAACACTCAACAACTCTCCTCTCTTTCCTCGACTCAACCAACATACTAGTCGCTCAACGTGAAGCAAACAATCCCCACCAATCGCTGCCACCCAAGCACTCAACAGCTCTCCTCAACTTTCCAGAATACTAGCAGCTCAACATGAAGCAAACAATCTCCACCAACCGTTGTCGCCCAAACACTCAACAGCCTCTCTTTCTGGAAGGGTTTGTGTTGCGGAAGGGTTGCGGATGAGTTCGCGTTGTGGGCGAACCTTCGATGCAGTAGTCTCGTCTCACCTCCGCCCGGCCGGCGACACCCCGGGACTTTGAGCCTGGGCAATGTCTGTATTCATATCAGCCCATCCTAAGATTCTGAAAGCAGGAGGGAGATACTATACCATCGATGAATACCAGCTTTTGGTAAGCATGCTGCGAGGTGGCCAGCCACTGGTTGTCATTGTCGTCGTGAAGACCAACCCCGTGGGAGAGCAGACATGCGGCGACAGGACAACGACTCGAATCCATCGAGGGCGCCTGCCTACTCACCAACAGACAGCGCTGGGGAAGAGCGTGTGAGCGATGGGGGCTCCCACGTGGTTGGAGCAGTTGTCGCCCACCCCAGGATGTACCTATACACGCGGCCTGGTATCAGCCGCGGGTCAAATGGATGAAGGAGGGGGGAATGGGGATGATTACCGATGGACTGGTAGCTAGGCCGCGATATCGTCGCAAACTATTCACCGTCAACCTCCGTTCCGAACTGTAGTTACTGCTTGAAGAAGACACAGGAATGGCATCGAGCAGAGACTGACTTGTTCACCTCCGTCAATGTCAGCAACGAAGCTCTGTGGATCAAGGAAATGAGGGCTTGCCTGATGAGGAGACTCTCAAGAGCGGAGTGTAAAGGAGATGGAAGCAGGGTGGTTATGGCTTATCGGGGGGATAAAGTGAGGAACGGAACTTCGAGAATTCGTTTGAGACAGTGAAGGCAGGGCAGAGAATTGTAACCATCGGAGAATGGGTATGTTCGGCCCGCAATGGGGCTTCAATGATATTCAATGAAAAGAGAAGTTCTTAGATTCCAGGATGCCTTCATGAGGCTGTGGAGGAAATTGAAAGTAAGAGTGCACTGTGACAGGAGAAGCAGGAAGGTTTGACGGTGGGGAGAAAGAGAGAAGAGGAGTGGAAAGGTGGGAGAGGGGAGACGGAGGGGCATTGTGCTGGCATGGACAGTACTCCATCGGGGACACCTGTTACCTGTAATGGGAGCACAATTCCCCGAAAAGGACTCCCATTTTGGCCGACTGAGCCGTGGCAACAAAACAGACACACCTTACCACCTAGCAGCTCTGCTCTCCTTCACACTTGTTCTCAACAACGATACGGTGTCCGTTCATGACCACTTCAACGACATCACTTCCATTCTCGCTGACACCTCCTTCTTAACCATCAACTGAATTTCCCACTCTCTTTGCCGTACTACATACCTACTCGAAAGGTTCTCAACATAAAAGATCCAATCGACTGCAGGAGTTCACTAACGCTCCTGGATGATTTTCTCTCTCTTATTTATTCGTGGGTCGCGTGAAACCTTTCTAGGCCCGGGCGATATACACACAGTCCGGTTCCTGTCCACAATCCGCCCCCCGACCTCGATCGGTCCGCAGGTGGCCTGTTATAGCTCCCCTTTGCCCTCCTCCCAGGCTCGTCCCGAGAAAGGTGGGGCGCGCCCGGGAAATGTCAGAGGGAAGAACAAAAAGAAAGGACGGAAGACAGTCGTCTCCCTACTCCTCTTCCGCAGAGGCCATGAAGGAGGGCGTGGAACCTCAACCTCAGCGTCCAGCTCCTCGGCCTCCCGGCTTCGTGCCTCTTCCCTTTCGTTCCGCTCCCGGAGCTCCCACTCCGACAGCTCGCTCTGTGCGTCTTCCTCAGGCGGGACTGGAACTAGCCTCCCCACGCCCGTGGTGGAGAGGAAGCCCATTATTGCCTGGTTGCACCTCTCGTCCGCGAAGAGGTCCCGGATCTTGAAGCGATCCTTGCCCCTCCTCGTCTCTTTGCACCTCCGCCCACAGAGCCTTCAGCTGGCAGAACCTCGCGGCGAGCCGCTTGGTGGCTGTGGCCGGAACTGAGTTTGGCTTCTGGCGCGGCTTTTGATGCTGGCTGTACTGGTATTTCTTCCCGGCTCGCTTCTGGATGGCTACAGCGCCACAGATACTGCTACCGCCGTGGGTTCAGCGGTTGGAAGTAGTGGGTTATCTGAGGGCACCAGCGACAATCCAGAGACTGACGCTAGCGATGAGGAAGATGAGCGGCTGCAATCTCACCCGTCTACTGGGTATGTGTCTAACGATGAGCCTTCGAGAAGGTCAGTCCACGGAAACTGGCGGTCCGCCAGCTCTCACGTAAGTCCGCCACATGCCTCCACCCACACAGCCTCCGTGTCATTTTGTTTCAGCAGCGAGTGATTGGTACGCAATGGGTCAGCAGTGGCCATGATGCTGGCGGATCGCTTCACTCAAACACATTATGCTGATTAACAGGTGGTGTAGCTCTGCTACTCTCCAGTCGGCACCATTCGCTACATTCACTGCTTGACACCACCCCATATCTGCCAACAAGGGCCGGAGCTTGCCCAATGCCCCTCCATCTCTCACCGTCCCAAAGCAGTGAGGACTAATACCAGCCCCCGAGCTGATGCGTCATACGGATCCAAATCTCTTTGAGCGCCGCGACTCGCGATGAGCAGGTACCCCTGCCGGATAGCGCCGCACCGGATAGACTCCGCAACCCAGGGAGCGGTTCCCCGACTGGATCGATGGTCGTTTTCGGCATGGTTGATCGGTGCACCGAATCGACGGGATGGCAATCACTGTGCATCATCGCTTCCATCCACCAAACGACCTCACTTGGCCCCATACAATGTGTTCTAACCTACATGTCACCCCCATCCGCTGTAAACACCTCCAAAACCAATCTTTGACCATCTCGTGTCCAATTCCGAGACAGTCCAACACCACCACATGTACTGGGCAGGGGTGGAGGAGGGGGTGATCCTCTCCAGTCAGTTAGAGGGCCAGATACTGGGGTAGGCGTTCCAAAAGCGCTGGATTGAAAACCGGGACTCGGACGGGCAACAAAATCCGCCTGCCATCATGATTCCAATTTCCTATCCAGAGGTCGCAGGGGGGGCGGGTCCAACTTCCAAGCACCTGAGAGCAAACAGCCAGGCCAGCGTTTGGAGTGGGTTGGCGCTGCCGTGCGTCTGCCTCTTGCAAACCGTCCTACTTGCCGCCACAGTTCCCTTGTTTTTTGTTTCATCTCAAAATCCCGTTGAGCCGTCACTCGCCATCACTCGACAGCACCGAGTGACTATGCATGTCTTATGACGCGACGACGCAATAGGGACTGGTAGCGGCTATTCGACTTTAAAAACCACCTCATCGCCCAGATGCCTTAGCACCGCCCCTTCTGGTACCTCACAGCTACTTCCATTTCGTTCGCCATCAGCCCGTTCCTTCCTTCGTCTTATTCATCGCCACCAACTTCTCCACGCCGACAACAACAAACGAACAGCCTCAGCCACGCCGATAACCGAAAACATCCCCGCAGCAATGGCTACTATGGCAGCTGCCGCCGCCACCACCACCGTCACCAGCAAGAACGTCGCCCTCGAAACCGTGACCGACCTTCTGGAGGTCTTGGCCTCCATCGCCGCGGCGATTGCCAGCGTTGACGACGGTGACGAGGGCGACAGCAAGGAGGACGATGAGAGGGCGGTGAGGAGGACGATGAGAGGACGGTGAGGAGGACTACAACAGTAAGGAGGAGGAGGAGGAGGAGGAGGAAGAGGAGGAGGAGGAGGGGAAAAGAGCGAAGGGACTTTGCTGGCTGCGGAAGAGCATCCGGCAAAGGGTGGTGGATGACGATGATATCCTATGTGCGGTAATTGCGATTTTTCTCTTGTTCCCTCCCTAGCTCCTCGGCACTCACCACCTGGCGCATGTATCTGCTTTCTGTTTCGTTTCATCTCTCGCATTGCATGTGGGGCCTTATGTCGGATCGTGGCGACACAGAGTGCACATGGTATCTATGTAAAGCTACCCCCGCCCCGTCTCCACGGCCCTAAGAAGGGACAAAGAAAACAAGATGAAAGTCGCTGCCTCCCTCATGTCCTCTGGCACTGCCTCCACGTCGCCGCCCCCGTCCATTTACCAAACACCATCACTCGCTGAGCCCGAGTGATACTCTCTGTCCCTACCGCGGCACGAGAAAGGGACTCCCCAGCAGCCCTGCAACTTACTGCCTTCCTTCAGCTCCCTTCCAACACCTTTTCGCCACCTTCCTTCCTGTTCGCCACTAACACCTATTTCCACTCGCGACACTCCACACGGAGCTGAATAACGAACAGCCCGACAACTTCCTCACTCGCCACGCCGCCTCCGACGAATTGGACTGTCCCTCCGGTCGAGCGCATCACACGAGTCGGGAGCTTCATGCGACGGCAGGTGCGGCCGTCCCCCGCCGCTCCGCTCCTGGCGCCGCCACCGCCGGGATGCACACGGTCGTCCGCCCACCATCTACTCCGTGTGCGTGTCGTCTCCACCAGACCGTATCGAAACGAAGCATCCACGGGCAGCGCGTGATGTCGGCGCTGCACGGCCGTGACTCGTACTCCTCCTGCTTGCACACGCTCGACGCACCGCCGCAGACAGCCGGGGCGTGGCGGCCGCCCTGCTCGCGGCATCCGCTGCGCCCGTGACGTCCAGACACACGGACGGACGGGTAAGCCGCGCGCACATTCCGCTGCATGCAAGTGCCGGGTGACTGCAGTAGCGAACGGTGGGCTGCTTCCTACGGCCCAACGCCCCGCCAGACGCCTACATGACGGCTTCGCACCCACGTCTACTGCGCCTCCGTCACACCCCACCTGTGCACCACGCGAGCACTGCTTCTGGGTCGCGGGCCGATGGCGTGCACGCACAGCCACACTTACGCTGGGCAGCCACTCCACGCGCAACCGCACCGCCGTCTTGCGCTCGCCCTCTCCTCGCCCTCACCGCCCCTGGACGTCCAGCAGGGCCCGGAGGTGGGCCAGCAAAGGCAGCAGACGGAGCGTGTTGTGGCGGCAGCTGTGGCCGTGGAAGGCTGCCCGCTGCTTTCTCGGGTGTCGCGCCGTTGCCAGCGCGGGAAGTGGGGGCAGTCCTCTGGTCAGCATTCCGCCGGGCGTCGAGCACGGCGGTGTGGGGAGGAGAGTGTCGTCGCCACGGCTAGCGGCAAGTCGCAGTCCATATCCCAGGTTTGCGCGGTCTGCGCCGGAACGAGGTGAAGGTACGCGCCGCTGGCCCGGAGGATGGTTGTGCGCGCAGAGCCGCTGCGGAGCGGTTATCCGGCCAGTCGCCAGACACCACGACCGCCCCCCCGCGGCCCGCCATGCGGCCCCCGCTGCGCCAGCATTCCTGCATCCGTGCACATTAGTAGGCGCTAGATATGTAGTAGACGCCGTCGTCGCGAGCGATCCCAGCCGGCTAAGGCGGGACTATCCGCCGGGATCACCCCGGCTAGTTCCCGCGGCTGCACCGCCACCCGCCGCTAGCGATCGGCCCGGTCTGCTGGCCCGTTGCAGTGGCAGGAGCCGCCCAGGTCTGCCCCCCGCCCGCCACCGAGAACGGTGACCCTTCGACTCATTTCCACCTTTCAAGATCCGAAATCCTATCGACCGAGACGTCCTTCAATCAAACCTGCAGCCCCAGCGAAAAGACTTCACGACAGAACTGGAGCAATGGCGGAGGGAAGGAAACATGCGAATATGCAGCAGTTTACGAAAAGCATCACGGCGTAGGACCGCAGCGAACCTGTGTCGATAGCGTCTGCTGAGAAACTCGGATCGACCTTCTCAGGTCCACAGTATCGTGGCTGCAATGAGCTGACTACGGCGATCGCTCTAGCCCTTGCCCAAGGAAGCAAACTGGTTGAGTTGTCGGAGGATATGTAGGGGTAGTTGGCAGAGGAAGTAGAGGGAGGTTTTAATCCCGGATACGAAACTGGCGCCACCAGGACTGGCAAAGAAATGGTGGGTGGTTGAGTTCGAGGCCAGAGAATTAGTTAGTATGTAGACATGAGTATCTCCATGCCAAGCCCATTCTACATATGTAAGAATAAGCGCTCTATATAAAAATGCCAGTTCCTGGTCCCAGTGCAAGTCTTATCTAGATATATTGTAGACTAATGATATCAACATACCTGTCGGAGTCAGGGCACGCTCCCCCTGCATATGTTTCGACCCCAGCTCCGCGCGATTGGCGGCGATTGGCGGCGATTGGCGGCGGTGGCTCTGCACATGCGCAAACGGCGGGTTTTTTTTTTACGAATACGATCCAGCGGCCATCACGGTCTTCGTATTCGTACCGTGCAGTACTTACTTGCAGAGTTGCTCCCTGGCTCGACGTTGGAGATGCGGAAACGACGTTTTGTTTCTTTCTACAAGCACGATTCCAGCGGCCATCACGGTCTTCGTATTCGTACCGTGCGGTACTGCAGAGTTGCTCCCTGGCTCGACGCTGGAGACGCGGAAACGACGTTTTTCTTTGTTTCTACAAGCACGATCCCAGCAGCCATCAACAGCCACCGTACAAATATATTCGCACCTCCCCGCGTTCGCACACACCCCCCCTCCTGCGAGAGATGCTGCTCTCTCCCAAAAACGACAACAAAAAAAACAAAAGCAAAAACAGAAAAGCAGAGAAAGAGCGGAGAAGAGCGATATGTGACGCCAAGTGATGCCTGTTAGGCGAGTCGGATAGGGTCGGGCGCAAAAGCAGCAAGCGTTGCGCAAAAAAAAAAACACATGGCGAAACGATCCCGAAAGAGAATAGCGTGTTCGACGGCCGTCGCGCTGTCGATAGTGCATAGTATCAGTAGTACGCCTCGGACTGCTCCATTAGATCGATCAGCTCCTTCGCGGCGCCCATGTCGTAGCCGTGCTGGCCCACGACGTGCCGCAGCAGTACGTCGTAGCGGGAGTAGCGGCCATTGCACACGAAGCACGACTTCGCCTTGCCCTTGTGCGAGTCGAGGTGTTTCCTGCGCGTGAACAAGGTCAGCTCCGGCTCTCCGTGGCAGAGTTGCGGGTGGTGCGAGGAGGGAGGGACGGACTTATAGTGATTTGGATGGATGAACAATTTCTCGCAGTAGGGGCAGTTGAAGCGGGCCGCCTCGGTGCTACGGTTGGATAAGCTGAGCACCAACGGGGAGCGGCGCATCAATCAGTTATCATCACTTTTATCTCCGGATCGGAAAGACTCACCGGCTATCGGGTCGCGCCAGGTGGGCATCACTTAGTTTGTCTTCATCACCACATTGGATTCTCTTACCGGTTTCTATGTGTACATAACACGGGTTCTCACTAGCACCCATTATTCTTCCCAACCAAGCAAGGTGCCAGAGAACTCACTGGTTAGCTTGCTCGATCACCACGTGCCAACGGCGGATGCGCATCAGTGGATGCGCCCTATCGTCGGTGGGGTTAGCCGGAACTTGGACACTGTTGTCTTCCGTGAGCTCCACGATTCGCGGCTGCGAAGACACTTGGAACCAAGTCCCGCAATTGGTGCTTCCATGATAGAGCCGATTGGTAAGCCTGAGTAATCACAACATCGTCGGAAATGTGGTTACCATCGAACGCGTTCGAGGTCCTTGGTCTTTCCATAACCTTTGTACACGTATCTGCATGTAGGACACTCTTGTTCCATTCCGAGCGACGGCACCTGTTTTTTCAGTCGCAGAGCCATGGAAAGGGTCTTGCCTGGGGATACAGTGGCGTCCCAGAGTGCCGGCGTAATCATCACGGCCTTGTTGTCTTCGTCGAATATTTCAAACGACCCGCTGTCGATCCACACTCTTTCTCGAGGGTCTTTGTGGTTCACCCGTATCGCTTCACAAAACTCCTGCCGCATTGTGAAAATCAAACTTGACTGAGCGGCCCGAACGGGCCCGCACCTGCCATGTGAGGCACCATTCGTATGGCAACGTAAATTTTCTATCGCACGCGTCGATAAATCTGATGGGTTTGTTGTCGCCCCAATCGAGGGTTTGTGGGACTTCTGCCAGTTGCCTTCTCTGCGAAACCGCGTGAAGCTCTCCCGTCCTGCATCAGCGTGAATGAAACCGATTAGCTCATGCGCATCCAATAATGGCAGCCTCGGCCTCGGCTCACGAATTATGAGCTGCAAAAAGCATCTGTATCATCCCTATCTGCTCCATAAACCGACGGAATATCTCCTCCGTTTCGCCTTTCGTCTTTCCCCATTGTATCTTTCGCAAGGCGTCTTTCCCTCTGTTCGTCGATCCTCCTGGCGCAAGACTGAGTGCGTATTTTTGGGTGATTTCGTCGAATCTCTTCAGAAATCGAGAACAATCGTCGAGGTGAACGGTGACGGCGTTGGCAAGAGACTTCGGGAAAGGGTAGGGGGTCGCGGACTGCATGATAGTCTGGACCTCGGCGACGGCCGTCCCGAGGGAACCGCGAATTAACTTTAGAGACTGGAACTCGGCCGCGGACCCGGTGCTGTCCTTGAGAGCAGCATATATATTGATGACAGCATGACCAGCGGCGACGAAATCACCGACGCTGAAGCCGAACGACATTGGTAATGCCGGCCAAGTTCAAGGGTTAAGGCGGGGGGCGGGGGTAGGGGGGCCGGCGCGAGTAACGGTGGCTGTAGGGTATTGTTGAGTGTAGAACTGCAGGAAGAAAAAAATAAGCCTGGTGAGGGGTAATATGTTATCCCTCTACCACGCGCCGGACGATGATTGGTTGTCTAGCACCAGCTGTGTCGTGCCTTGGCAGTCTGCGAATTTTTGCCTAGTTATTGTAAGTACAAGTGCAAGTGATGCCAGCTGGACGAGGTAATACTATGTGACAAGCGAAGTGAGCGAGACCCTATTATTTTTGCCATGCTGGGAGAAGCATGATAGCACGTGACCAATACAGATCGTAACATAAGTACGTATCTAGGCATTCGAAGTCTAGATATTGTCATTGCTGCTGCCTAGTTGTCGAGTCTTGTCGACTCATCAGGTCGTCATTAGGGAAACAGGTGCTGTGTTGATTCTCGCAGGTATGATCCACAGAAGGATAAGGACGGGTATAAAGGCAGGTCTCTGCTCACAAACCTACTCACAAGCCTTCTTACAACCCACTCACCCGCGTGTCCGCCATGGTGCCTGTGTCACAGACGATCACGTGGAGATGGATAGCTAGCGTCTTGGCAAGAGGCTCGAAGCGGGAAGTCAGACTTAGAATCGCACATCGTTGCGTGCGGTGTCATTGGCTTGTCCGCCAGATCGCTAGTCGGCTTGTCCGCCAAATTTGCTCGCCGAATCGCTCCTCGGCTCATCTGCCGGATCACTCATCTGCTCATCCGCCGGATGGCTCGTCGGCTTGTCCGCCAATCGCCCGTCGGCTTTTCGGTCAGATTGCTCGTTGGCTCATCTATCTATCGGATCGCTTGCCGGCTTGTCCACTGGATCGCCCGTCGGCTTGCAACATTATAACACGTGAGTACAGCACCCAGGAACTCACGTGTGACAACGACGACCACCCCGGATCTCGCGGAATTCCAATGTTCATGGATAGCCCCCTGAGACTCAACAAGGTTCTCTATGGCCTCAAGCAAGTAACTCTCCTATGGCATGCCACCATGTTGGAAAACTCTTCGCTTCTGTGCTTAAGAATTGCGTATATATATGGCCTCGGTACCATTAAGGTCTCATTGACATCTTAATTGGTGGCGCAGTCGGGATGTCATGGATGACGACGTCGGACCAGTCTCATGGCATATCTAATCCTACAGGCAATCGATGGTGGTACGGAATCCAAATAGATCACTTGCTTGGAAGCTGCTCGAGAAGCCCAGTGGCTTGCCAAGCTTTATATGGACGTTGGCAGGAAACTTAGATTTCCTCTCTTTGTCTGCACCGATTCCAATGGCGTATTGAAGAACATCCAGGCAGCTGGATGCGGGGATAGCCGAGAACAAGCACATTGACGTGATGTTCCACCACTCCCGAGACCTCCACGCCACTCAAGAGCTGGAGTTCTCCTGCGTCTCCACCAATCGCAATTTGGCGGTACGCAGCAAGTTGGAAGTGTCATCAGATGTCGCTCGGGCTGGGCCTGAGCACATTCTCGGAGATGAAGACTGGTAGTGTCGGCGTATCATCCGGTGGACCAGCCACGGAGACCGATATACCGGGTGTCGTTCACTCTATACCGAATATACACAGCATATCCATAGACGCACATTGACAAAATGACTGAATACGCATACGACGTGGTTCGCGTGACAAAGCAGAACGAGCGAGATGTTGCAGTAGGGCTAGATGCCTGCTGTACGGTGCTTCCGGATGGAAGACGCCAATTCTCGTCCGTGCTGGTGCCACCTTCCGGTCCACGGCAGACCGCGGAAGCGCGCGAACTCGGGTGGCGCGGGAAATGGAGGAAGCTTTCCGGTCAGCATTCCGTCGGGACGTCGGACATGGCGGAGTGTGGTCGCCACGGTCAGCGGCAAGTCACAGTCCGCATCCCAGGTTTGCGCGATCTGCGCCGTGAGAGCGGGGTGGGACGGATGTCCGCGGTGCGTGCCGCTGGCCCGGTGGTTGTGCGCGTAGGGCCGGCCGCTGCGGTCCGCCTGCAGTCCGCAGCTGCGGGTGCCGTCCCGGAGCGGTTATCCGGCCAGTCGCCAGCCGCCACGCCCGCCCCCGCGGCCCGCCATGCGGCCATTCCTACCCCCGCTGCGCCAGCATTCCTGCATCCGTGCACGTAGGCGCTAGACGAGACCGGCCCCAGCCGACGAAGGCGCAGGACTATCCATCCGCCGGGATCACCCCGGCTCGTTCCCGCGGCTGCACCGCCACCCGCCGCTAGCGATCGGCCCGGTCAGCTGGCCGGGCCCGTTGCAGCGGGCAGGAGCCGCCCAGGTCCGTCCCCCCGACTTTGGCTTTTTTGGCGATTCCATTCCCGTCGCTCCGCCATCGCTACATATCGTCATATCATCATATCGTCATATCATCATATCATTACGTCCCCCTCATTTCGTCCCCCCCTGCATAGATAGCTCCCCTCCAAAACCCGGCGCTTGGTAGTTACCTGCACCCGGGATGTCGGTGTCTCGCATGCTTCCCCCTGCATATGGTTCGACCCCCAGCTCCGCGCGATTGGCGGCGAGTGGCGGCAGTGCAGCACCCTGGCTCCGCACATGCGCAAACAGCGGTTTTTTTTGGTTTTTTTTGGTTTTTTTTTACGAATACAGTTCCAGTGGCCATGACGGTCTTCGTATTGGTACCGTACGGTACATACATACCTACCGTTGCAGAGTTACTCCATGGTTCAACGCTGGAGATGCGGAAACGACGTTTTTTTTCTCTTTTCTTTTTCTACATGCACGATTCCAGCAGTCATCAGTCTTCGTACAGATATGTGTATTCGCACCTCCCCGCGTTCGCACGCACCCATCTATCGTGTGTTGTAGTGTAAAACCCCTCTAAGTAGACGATGCAAAAAGGAACAAAGGAAAAAAGAAAAAAAGAAAGCACACTGTCTCCCGCGAGAGATCCTGCTCTCTCCCAAAAACAACTGCAAAAAAAAAAGGCGAGGGCGGGGGCAGAAAAACAAAACAAAACAAAAAAACGGAGAAAAGCAATATGTAACGCCAAGTGATGCCTGTTAGGCGAGTCGAATAGATAGTCTAGAAAGAAGTCTGATGCAAAAGCAGCAAAAAAAAAGAAATATAAAAAAAAAAGAAATATAAAAAAAGAAATATAAAAAAAAAAGTAAGATGAAGTCCCCCATCCCAGCAGCGAATACTGGTATTACAGGTCGAAACGATCCCGAGAGAGAACAGCGTGTTCGGCGGCCGTCGCGCTGTCGATAGTGCATAGTATCAGTAGTACGCCTCGGACTGCTCCATTAGATCGATCAGCTCCTTCGCGGCGCCCTTGTCGTAGCCGTGCTGGTCCACGAGGTGCCGCAGCAGCGTGTCGCGGCGGGTGTAGCCGCCGTTGCACACGAAGCACGACTTCGCCTTGCCGTTGTGCGAGTCAAGGTGTTTCCTGCGCGCGAACAAGGTCAGCTCCGGATCTCCGTGACAGAGTTGCGAGTGGTGCGAGGAGGGAGGGACGGACTTATAGTGGTTTGAATGCGTGAACGGTTTCCCGCAGTGGAGACAGTTGAAGCGGGTCTCGGTGCTGCGGATGGGAGCGGCCGGCGGGGGGGTGCGCTGCGACTCCGACGGCCGCCGCCTGCGGCCACCGGACTGCTGCGTGCTTGGCGCCAAGTTGTAGGCCTCTGTCCGCACCTGCTGCTGCTGCGGCGGGAATGGGAATGCGCCGGCGTCGTCGCTCGCCGGACTTGGGCTCGCACCCGCGTACGCCGGCTGCGGCAATGCGGTGGCGCCGTCGAACGGCGGGTGGTTCAGGCCGTCGGGGTAGTCATCCGCGAGGAATCTGTTATGCTGCGGCTGGTGCTGTTGCTGGAGAAGGTGCAGGTTATGCTGATGCTGATACGGATGCTGGTGCTGGGGGCGTTGATGCTGTTGCTGGCGCTGGTACTGGGGCTGGGGGTGCAGATGCTGATGCTGGTGCTGGGGGTGGTGCTGGGGGTGGCCCGGGACCCACTCCATCGGCGTCACTTGCGGCTCGCGGTACGCTCCACTGATGACGCCGCTCGGCTGGCCGTACCCATAGCTATCGTGAACCGTCGGGTGGCGGCGCCATCCGCCGCCGCGCCCAGCCGAGGCGTTGTTCGCTGTGCCGGCGTGGTACATTGTGTCGTCAGGGTGCATGGCTGGCAGCGCCGAGATGTCGAGATGGCGAGATGGGGACCGGGCTGTGGAAAGCGGTGCCAACCCGAGCGAGCGAAGGAGTAAAAACGAGCGACAGGTGAGGAGAAGAAGGAGAAGCAGAAGGACGAGGAGGATGAGGAGGATGAGGAGGAGGAGGAGGACTCGGTGTGGTTATGCGGTTTTCCATCTCTTGCGTTCCGTTTCCCAGCGATATATACCTCAATGGCAGAGCTGCGCGCACAATTTGTAATGAAGGGCTGTAAAGAATGGGCTGTACCTTTAGCCTCCTGCGCTCCATGCACCCCTCCTCCATCATCATCCTCCGCGATCACCACTCCAGGGAGGGAGTTGCGCTGGCACCCCAGTCAGCGAACGTTGCGTACTCAAAGTGGCGGCGCACATGTCCTCGTGTCACTCGACACGTCCCTAAGGAATTACCCAACGCGGATCCGGAATTGCCACCCAGCTCCCGTCGAACCGCACCGGCGTCTCGCTCCGCCCAGCCGGTAGACGCGTCCCAAAGGGGCGTCCGCGGGCTGGTCACGGTCGCCACCGCTTGCAACCTTCTTCCGCCACGTGTCGTGGCAGATCGGACCTTTGCTATCTACGCGCCGGGCCGTGCGATTGGCCGGCGCCGATGCTCCCAACCGGGGCGCTCGGCCCCTGGCTGTGGCCGGGACGGTCATGTGGCTCACGGCCCATACCTCAAAGACACTCCGTTCCGCACGATGGGACGCAGCGCGTCTTCGCAGGAGCAGAGTCCTCCGCGACCCGTCATTGGCAGAGCAGCAGATGGGGTACACGCTAGAGGAGAGGGCGACTGGCCTGCATGATTGTCCGTGACGTGTACAAACCAGCCCCGCAGCACGAGTTGGATATAATCCACACGCCGCCGCCGCCGCTCGCAGTCGGCTGTTCTGCTCGCCCGTTTTCGTGTTGGCTGGTGAACATCGCAGTGAGGACGAGCTCTGAAACGAGGCGTGGTGCGCGCGCCGCAGAGGGGCCCGGACACGTCTACACGCACCACACTCTCGGACGGACGCGGGCGGGCGGGCAGCAGGCTGTACGTACGGGAACCCCTCCACTTCCACAGCCCGTTGCGGTTGCGATGACTGCTGAAAAGAACAAAAGCAGAAATTCCGACTGCTCGATATTGCTGACTTTGGTTGCGTCCAGAGGGAAACACGCAGGGGGTCGCCAGGGGGCTGGGGGCAGTGACCCGAAACAGAGGAGAAGGCAACCAACGCATTGTGTGCGCGGAAACGTCTCGAAAAAAAAAAGAATATCGGATTGTCGTGTGTGGGGTGACGACTTTGAAACAAGGTTGGGCGCTTACGCTGGCCGGGGGTGGAGAAATCGCCACCCCGTCCGCGTCGGGCGGGGTGGCTCGGCCGGCACTCGGTGCGTTGCCGTCGCGGGAGGAGATGCCGGCCTCGATATCGGCAGCTCTCGCCTTTACGCGCGGGGGTCCCAACCGATTCATCCAGCCACCGACGTCGCTGACTCCACAGCGCCGCGTGGATGGATCCGTGCACCGAGAGCACGAAACGCGGGAGGGGTCGGTTCGTCTGCGACGAGAGCCGTCGACGGCAGCCGGCAGATTCTTCGTCTCTTGTCCCCGCCATGCAATGCCGGATGGCAGACATACGCATGCACGCATCGATCCATCATGGGGTGGCGCCGGCGCGTAACGGGAGCCGGCACTTGTCTGCTTCGGCCGCGGAACTGCGCCGCGATCCAGTCGGTGGATATCCGCTCCCTCTCCGTCCGTTGCGCAGATGCTTTTTCGACGGTGGCCCGGCCCCGCCCACACGTGCAGCAGCCCCCGAGAGGAGAACGCGGGCGACGACGCGAGTGGTTGGACGCCCGGCTCACAGCGCTGCGGAGGCTCTGCTCGGATGGTCGGTGGGATGCGGAGGACTGCCACCTCAGTCTTCAGCCCTCGAACCCACCAGCCCACCTGAGATCCGAGCTCACCCGGTCTCGGCCACGCAGCTCCAGGCGACCACACCACTACGCCAAACGTGACCGACCCACTCTGCAGGGCGTGCATGCGTCTCGTTCCCCCGTCGGATGAGATGTCCATGGCTGCGCTGAGCGCAACACCACGACTGCGCTGAGCACAACACCACGACTGCGCTGGATACGGCGCCATGACTGTGCTGGACACGACTCCACACTGCTGGACAAGGTGATGCGCTGGCCAGGTCGCTGTCTGCCGGCTGGGCCTGTGTATGCGCCCGTCGCAAGGATCGCGGGGGAGTCGTCGACGTGGCCGGGCACAGCTCACCACACCACGCTTGTTCGTTTCGTCTGCTTTCGTTTCGACAGGGTGGGTGGCGGCGATGATGGTGAGGACGGTCGTGGAAGGTCGGCACCAACAAGTTGCCCAGCCGTATCCTGCCGGAAAAGGGAAACCAGAAAAAGGAATCACAATCACCTCCGAGACATGCATGGTCATGGACCGGAAGCAGAGGGAAGACAAAGAAGAAAAAAAAAAAAGGAAACAGACAAGCAAACGGAATCTGGGGGGAGCCCGCAGCCGTTGCCGCAGTCTGTGAAGGGCGTACATACATAGCCGGCCTGCGCTAGCGGGAGAAGCACTGTCTCTTTGCGGCACAACAATCCACCCACGCATGCGCAATTTTTCTTTTTCTTCTTTCTCCTGTTTCTTTTTTTTCCCCACGCTGCGGCGTTGACGAAGGGACGACGGATGACAGTGGAGTACCCCGGAGCGGGGTGGACAAAAACCCGAGGAGAGGGGGTCTCCTCCGGGTTGGGTGTTCCATGCAGTCGCGTTTTTTGACGTGATGGGGTCGTGGCGGCCGAGGGTATGTAGCGCCGGAGTCAATAGGTACGATGGGACTTTTCGGCGGGGGTGCCGGCGTTGTACACGTTTGCGCGTAGGGAAAGTCGACTCCCCTGGACAAAATCCGATAATGGCGCATACCGTCACGTTCAGAAATGGTCGAATGCCAAGAGGATAACACAAGAAACAAGTGGTGCGTGTTCCAAGCGGATTTTCACGCGCTGCAGAGAAGAGAGCGTGGCGCTGCTACGCTGGGAGCGGACACCATCACCACACACTTGCCTATGTGGACATCTCTTTCGTTAGCACTGCATTTCAATCCGGTTTGCTGAGCATGTAAGTGCATGTTGGGCAGATAGCATTGCTCACGCCTCTAAATCTCCGCCTTCACCACTCCCTCCTCATCACGCTCATCGTGATCCTCCTGATCCTCCTCCTCCTTGCTGTCGCCCTCCTCGCCCTGCTCGACCTGCAGATCCAGTAGGTTCAGCATACACTCCACGTCCTGGTCGTCCTCATCGACGCTGGCGGTCGCGGGTGGCTAGGTGGTGGCGGCGGCGCCGCCGGTAGCAGCAGCAGTGGGGGCGGCCACATCAGCGGCCGTAAAAGGTATCCGTGTTGTAAAAGCCATCAGATTCTTCAGTGAGAGCAAGCTGGCCCGTCGGAGGTGGACGGGCGATTAAGGCACTTATCGGGCCGGCAACAGCTCATTTGTGGGGCTGAAAGGCGTCGTCAGCCACTCTAGCCAGAGGATGGCGGGCCCATCTCCAAGGACCCGCTCGCGCCAGAAGGGGCCACATGCGGGCCGGGGAATCTCACCTTCGTGATACCAGTTGGCTTGGTTGCCAAATCCGCCTGCGACCGCACCCACAAGCTGGGCACACAGGTTCGGCTGGGTGATCGCCAAAGGCAAGCGGTGCTGTCAATGGCTATAGGCATGGATGAGAGAGATCGTGCATTTTCAAGTATTGGTGCATTTGGTGTTGAGAGCAGGTACTGGAGAGACATCAATAGGTGAGATCGTTAACCTTCTCGATGTGGTGTGTCGTGTGTGGGAGCAGGTGATGGTGAAGAATAGGAAGGAGGGCGTTGAAGCGGTGTTGGAAGAGAGGTTAAAAGTGAGAGTCTGGAGTTGCGGTGGCTGTCGGGGTTGAGTGGTCGCTGGGAGCCACAATTCTGTTCCCCAGTCGCCAGGTGAGGCACGTAATGGAGTCGGGCTCGGGGAGTGATGGGGTGCAGGTAAGTGTGCGAAAGTAGTGACGTGGTTCAACATGGCGAAGCAGAACGAGTGAGATATTGCAACACGGCGCATGCCTCGCCTGGCGATTAGGGTCAATAGAGACTGCCTGCGGCTATCTAACTACAAATCTCAGCTTTCATGTACCCTGCTGCCAGTCCGGTGAGTTCGCCAATGGCCAGGCGCCTCCGACGCGCCCACTAGTCCTCTGGATCAGATCACGAATTGGACAGCTCGGACGAACCAGACTGCCGGCAGTTCGGGAGAGCCTGGTGGCACCTACGCCTTGGACGCCTCTTGGCACCGCGGACAACATGGTGGTCCGCCAGGCCGCTACCGGCTTGCTAGCTCTCTTGACCTCCATAGCCGAGGCGTCTGCCAGTGCCGGCGCGGAGATAGAGCGGAGCGTGCGGGAGGAGCAGGACGTGAAGTGTATGCTGGATCTGCAGGACTGGCAGGACGAGCACGACGGCCATGGCCACGGGCAGGTCGAGGAGGACGGCAGCCAGGAGGAGAACGATCAGGAGGGCCACGGAGAGGGTGGTGAAGAGGGTGGTGGTAGAGGTGGAGATTTAGAGAGAGAGCAATACCGTCTATTTCACATGCAATTAACACCCCACACAAACTGGGTTGAAACGAAGTATTCATGGAAGACCCGTCGGCATGACATGCGGTAAGAAAGCTTGCGCGAAAAGAGCCTACCAGTAGAGTATTTGGTAGTGGTGGCGACAATATCCTGTGTACGGCAACTACTTTTTTGTATATCTTCATACTCGGACGTGAGTCGCCACTTTGGTACAATTACACACGCTCCATCACTCGCCGATCTCGAGTGACACCGCATGCCTCACCCGGCGACTGCCTGCGACTGGGAGGAGGATGAGGAGGAGGATGAGGAGGAGGATGAGGAGGAGGATGAGGAGGAGGATGAGGAGGAGGATGAGGAGGAGGATGAGGAGGAGGATGAGGATGAGGATGAGGATGAGGATGAGGAGGAGGAGGAGGATGAGGAGGAGGATGAGGAGAAGGATGAGGAGGAGGAGGAGGAGGAGGAGGACTATCCGACATGCGCCCATATACCTATTTTCTGCGGATAAAAATCTGGTTCAAACGAAACGTGCGGTTGTAGATTTACGAAGGTAGATCGTATAAAGAGAGAGAAAAACAAAAGGAAAGAACGTCTCCTCTCGTCCCGGCTCGTCTTTACTCTCTCGCACTTGTTTGTCTTCCTGCTCCACTTCGTCTTCGCGCTCCGGCTCCTGGCTCTCGGCTAGGGACGCCCCCTCCGAGCCCTGGCTCTGGGCTACCTTTTGCTCCCCTCGCGGTTCGCCCTGCGCCCCTCTCAGTTGTGCGCAGAAGGTGCAGAATCGGTTGGGTGCACCGCTCATCCGCGAACAGGTCCCGGATCTTGAACTAGATCTTTCCCTCTACGCCAAAAAGTGTCACTAGAAAGCCCGGTATTACACGCTGGCAATAACAGTCGATCCAGCGCTGGAATGTAGCTTCTGATAGGAAAGCTTCCCAAAGGGCAGCCAGGATTTGACAGCTGTCTTTGGAACGATTCAAGTGCCATGGCCAAAACGCTGCTGGGTACAGTAAGAGGTGACGATCGCGGCAACGTCCTTCTCGTATTTCAAGGGTTATTCCATATCTGTCCAAGATATCTCGAAGAGCAAACTAGCGAAAGGAAGATTTTGGCGATTTCGGTATGCGAATCGATTATCGACCTCGAGTTGCTGGGTTCAGGCCTCGCAGTCGCCCGTACCGTCCGTCTTGAGGCCTGCCCGGGACTGGACTACGGCCGCTAGTCCTGGCAGTCTAAAGACGGCCGTCCCGTAGACATTTTTCAGTGAGGACCGGACGGACTGCCGGGCCCGGCCCCCCCTGCCCCGCTCCGGTCTCCGGTCTCGGGGTGGGTGCGCTGTTGATTCAGTGGTATTTGCGGGGAGCCACAGCGTACCACAACTACTGTCAGAATAATGGGCGTCCGGAGATGACAGCTGCCTGAGTCCGAGCACCGGCTCGGGAGACAGTCTTCCGCCCTTTCCCCCTGGCAAGTCCCCGAGGCCGTTGTATATAGAGAAAATTTTCTGCCTTCGACTATGTATCAATCAAGCAATTCACTATCTTCATCTCTATCGATCCCTATATTCCGACAACGACTTACATAGTGCGGATATAAAGTCGATGGGTAGCTACCGAGAAGCACGAAGGGGGTGGAAAAAGTTGTAATTGTCACGGTGATCGGACAAGAGATGGTAGAGAGGAGAAATCGTGCGCTCATTTCTGCGACCTTTGTGGTTTTATATATCGCTCACCTTGTCCCCACCTGCCTCTGTCTCCTCCACATGCTTGGTCAATTCTGCTCAGTCACGGCAATCTCAGAGCTGCTAGTATGTATCATCTCTTCGTATGTCCATGACTCGCTGCCGCCCATTGGTGGGGGGAGTAATTCGGGGTTGACAAGGAGTTGTCGCCGGGAAGCCGAATCCGCGGGGCGAGCGGTTAGCATAAAGTGCATCATCTTCGGCATAGGAATCGGTACTGGTGAGCTGGGTGGTGCCGGTGGGCTGGATGTCAGGCGCGCCGGGTCGAGACGGGGGTAGGAATACATAGTGGCTGGTGAGTGGGGTCTTGCATACCCCGCCGGAGTAAAGTTTTCACCCTAAACCGAATTTTTTTACAGTCTTCGGCAGTCCGTCCAAATCCTATACCAGGACGGACTAGGGCAGTGGGGACCCTACCCGGGATGGGACCGTCCTAAAAGACTGCCGGGCCCGGCCGGGCGGGACGGACTATTGCGAGGCCTGGCTGGGTTTCCAAATGTTCTTCCACTGGAAGGTGGGCAAACCGGGAAACATTCAGGCGTTCGTCCAAAATGAGGTTTTGGCAAGCTTTCAACAAATCAGTCGCCCTTACAGCCGTGCATTTGCGGAACAGCTCTGCTGTTACTGTCTCGTTGCCCCGCTTCGACCGGCACCCGCCGCCCCCCCCTTCCCTAGAGCCGTCGATTTCGACCGCGACAGCGGATTCTCCCGTGTAATCGTAAGTGATCCTCCCAATTTCAACCAGTTCCAACTCGATTCACCGTATTCGCTCGTCTCGTCACGGGATCTTCTCCGTCGCTTGCTGTGGCGCTAAGTCGTCAACTTTGTTCGAAAGAACACTTCACAGAGAGATGTAGATCAATGGGCCCCGATATCGCCGGCCCCCGCGTTTACCGCTGGCTTCTGAGGAGGTACTTTCGACGCAAGAGTCGTTGCCGGTTGCCTCGCTTCTCTCTCACCCCCTTCCTACTTTCTTACAGGATCGGCTCCGTAGCACGATTCACCGTCTTCGCTTGTCTCGCGGAATCCGCCCGCTGCTTGTCTCGCAGTACGTAATGCTTCCCTCCTTGCCCTCCTTCGCTCATATAACGTAAGTAGGAGGATTCGTTGCTCGTTTCGCAGAATTCGCTTGTAGTGGAAGTGTTGCTACCAGTTGAGGGGGATCGAGAAGCATATGTATCCATTCGGAAGAGGGCCGCCGGATCCTTGTGGGATGTAGCTAGCCCGCTATTCTAGGCTAAGCTATTCTAGGCTAGCGTATATCGACTAGTGCCTGTAACCGAATTCCACTCCTATGACCGAAACCTGCCGTTGAGGAGGAGGATTCATCCGTCCAGATAACTCCCTTCCACTCCTCCTTAGTCCAATGCAGTCTGGCTTGACACCAAGCAACCCGTTTCGGTTTGTTGTCCGGTTTTACGTTGAACTTCGTTCTTGGTACACAGTTGTGATCCCAGTGAAGCCACGACACCCCGCATAGCCCCGGACCACAGGCGCAGCCCATCCCCATGCAGACCGCCCCAAGCCTAGACGCCGAGCATGGGAGCCGTGGGTAACAAAGGCAACGAGACGGGCTTTCTCTCCATCGTCGAATATCGGAGGTCTGCCGGATCGTTTCCTGTTCGAAGGAGTGCCATGCTGGTTATAACAGTGATATATTCTTGAGGCCGTTCGAGGATCTCTTCCTATTTGCCTCCAGCACCATCTGGCATGTTCACGTAGAAATAACACGCATCCGTTCGCCCCAGGTGGTTTCTCGGTGCCTCACTCCAACTGCCGGATCACGGACTCCCTTCTGCTTCATGGTTGGGCATTTCGTGCAACGGTGACTTCGCGTGACTGAACGATGACTTTTGACGAGCGGACGGGCGGTGGACAATTGATGATGTTGATGAAGTTTGATGTCCGCCCCGATGAATTCTCAGCTCCTAGCCATGCCAACCCCCCCGGCCAGCAATACGCGCTCCAGGGGAGGAAACACATCGCCGCGCTGCGAAGGGCCAGGCCGGGCATCGTCATCGAGATTCGGTGGTGCCCGGCGCATAAAGGAATTGCCAGCAACGAGAAGGCCGACGAGTGGGCAAAGATTGCGGCGGAGGAGCCTGACACCCGCCGGGTAGAATGGCTGAGCTACTCGGACCGGGCTGAGGCGCGCGCAGTGCCTCTCCAAAGGTCTGTTGCTAACCTCAGGTCTTCAGGCGGGAGATCTCCGAGAAGAAGTGGGCGGAGGCACGCCAGTGGGCTGCAGGCCGGCTTCCAAGACGAAATACCGGATGCCGAAAAGCTAGAAGCCGGACGGCACGGTGGCTGGGAGCACTAGGAGGCTCGCCTTGCGGTTCTACCAGATCAAGACGGGGCACTGCCTGTCGGGCAGTGCCTCCACTGGACGGAGAGCCGGCCCACCCCGCAGTGCTGGTGGTGCCGGCACCGGATTCAGACTCGGGAGCACCTCTTCAAGGTGTGTGTCTGGTCCGGAGTGGAAGGCCCGACGGAAGATCCTGTGGGGAGGTGAGGAAGGAGACTAGGAGGTGGAAGAGCTGGTGGAAGATCCGGGACCTCTTGGGCGACGGGGAGGCGCAACCGGGCGGTACTAGTCTTCCTCTCTGCCACAGATGTGGGAAGGCGAGAGCCGGCCGAGGAGGACACGGTGAGCGAGGCTGAGGAGCCGGGCACCGGGGGGGAGCCACAATTCTTCCTCCCCACGCCTGACTTCATGGCGCCCGCAGGAGAGGAGTAGGGTGGGTTGCGGCTGCTCCTTTGTTTCTCTCTCTTGTCTCCCATGCTCGTTCGGTCTTCTTTCCTTTGTAATTTCCCTGGTTCGCAATACATACATTTTCGTGGGATAGGCCTGGGCGGAGGGCAAAGCGGAGCTTGCAACGCCGCCACCGCGCGGACAGCGGACGGGGAAATGTACATAATCTCGCCCTGATCCAGATAGGTCCATCCGGACTGCGCTGGAGAGGGGGCGGCATGCGAGTAATGAATAAGCCAAAAAAAATCGCCCCAACCCCCACCAAGCACCCACTACTAAGCGACCATAATGGTGTGAGGCAGCACTTACCTTATGTAGAGTAGATACACCCGTGTACTTCGATGCAATGACGCCTGCGGGCATACATATTCAGCAGGGCGATGGTCCGTGATTCGCCTAGCAGGGGTCCCAACAGTCCAGCCGGTCCTGGCCTCGGCCTGGAGTGGTCAGCGAGAAGCAGTCCACCCTGGCCCACGTGCCCACGGGGATCGGTTGCAGTGTGCATGCAGGGATGTCGAATTCTACCCTATTCGGCAACCACTCCAGCCACAGCCACAGCCACACATATTAAATAATAAATAAAAATTACTTTTGATGTTGGATTTTGTTATGGGAAAGGGGTAAGTGAAATGTGCACGGCACGCGGTAAACTCGGACTTTCATCCCCATTACTACATACAACCACGATTACATCTATTTCGCGTCTGCTTTGCCATGACTTCCACCTTGATCTCTATTCCCGAGAATGCCGAATTTTGGTGCAACAAATTATTTTATCCACACTCTTATCGTTCTGACAGCGGAAGAATTGGATACGTACTGTGACCACTCGTAAGTACAGTGTGCACAAAATGCAGCAGTTGTTCATCACAGTGGATCGGCAAAGTTGCTGTACAGAGATACGAGTGCCGATTAAGAAAATTAAGAAGGGGGCTAACCCTCCTCTACCGAAAGATGAGTAAAGAAGATATGGAACAAAGGTACGACAGCCTGGACTTTGCCAGGTCGGAATCAAAGTTACGTGTACGGTCAACAAACGAACCTCTTTATTAAAAGCAGGGAGATTGCACCTTCTGCTCTGCCAACTCAACTGGCGATGGCAGAATGATCGAAGGGATATCAACCGGCACAGGTTATGAAAACATTGGAAGAAGTCGGCACACCCCATGGCTCCGAATGTCTGATTGCGGTTGGTGGAACGCACATGACACGGTAAGAACGTGAAAAAGAGGGTGCATTTTTTATTAATATATTAATTGTTTCGTTTAGAAAACTACAAAACGTGACGAGACCTTCTGTGACACTGGGGTTGTCTCGTAACCGGAGTGTGGGTAGAATCAAAGGTGCTCAGGCTACTTTCGATAATTCACAACGGAATAATCTTAGATCTTGTGTGTGGGTTTGGTGGGATTTGGTTTGGTAGTGTTGTAGATGATGTTCGTGCTGATTTCTCCCAACGAGGTGGGAAATCCTCTTTCTTTTGTAGGGAAAGAGCTGACGTGAGATCTGATGACTCAGCGTGAGAAGTGGTGACTTGGGTTTGGATTCCCCCGAGGTGCATAGACCCCGTGGGTGGATCATTGGCCCTGGCCGGGGTGTAGATAAGGGAGATGAGTTCGTCATGCAACTGGGCGGGGAAACTCTTGCGTCTAGACTCATACGTGGCTCCCCCCGCAAGGATCCAAGCCAGTCTCCGCGAGGACCCAGATTTTCTGCGTACGTGGTTCCTCCCCGCAAGGAGGCTAACCAACGTCTGGTCTCTCCCTGCAAGGAGTCAGACCATATCTGCTAAGACCGCTTCGTTTGCACTCAGACCCCCACCTCGGAGTTCCCTCGTCCGATCCCTGCAAGGTTCGATCTCTCCCCGCAAGATTCGATCTCTCGGCCATAAGCTAACTCCGGCTCCTTAACTCCCTCCTAGACTCTTGATCCATCATCTGTCACTCGTGAGCCTTCCCACTACTCTGTCGCTAAGTAATCTAGATACTCTAGGTACTTCGTGAAATATTCAGGTGTAACACTACCTCCCCTCCCCCTTAGCCTCGTCCCGAGCGCTAATTTCGTTCTTATGTAAGTAGCCCGCCTCTTTCTTGGATCGTGAGATTCTTTCAACGCTGAGTTCCTTGCAGCGTCACGGACTGCAGTCCTCCACCCCTGCAGCCCTCCCAGCCACCGGATCAGGGCATCATTCTCTGTAATCCGTCGGAATGGCTGGGCCCTCTGAGTAGGCCGGTGCGTACTCATACTGTTGATGTCTCTTGCCGGGCAGCCGTGTTCATGAAGATGAAAGCACCAGTTTTCCCAGTGCGCATCCTGTCGATCTTCGGCTGGGGCACGTGCAAGGAGTGACCAAGCCCGAGCAAGCTGAACGAGCCAATGGTGTGCACACAGAGGTGTCCGTCTGCCGCCAGGATCCGCCGCCTGTTGGTGGGTTCGACTTCGACGGCTATTACCCTGGCGCGGAGTTTCGTCCGTCGTTGGCTGAGTCGGGCACTCGTGGACGGGAGCATATGACGCTTTTCCGGGTCTGGGACACGTGGAACGAGTGACCTTCTCGACTCAGGGTTCGTGCCTGGGCGCCCTTCTTGCCCTCGTAGGTGTACATATAGAGGTGTACCGTACCGAGCGCCTACGGCTTCCGTCGGATCGAGTCCGACGTATCCTACGACGGTTCGTCGTGCCGGAGCTTCAGTGCCTGAGAAGCGGGTCTTTTCCTTGTTTGAGTGTGAGATGAAGTCCTCCAGCCCCTTCCTCTCTACTACCGCCCGTGCTTCGAGGGCCCTTCTATGGACATCCCTTCTAGGCGTTGGCGAGTCGGTAGTCCCTCGGCGCGTCCAGATTTCGTTGGTGAAACTCCTGGAGTTTCTCCAGACCGTCTACCGAAAAGTTGTCGAATGGTTCTTCCATCCAGTCTTTCCGTTCCGGATAATCAAGCCATTTGACGAGGTAGAGGATTCTTTTGTTGTTTCCCCGGCCGCGTTCGACCGAGGACATTACTTCGTCGACATCATATTCCTCCGATTGCTCAATGTCGCCAGCTTCTCGCAACACCTTCGATGGGTCCGGAGGTGCTCGGTGTTCGCTGGTTCGGTATGGTTCGAGGAGCGAGACATGGAAGACGTTGTGGATCTTCCATTTCCGAGGTAGCGTGAGTCGGACGGCCAGCGGAGAGACGATTTTTTCTATCTGAAAGGGGCCATGATTTTTGTGGTCCAGTTTTTTCGAGGGCCGTCGCGTTCTGATGTTGCGCCCATTGAGCATAACCAAGTCTCCTACTTGATATGCTGGGGGTTCCCTCCGGTCCGGGTCAGTGTAACGGCGTATTCGCTCCTGCGCGGCCTCCAATCCTTTTTGTGACTCTTCATGCACTGACAGCATCCAGTGGCCGTAGACTGTGCTGGCTGGGTTTAGCGGTTCTTCTTTATCGTCCAGGGGGTCGATCGTGGCTGGATGTCGTCCGTAGTTGGCATAGAATGGCGACATTCCATTTCCTATCATGACTGAATTATTGTAAGCGAATTCGGCCATTGGTAGGAGGGCTACCCAATTGTTCTGCTCTCGGGTGACGAAGGCGCAGAGGTATGCTTCAATTGTCTGGTTGAGACGTTCCGTCTGTCCGTACGTTTGTGGGTGGAAGGCTGTTGACATTCGGGGTCGAATTTTTAATAGTCCTAGGAATTCCTTCCAGACCTCCGATGTGAACCAGGAGTCTCGATCGGACACGATGTCCGTTGGCGTTCCGTGGTGCCTCCAGATTTCCCTTGCAAAGATTTTTGCTAGGTCGGCTGCTGTCTTTTCTTTGAGCAGGAGGAAGTGCGCCATCTTGGTGAATCGGTCGATAATTACCCAAAGCTGGTCGCATCCTTCTGACAGCGGTAGTTCTGTGATGAAGTCCATTGCGATTGATTGCCATGGGGTGTAAGGTAGCTCCAGCGGTGAACTCAGTCCGTAGGGCTGGTGGCATGCTGTCTTGTTTAGCTGACATTCGGGACAGCTTCTGACGAACTCGGTGATTCGTTCATTCATTTTTGGCCACCAGAAGTTTCTTCGAATGAGTTCGATAGTTTTGTCCTGCCCCATGCGACCGGCCACCTTAGTGTCGTGTTCCGATTCCATAACCCGCGGGATGCATTTCCCGGGGACCCATAGTTTTTCCTTTCTGTACCGGAGGTGATCCCGTAGTTCTATTCCGTCATTTTCCTTGCCCTCCCGGGCCTCCGGCGCTGCTTCCGCCAGCGCCGCTTCCTTTTGCTTTCTGACTTCTTGATACCGTGGGTCCTTGTTTGCCGCTTCTCGGACTTCCTCCAGGAACGCCGGAGTCCATTTCCTAGCGGGGACTGAGGAAAGCCTTGCTGACGAGCAGACGAAGGAGACCGTTTCTCTTTCTGGGGTTCCGAAGTGTTTTTCTTTCAAGATCATTGAAATCGGCTGGTTTTCTATCCCCCCTCTTTCAGGGCGGTACTCCGGCCGCCTTGATAGTGCATCTGGTTTTCCATTCTGTGTTCCCGGTCGGTAATAGATTCTAAAATCTATGCCTGCTAATTCCTGGGCCCAGCGAGCTTGTCGACGGTTCAGTATTTTTGTAGTTGTAAAGTACTCCAAATTTTGGTGGTCAGAAAAAACCTGAATTTGGTGAGTCGCTCCCTCGCAGTAACGCCTCCAATGCTTAAAAGCGTCTACTATCGCCAGTAGTTCTTTATCGTGGATCTCGTAGTTGATTTCCGCGGGTTGGAACTTCCTCGAGTGGAAGGCCACCGGGTGTAATCGGTTTTCGTTGTTTCGTTGGGATAGGACTGCTCCGATGGCGAAGTCTGATGCGTCTGTTTCGATGATCACTGGCTTCGTTGGGTCGAAATGGGCTAGTATCGGGGCTGTGGTGAATCGCTTTTTCAGTTCTTCGAACGCTTTTCCTGCTTCTTCGTTCCATTCACATTTCCTCCTTTTCTTGGTTAACTCTGTGAGAGGTCTTGCTATCCGAGAATAGTCCTTGATGAAGCGCCGGTAGAAGTTAGTGAATCCTAAGAATGACTGTGTTTCTGTGAGCGACGTCGGCTGCTTCCAAGATAGCACAGCATCCACTTTTGCTTGATCCATTCGTACTCCGTTTCGACCGATGACGTAGCCAAGGAACTCCACTTCATCTGTTTTCCAGACGCATTTTTCGGAGGAGACTGCCAGCCCGTTGTGCTGCAGTCTTTCCAAGACTTCCTTGACGAGCCGGTCATGTTCCTCTTCAGTTTTCGCATATATCAATATGTCGTCCATATATGCTAGGACTCCTACGTCCAGTATGTCGGACAGGACATGATTCATCATATCTTGGAATGTTGATGGCGCATTTGTTAATCCAAATGGCATGACCTGGAATTCGTACAGTCCGTAACGAGTTCGGAAGGCGGTTTTCCACTCATCTCCTTCTCGGATACGGATGAGGTTGAACCCGTTTTTCAGATCCATTTTGGTAAACCATTGGGCCCCCCATACTCGATCCTGTAATTCTTGCATGAGGGGGAGCGGATACCTATTAGGGATCGTAATGGCGTTTAATCCTCGGTAATCGACACACAGCCGTAACCCCTGTCCATTGGGTTTAGGAACGAATAGGATTGGTGAACCCGCCGAGGAGGTAGATCTTCTTATTTTGCCTGTCTTTTCCATTTCTTTTAACCATTCTCTTAGAGTTTGAAGTTCCACCTCAGAGAGTGGGTAAATAGGTCCCCAGTGTGACACTGGGGTTGTGGATATAACCGGAGTGTTTGGAGAGTCAAGGGTAATCAGGCTACTTCGATAATTCACAACGGAATAATCTTAGATCTTGTGTGTGGGTTCGGTGGTAGTGTTGGTGAGGATGTTCGTGCTGATTTCTCTTCTGCTTCCGAGAGAAACCTCTTTCCTTTTTATGGTCGAGGCCATAGCGTGAGATCTGATGAACCAGCGTGAGTGCTGGTGACTCGGGCTTGGATTCCCCCGAGGTGCGGGGACCCCGTGGGTGATTCATTGGTCATAGCAGGGTGTAGATAAGGGGAGATGAGGTTTCATGCATCTTGCGGCACCCTAGGCTCAGAGTCCTCCGTCTCTCCCTGAGGCGAGAGCTCCCTGGGGAGCCACGTACTGTATGAGGGCCATGCAGTCGTGCGGGGTCTAAGTTCTAGAGTCTGTCGATCACCCTGAGGTGACGCAATCTCCCTCTGGAAAGAGATCCGTTCATTTGCACTCACCCCCTCATCTCCGGAGTTAGCCTAGGTCCGGTTTTTCTCGGCCGACAGCTAATCTCCATCTCCTCGATCTCCTACCTAGACTCTCTGGATCATTACCCGTGCTTCGGAAGGCCACTAGTGTCTTTCCGAAGGCCCGTGATGAGTCTCCCTAGCTACGTTCTCTAGCTAATTGCTAAGGTGTAACACTACCTCCCCTCCCCCTTAGCCTCGTCCCGAGTGCTAACTACCTTTGAGTAGCCCGCCTCTTCTTGATCGTATGATTCTTTCAACGCTGAGTTCCCTTCAACGTCACGGACTGCAGTCCTCCACCCCTGCAGCCCTCCCAGCCACCGGATCAGGGCATCATTCTCTGTAATCCGTCGGAATGGCTGGGCCCTCTGAGTAGGCCGGTGCGTACTCATACTGTCGATGTCTCCCTCCGGGCCGCCGTGTTCGTGAAGACGAGCGTACCAGTTTTCCCAGTGCGCATCCTGTCGACCTTCGGCTGGGGCACGTGAAAGGAGTGACCAAGCCCGAGCAAGCCGAATGAGCCAATAGTGTGCACACAGAGGTGTCCGTTGGCCGCCAGGGTCCACCGCCTGCTGGTGGGCCCGTCTTCCACGGTCATTAACCCGCACGGGGTTTGTTCGTCGTTTGGCTGGGTCGGGTACTCGCGGACGGGAGCATATGACGCTTTCCGGGTTTGGGACACATGGAACGAGTGACCTTCTCGACTCGGGGTTCGTGCCCGGGCGCCCTTCTTGCCCTCGTAGGTGTACATACAGAGGTGTGCCGTACCGAGCACCTACGGCTTTCGTCCGATCGAGTCCGATGCAACCTTACGACGGGTTTTGTCATGCTGGAGCTTTGGTGCCCGAGAAGCGGGTCCTTTTGGTGGCTTTTCTTCGTTTTGTCAGGTTCCGAGGTTGTGAAGGTGTGAACAGGGTCGTGAGTTGGATTGTCGGGCGAAGGTGGCGCGCCGGGCGTTGCCTTTCTTCGTTGTCTATCCTGCACGGTCTCAGCGCTTGATTCCGTCGGACCCGTCCGTTCGGGGTGGGACTATGCTTCGGTGAGCCGATAGTCTTTTGGTGTGTCGGGATTCCGCCGATGAAACTCCCGAAGCCTTTCCCGGCCTCCTTCCGAGAAGTTATCGTATGGTTCTTCCGTCCAGTCTTTCCTCTCCGGATAGTCGAGCCATTTGACGAGATATAAGATACGCCTACCGCTTTTCCGGGATGACATTACTTCTTCGACGTCGTATTCCTCGGATTGCTCGA